>Ga0207669_10000394_pt1 | contig 19235 bp, 17 predicted proteins | sample KBSM33metaG_FD_184329 | JGI IMG/M metagenome (GOLD analysis project Ga0207669, IMG submission 184329) | Miscanthus rhizosphere microbial communities from Kellogg Biological Station, Michigan, USA - KBS M3-3 metaG (SPAdes) (version 2) | ecosystem: Host-associated > Plants > Roots > Rhizosphere >...
CGGATCGGTTGTGGTCAAGGACGAGAAGGGGCGCGATCGCGAACGCTATCCGATCGTCTACGGCGCGCGGCTGAAGGTGAAGGACGGGCAGAAGGTCGAGGTCGGCCAGACTCTGGTCGAGTGGGATCCCTACACGTTCTCGATCCTCACCGAGGAGCTGGGAACGGTGCGCTTCAAGGACATCATCGAGAACGTCACGGTTCACGAGGAAGTCGACGAAGTCACGGGGCTCTCGCGCTTCATCATCGTCGACTCGCCGGATGAGAAGAAGCAGCCGACGATCGAGATCAAGGACAAGACCGGCAAGGTCACGCGGAAGTACCACATGCCGTCGCACGCTCACCTCATGGTGCAGGACGGCGAAACGGTGGAAGCGGGCGACGTGCTCGCGAAGATCCCGCGCGAGACGACGAAGACCAAGGACATCACGGGCGGTCTGCCGCGCGTGGTGGAGCTGTTCGAGGCGCGCAAACCGAAGGATCCGGCGGTCATCTCCGAGATCGACGGCGTCGTCAAGGACGGCGGCGTGGTCAAGGGCCAGCGCAAGATGATCATCGTGCCAGACGATGCGACCGAACCACGGGAATACGCGCTGCCGCGCGGCGTGCACGTGAACGTCCACGAGGGCGAGCGCGTGCGGGCAGGTGAGCAGCTGATGGACGGTCCGAGCAACCCGCACGACATCCTGCGGGTGCTGGGCGAGAAGGAACTGCAGAAGTACCTGGTGAACGAAATCCAGGAGGTCTACCGGCTGCAGGGCGTCAACATCAACGACAAGCACATCGAGGTCATCTCACGGCAGATGATGCGGTGGGTGCGGATCGAAGATGTCGGCGACACCGAATTCCTGATCGACGAGCAGACGGACAAGTTCCGGTTCCTCGAGGAGAACGAGCGCGTGATTCAGGCAGGTGGCCGGCCGGCGACGGCGCAGCCGCTGCTGCTCGGGATCACGAAGGCGTCGCTCTCGACCGACTCGTTCATCTCGGCCGCGAGCTTCCAGGAAACGACGCGCGTCCTCACGGAAGCGTCAATCTCCGGGAAGATCGATCACCTGCGCGGTCTCAAGGAGAACGTGACGATGGGACGTCTGATCCCAGCGGGCACGGGCTTCGAGTGGTATCGCCACGTGCGGATCCCGGCGGACGAGCCGCCACCGCCGCCGGTGCCGCCGCAGCCGACGGAGGACGAGCTCGATCTCGATCGGGAAATCGAATATGCATTCGATACCGACGAGCCGATGCTCGGACGTCCGCCCGCGGGGGATGTCGAGTAATAACCGAACGTGGAGGCGGGTCTTCAGACCCGCCTGACGGAGCGTCCGGCTCTTGGCCACCGAAGCGCGTCGCGCGAAGGTGGCAGCCGGACTCTCGTTACGACACACTGAGGCACAGAGGCACCGAGTCTCTGTGCCTCTTAATTTTGTACGTCGCTCTCAGCGCTGCAGAAGCGACTTGCGAAGCTTGGCGACGACGGTGAAGTGCGGGTCGACGACGTTGGCGATCTCGTACTCAATCGCCTGTCCCATCAAGAGCGAGGCGCTACGTTCCGAGTACTTGAAGTCGGCCACGAGTAACCGGTGCATTTCGGTGGTGGCGTGCTGGAATGCCTGCAGCAGCGGCCGCTCGCTGCCGAGCACCATGATGTACACGTCGTTTTCGAGGCGCGGCCAGCCAACGGCCTTCTTCTTGACCAGATCGACGGTGAATTCAACGTCCATCGACGTCTCGACGCCAGTGCCGACGATCTCCCCTTCACCTTGCCGCGCGTGCCCGTCGCCGAGAAACAGCAACGCCCCAGGCTCGTTCACCGGCAGCGTCACCTTGACGCCCGCAGTGAGACCGGCGTAGTCCATGTTGCCGCCGAATGGCCCCGGGGTGCTCGTGGCCACCGCCTCCTTGCGGGCCGGCGCGGTGCCAAGGCAGCCGAGCATCTCACGCAGTGGCAGCTCGATTGGCGGAGTGATGTCTGTCGCGTCGACTCTCGTCGTGCGCCTGGCCTTGTCGATGATCCAATTGACGACACGAGGCTCGCGATCGGTCCGAGCGGCGATTGACGCTGGATCGACCGCGTACGGCGCAAGCAGACTCAACGAGAATCCCGTCGGGCGGTTCGTCTCGATCCGTTCGATCGTTACGACGATCGCGTCGCCCGGCTCGGCGCCTTCGATGTAGAACGGTCCGGTCTCTGGATTCGGACCCTGCCCCACCTGTTTGCCGTTCCAGTCAACGCCGCCCGCATCAATGGTCTTCGTCACGACCCGATCCCCGGGCCTGATCCTCAGCGCCGGCGGATGCGCGAACGAGAAGGTGTTGTAAAAGCGTTCCGGCGTGAACCGATGCGTCACGGGCGTCTGTGCGCCGATGGCTACACTCACCACGAGAACGCCGGCCGTTGCGGCAACAGCTTGAACCCTGAGAACCATTGCGCCTCCCGAATGAAGTCAATGCAGAACAGCGGTGGAGAGAAACCCTAGCCCAGGAGGCGCCGCGCCGGCAAACGTCCCGGCGCAAACAATCGGATCGCCGATCGAGGTTGAGGCCGCGTTATGATCGCGCGCGGCGGTACCTGCCTGCAGTCGCAACAGATGCGCACACCGCCAGCCGCCGGAGGAGTGGGATGAACGTCAGAAGTGGAATCGTCCTGTTGGCGTTCCTGCTGGCCAGTACGGCTGTCTCCGCTCACCATGGCGCCGCGGCCTACGACCGCAGTGTCACGCTGACCCTGAAGGCAACCGTGACCGAGTTCGTGTTCAAGAACCCGCACATCATCATCTCGTTCGACGCACCAGACGATAGCGGGAAGATCGTCCACTGGTCTGCCGAAGGCGGCAGCTCCTCAGGCCTGGCGAGGCGGGGCTGGACGTGGAAAACGCTGAAAGCGGGTGATCAGGTCACGGTCGTGGGCAATCCGGCGAGAGGCATGGAAGGCAAGGAAGACAGGGTGATGGCCCTGACGCGTGTGATCTTGCCCAATGGCGAGGTCGTCGGTCAGCAGACTCTTACACCTGCGCCGGGAGAAGGGGCCCAGAAATGACGCACCGTATCCATCGCGTGATCTCCGCACTGGCACTTTCCGTGATGCTCGTACCGGTGGGCCAGGCTCAGCCAACCCAGACGAGGTCGAACAACTCGGCTTCGGTCAGGCGCGATCTTGACGGGGTGTGGGCGATACGCCCGGCCACGACCACTCCACGGACGGCGTTCGAGTGCTGTCTCGTCGATCCGAGGTTGCGTCCTCCGATGACGCCCTGGGGTCAGGCGCGATTCGATGCGGCGGTGCCGTCCTCGAGAAGCCCTGGGCCGGAAGGCGATCGCGTCGTCCCCGGAAAGGAGAACGATCCGACGCTGTCGTGCTTTCCTGACGGGATTCCGAAGATTCTGACATCGCCAGAGCCGTTCGAGATCATCACCGTTCCCGGGCGGGTACTCATGTTCTTCGAGAAGGACCACGGCTGGCGCCAGATCTGGACCGATGGACGCAGGCTTCCCGACGATCCGCCGGAGCTGCGGTTCGACGGCTACTCCGTCGGCCGCTGGGAAGGAGACACGTTCATCGTCGAATCGAACGGCTTCAACGACAAACTCTGGCTGGACTACTACGGAGACCCGCACAGCGAGCAGCTCCACCTGACCGAACGCTATCAGCGGCTCGACAAGGACACGCTGTCGATTCAGGTGACGATCAACGACCCGAAGGCCTACACGAAGCCATGGGTCGGCAAGCCGATACGGTACTCGTTGCGGCCGCGAGTGGAAATCGGCGAGTGGTACTGCACGGTGGAGGACGAAAACCGGTTCAGCGAGAAGATACGGTTTCCGACCTTCGTTGGCGACAAGAAGTAGTCACATCCCCTGGCACGAGCTCGGCACGCTAAGCACCCTCGCTGATCCGCAGACGGGTGAGGGCGACGTGACACGAGCCGCCAATTCGGGCGCTGGCGTTCGCGGAGGTGCGAAGTCGCATGGCCTACGTTCATTTCGTCGGCAGCGTGGCCCTGGATACTCCTGAAGAAGTGTTCGCCACGATCGGCCGGCACTGCGGAGCGTATCTGAAACGCATTCCAGACGGAGAGCCGGGCGGGAGGCGGCTGTGGATTAGCTGGCAGATTCCGGTCTTGCGCGCGAATCCCTCGCTCGTCCAGGTCGGCGAAGGACAAATCCCTCTGAAGTTGGCGCCGGATGTCACGCCAGAACAGATTCACTTTGGCGAATTGGGCTACGCGCGCGAAGCCCGCCCGTCATACGAAGACTTGCTGACCGCCCGGCGGGCGGGTCAGGTTCCTCCGGGCGTACGCTTCCAGGTTTCCCTGCCAACGCCGTGGGCCGTCGTCATGCCGTTCTGCCAGCAGCCCGATGCACAGCAGATCTATCCGGCGTACGAACGAGCGATGCTCCGCGAAGTCGAGCGCATCTGCAAGGCCATCCCGCACCACGACCTCGCCATTCAATGGGATGTGTGTGTCGAGATGCTCGCGTGGGATGGCCGATGGCAGAACGCCCGGTCGTTTCCAGGCATGGAGCAGGTCTTTGCCGAGACCTTCGCGCGATTGGCAGCGGCCGTGCCGCGCGACGTCGAACTGGGTTTTCATCTGTGCTACGGCGATCTCGACGCCAAGCATTTCATCGAGCCCATCGATGCGACCAAGATGGTGGAGATGGCGAACCTGATTGCGCGGAGCACGCAGCGCGCCGTGACCTGGATGCACATGCCGGTGCCGATCGAACGGACCGACGACGCGTTTTTTGCCCCGCTCGCAGATCTGCGTCTCGCCCCGGCGACGGAACTCTACCTGGGACTCGTTCACGCGCACGACGGCGTGGAAGGAACCGTCAAGCGGATCGCTGCCGCGAAGAAGCGAGTTGGCGTTTTCGGCATCGCATCCGAATGCGGCATCTCGCGCGGACGCGCTCCCAACCTTGCAATCGACTTCATCAAGACCTACGCCGCCGCAGCGGAGACGCTCCGATGATGGCGGACGCTTGAGTCCACGTCATTGGCGGCCGTCGAGTTGCCTCAGTTTCCGTTCGGCGCTTGGGCGTCCGCCGGCCGGCGACGTGGAGTAACGTCAGGCGTAGTGTCCGGCTAGCCGGACGCGAACGACGACACACCGAGGCACAGAGGCACCGAGCTTCTGTGCCTCTTGCTTTGTACGTCGCACCCTACCTTGAGAACTGCACTCAATCGCCAATCGCGTGGACGTTCCGCGCCGAGGCGGCACCCGCGGACGAGCGGAACGGTCTGCCGCGGTTCATCGACGAGGAGGGCCGACGCTCTTGCACCTTAACGAACCGTGAAAGATGCGCTAGTCGCCAACGCGGTATATCCATTGTTCGCGAGGAGCCGCACTTCGTACGTCCCGGGCGCTACGTTGGAAGGGACAACGAACGGACACGAGCCGGATGAAACCGCCTGACCAGGCGCTTGGGAACAGCTCGTGAAGACGAAGTCGATGTGTGAGGTGTTGGGCGTCCCCGGAACGTACAGTCCGATCCAGTCAGTTGCCGACGGCACCGCAACACCGCTCCACGATGCGGTGATCGGCGTGCCTCGGCTCACGGTCCCGGGGCTGGCATTGATCTGCGTGCCGCCGGACGACGGCGGCAAACTAGCCGGTGGCAGGCTAGCCGGTGGCACCCCGCCGCTGGTGGCTGTGACCGTGAACGACGCGCTAGTCGCCAACGCGGTATATCCATTATTCGCGAGAAGCCGCACTTCGTACGTGCCGGGCGGTAAGTTGGAAGGGACAACGAACGGACACGAGCCCGATGAACGCGCCTGAGCAGGCGTTTGGGAACAGCTGGTGAAGACCCACTCGATGTGCGCGGTGTTCGGCGTCCCCGGAACGTAGAGTGCGATCCAGTCTGTTGCCGACGGCACCGCAACACCGCTCCACGATGCGGTGATCTGTGCGCCTCGGCTCACGGTCCCGGGGCTGGCAGTGATCTGCGTGCCGCCGGATGGCGGCGGCGCGCTAGCCGGTGGCGCCCCGCCGCTGGTGGCTGTGACCGTGAAAGGCGCGCTAGTCGCCAACGCGGTATATCCATTATTCGCGAGAAGCCGCACTTCGTACGTGCCGGGCGGTACGTTGGAAGGGACAGCGAACGGACACGAGCCCGATGAACTCGCCTGATCAGGCGTTTGGGAACAGCTGGTGAAGACCCACTCGATGTGCGCGGTGTTCGGCGTCCCCGGAACGTACAGGGCGATCCAGTCTGTCGCCGACGGCACCGCAATACCGCTCCACGATGTGGTGATCCATGCGCCTCGGCTCACGGTCCCGGGGCTGACATTGATCTGCGTGCCGCCGGACGGCGGCGTCGGGTTAGCCGGTGGCGCCCCGCCGCCGCTACCCGATGAAGTGACCGTCCACGTGAACGAGCGTGATACGGTGACGATGCCGTCGTTCGCGAGCACTGTGACGTTGTAGGTGCCGACGGCCGCCGGTGTGCCCGTGATCCGGCGGGTCGACGAATTGAGGGACAGCCCCACCGGTAGTCCCGTATGTGTGAGAGTGACTGAGCCGCCGTCCGGATCGACGACGGATAAGTTGACTGGCGTAATCGCAACTCCGGCGACGCTGGTCTGATTACTCGGTTGCCCGAGGCTCGGGATCGAAAACGCTACCTCGGGTGAATACGCGCTCACGCCGAACGCATTCTTCGCTCTGACGGCAACGTAGTAGAGCGTGCCTCCTGTGGGGCTGAGGGTATAACTCGTACTCGGAGCTGCGACAGACGCGACGCGGACATTGCAGGACCCCGACGACGTGCCGACACACACATCGTAGCCAGTCACTTGCTCGTCGGCCGAATTTGGATCCCACCAGGTGGAGACAGTCTGTCCCTGAACAACTGCAGGTGCTATCAACACCAGGCTGGAAAAAAGTGTGGCAATGCGAAGCTGCGCCCTGCGCCGCGAAATGTTTCTCTGTTGCATTCGGCACGGTTGAGCAAGAGGTTTGCCAATAGTTAAGCTCCGGACAAACAACTTCTGCTCAAGCGCTTAAGGCGATCCAACCTTTCCGCGATCTGTGTTGGAACGCGACGGTCACGGTAGGAACTTATGCACTGTAGCTATCGAGAGGGGATGTTCCCGCATGTGGATCAGCCGTCCACGCAGGAGGGGGAAAGCGCGCGAGCCACTGATTGAAGGCCCCACGTAAGCCGCCGCTGGCTGCGGCGCCGGTGACGTCAGGCGTGGTGTCCGGCCAGCCATGGATCCGGCAGCGATGCGCCCCTTCTCACGACGCGGGCTCGATCCGCATCAGCGCGCCATCGTCCTCGTCGGTGAGGAGATACAGCAGGCCGTCGGGACCCTGGCGAACTTCCCGGATACGCTGCCGAAGTTCGTTCAGCATCGATTCGCGGCGCAGTTCCTCGGTCTTGGCGTTGAAGACGATCCGCTCCAGGTGGCCAGTTCCGGCGATGCCGCCGACGCGCATGCTGCCGACGAAGACATTGCCCTTCCATGCAGGAAAGCGGTCGCCGGTGTACACGGTCATGCCGGCCGCAGCAATCTGCGGAAGCCAGGCGACCAGCGGTGACTCCATTCCCTCCTGGGTTGGATGCTCGGAGATGCGCGGCCCGGGATAGTCGCGCCCGAAACTGACGACCGGCCAGCCGTAGTTGCGTCCCGGCTTGATGATGTTGATCTCGTCGCCGCCATTGGGCCCGTTCTCGTTGTTCCAGAGCTCTCCGGTCTGCGGATGCACGATGAGCGCGAGCGTGTTGCGGTGCCCGAGCGTGTAGATCTCCGGGCGGTACCCCGCGCGGTTCACGAACGGATTATCTGAGGGCACGTTGCCATCGTCGCGAAGGCGAAGGATCTTGCCGCGCAGACTCATCGGATCCTGCGCGACCTTGCCGATGTTCCCGCCAGTCGAGAAGTACACCATGCCATCACGGCCGAAGGCGACGCGACCGTTGAGGCCGCCGTTGCCTTCGTAGGCATCGGGAACGAGTAGATCGCGAACGTCTGTGAGCGCGTGGCCATCGAGGCGACCCCGCGCGAGTGACGGCGTCCCTTTGCCGTTCTCGACTGGCTTCGTGTAGGTGAGATAGACCAGCCGGTTCTTGGCGAACTCCGGATGGATCGCCACGTCCATCAGGCCACCGTTGCCGTCGGTCCTCACGCGGGGCACACCGGCGACCGGTTCCGGATCGAGGACTCCGTTGCGCACGATACGCAGCTGACCTGATCGCTCGGGGATCAGCATCGCTCCATCAGGGAGAAACGCGATGGCCCACGGGTGCGAGAGACCTCGTGCCACGACCGTCACGCGGATCTTCGGCTGCTCGGCGGTATCGAGCACGAACGGTCCCGCGCCGAGCGGCGGAACCGGCACGCCGATCTGCTGTTGCGCCTGCGCGAAGGCCGTGCCGGCGACGATGGCGGCGAAGAGGTGAACGACGGTGCGTGTCGTCATGCGAGCTCTCCTGACAGCGATGGCGATCACTCGTGGATACGGAACAGATGCGTGCGACTCCTGAGGAAGATGTCGCCCCCGGCGATGGCCGGTGACGCGACAAACGACTGGTTCATCAGCGTGTTCGTCGCAACCACATCAAGAGTGGGGCCGATCCGCGCGACAACGACGTCACCGTCTTCCGTAGGGAAATACAGCATCCCACCCGCGGCAACGGGCGACGCCTTGATGGCGTACGGTTTCGGCAGACGAACCTGCTGATAGACCGGCATTCCCGTCTCGGCGTCGATGGACGATGCCATCCCGTTGTCCGTCACGAAGTAGAGCCTTCCCTCGTGCAGCACCGGCGACGACGTGTAGGCCAAGCCGCGATTGGCCGCCCGCCATTTAATCGCATCGGTGCCCGCGAGATCGCCTTCACGCCCGAGTCGGATCGCAAAGAGCGCCGGGCTGATGAAGCCGCTCATCACGAGCACCGAGTCGCCGTGTTGTACGGCGCGTGGAATCGTGTTCAGCCCGAGGCCAGTTGTCTCCCAGAGTTGCTTCCCGCTTTCGTAGTCGTATCCACGAATCTTGCGCGGGCTGTTGACAACGATCTGCTTGCGCCCGCCGTGACGGACGACGAGCGGCGCTGCCCAGTTAGTACCGTCAGTGCGCGGCGTGCGCCAGACCTCGCCGCCGGTGGTGGCATCGAGCATCGCGAGGAAGCCATCGCCTTCATGATCGAACAGCACGATCAGCCGGCCTTCGTCGAGTACCGGCCCCACGCCTTCGCCGAATTCCTGGAACATGCGCATCTGAATCTTGAAGTCCCGCTGCCAGAGCAGCTTGCCGCTCATGTCATACGCGAACAGCCCGCGCGAGCCGAACGAGACATAAAGTCGTTGGCCGTCTGTTGTCGGAGTGTTCGATGCGAAGCTGCCGTAGGTCGCGTGATAACCCTCGTGCGGTACCGCGGTGACTGCTGTCTGCCGCCAAAGCGTTTTGCCGGTTGCACGGTCGAGAGCCAGGACATCGAAGCGATGTTCTTCGCGCGTGCCTGCACCGCCGTCGCCGCGACGCGCGCCGCTGCCCGACGCGTTGTCGGATGCCTCCGCCTTCCGGCCGGTGGGCACTGCCGTCGTGAGGAAGATTCGATCGCCCGAGATCACCGGGCTCGAGTGACCCCTGCCCGGGATCTCGACTTTCCAGGCGACGTTGCTGGTGTCGTTCCAGCGTACGGGCGCGGCGCCGGCAGCGACACCAGTCTGCGACGGGCCGCGCCAGTGACCCCATGAATCGGAGCCTGGTGCACCGCCTTGTTGTGCATTCAGCGACGAGACGAGCAGCAGGGCGGCCGTCGAAGATAGAACCGCGGTGTAGGGAAAGCGCACGTCTCAATTACGCCAGGAGCTCTGGGCACCTTTACTCCTACAAACTCTGGCATTGTCCCAGTGGAAACGACCGTATGGGCCGAAACCTCCGTGCTATCGTTCGCGCACTGCGGATGGATATCGTCATCAGACCTGGCGCTGAAATCGAGGCGACGCCTCTGCGGAACTAGCCACTCGAACATACTCCAATGCTTGTTGGGCAGACTAAGTAGGAAGCCGGCGACGGACTGGCGGTTCGCAATCCTCGACGAAGGTGCCTGGTGATCTCTCGACCGCGAATCCAGCTCGTGCCCCCGGCGGAGCGATGGCGTGAGAGCTTCCTGCGTGGATTCCGTGAGTTCCAGCGCGAGGGCCTTCCGTGGTGGACCGGCGGCAACCTCGACACGGCCGAACAGGACTTCGCCATGTTCGTAGCACGGACGTTGGCCGAGTCGAGTCATGACTCCGACATACTCGTACCCAAGACGCACCTCTGGGCGATCACGGGCAAGGAGTTTGTGGGCCGCATCTCCATTCACCACGAACTGACTGACGCGCTTCGTCGTGAGGGCGGTCACATCGGGTACGACACCGTTCCGTCTTTCCGGAACCGCGGCGTGGCGACCGAAATGCTGCGGCAGGCACTGCCTCGGGCGCGGGCGCTGGGACTTACGGAAGTCCTCCTGACGTGCGACGAGACGAACGCGGCCTCGATCCGCGTCATCGAACGGAACGGCGGGGTGCTCCGAGCAACGAAGGCTCTTGCAGCGAACAGGCCGTTGAAACGCTACTACTGGATCAATCTGGCCACAGGGCCTACGTCGTCTTCGCCTTAAGGGGCGACGGGTGCTTCGGCTGGTAGACGCCGAGTGTCCCGCCGCCTGGAAGCGCAAGCCGCGTGATCGATCCCCAGCGCTGCTCATCGACCGGCGAGCACTTGACCTTCTTCTTCTTCATCTCGTCGATGAGCGCATGAACGTCGTCGCACATCAGGAAGAGTTCGTGCACATTGTTCTCGGCGGATGGATGCACCGCCACCTCGGATGGCGGCAGCGCGAAGATCAGCCAGCCGTGGCCAGCGTCGACCGACTCGTACGTCAGCACGTCGCGGAAGAACGCTCGGTCAGCCTCGGAATCCTTGCTGCAGATGATGACGTGAGCGCCGTGAATCATGCGCAGAGTGTATCTTCATGCGCCGCCGCCGCCCCAGCTACCTCGACGAAGACACGACGATGGCATATCAACTACGCGAGGCGCTCGAGGCTGACATCCCGGCGCTGGCCAAGCTGCACGTGGAGACCTTCAGCGAAACGCATCGGGGCGGGCGACCGGGAGGGCCGTCGTACGAATTGCGACAACGTCAGTGGCGTGAAGTATTTGACAGGCAGGATGGTAGCTGGTTCTGTTATGTCGTGGACCACCGCGGGGAGCTAGTCGGGTTCGCGAAGGGAATCCCACACGACGGCGGCGTCCCTGGATATGCCGGCGAGCTCAACAAGATCTATCTGCTCCAGCGAGTCCAACGCCAAGGACTCGGGCGGCGTCTCCTCTGCGCGATGGCGCGGCGGTTCATTGAACGCGGCACGACATCAATGCTGCTGTTCGGCGACGCTGCGAACCCATCAAACGGTTTCTACGAGGCGTTCGGTGCTGTCAGGCTATATAGCGACACTGGCGAGTTTCACGGTGGCTACGGCTGGCCTGATTTGGGCGCGCTCGTCGCGCGATGCGGCAGGCAGCGAGTGACATAGGCTGCCAAACACCTAATTGGAGCCGCACGTCCACTGTCTTGTGCGAGCAGGTCGCCGCGCCGCGCGGCTCATTTGGAACGTTAGATGGACTCTACGAAACACGGGAACACTTTGAGGAGTCATGAGGGCATCCGGTGAAGTTCAGACGCGTCGCGCCAATGCGCAAGACGCCTCCGCGATCGCCTTGGCTCACCTGGATTCGATTCGGTCGATTGGTCCTGCCTTTTATTCTCCGGACGTGGTGGAGGCCTGGGGTTCTGGTCTCACGCCGGACGTCTACATCAAAGCCATGGAAGGCGGGGAGGCGTTCTTCATCGCCACTGGCATCCTCGACGGCCAAGCGGCGGTCCTGGGCTTCTCAACACATCGCGTCGACGACGATCAGGATGGCGCGTCCGTGTACGTGAGAGGCGGCGCGGTGAGGCGGGGGATCGGTACGGCGCTCCTGCGGCTGGCCGAGGAGCACGCACGGGCGCATGGAGCGAAGGCGATCCAGATCCAGGCGTCGCTTGCGGGCGTCGAGTTCTACACGGCGAACGGATTTCGCGAACTCGGCCGAGGCGAAGCAGTGTTGATGTCGGGCCGCTCAATGCCGTGCGTGTTCATGCGCAAGACTCTCACCGAGGCCTGAGCATCGGCGTCGAACCTCCAAATGGAGCCGACGCGCGCAGCGGTCCTGTGATCATGTCGCAGGGCCCGCGGCTCATGCGTTAGGCCCCTACTCGAATCAAGGTCCTGGGCTGAAGCGTCTCCAAAGCGCTGAGGACTTCTGATACGAGTGGTTGCAGAGACTCGATGCGGTTTGTGCTGGCCACCAGAACCACGACGGCAATCGGAAGCTGAGCAAGGTTCTGCTGAAACTGAATGTTCTGATCGGCTGTGAGGACCGCGTCGAATGAATCGGCTGCTCTCTTCAGGAGGTCGCCATTCTTGAGGCCAGTCCACTGTAGAACCGTGACCGTGTGGACGTCGTGACCTGTCAGTAACTTCGCCAGGGGACCCGGGAGCGATTCATCGAGCAGAATGCGCACGCGAGGTCAGTAGATCCTTAGCCACCTCCAGGGCGGCAACAGCTTGCGTCCGGGACACTGACGGGAAGTGATCGAGGAACTTTTCGAGGCTGTCACCAGCAGCCAGGTAGTCGAGGAGGTTCTTGACTGGAACCCGTGTCCCAACGAACACGGGGGTTCCGCCAAGGATCTCGGGGTGGCTGTGGACCACGGATTCAAGTGCGGCCATCTGACTTCCTCGCCAGAATCCATGGTACATCCAACGGGATACGGTGCCTAACAGGCGATGGGTCCGCCCATTTGTATGCGGTTGCCCGGACAGATAGAAAGGCGATCTCGCCTCCCGGTGTGTACGCTCGACGTCAACCAGATAGCGATCCGACCGTCCTATCATCCGCGGACCGATCTACGTGGCTTGGTCGTGTGCGATCATGTCGCAGCGGCGCGCGGCTCATAAAGCACGTTGGCCCGATTGAATCCAATTCGACGAGGAGTCAAGAGCCTGATTCTGGACCACATTGAGAAGCACGAACTCTCCGCTATCGAGGCTGATCGACACTTCGACGCGCTCATGGCATTAGCGAGGCTCGGCGAGGGCCTCTTCTGGTTGGACCGCACCATAAGGGACCTAGAGCGTCGTGCAACCATTAACGCCGCACCCGAGGACGTGAAGCTGTCGGCGGTCGGTTTCTCTGGATTCGCGATATTTCGAGGCCCGACATTGCCCTGGCGGCGCTTGTGGCAGCCGTAACGGCCGTCAGCATAGCGGCTGGTCCACAACCCGATGTCCCAGCGCAGCAACGACAATTGCTGCTGGTAATGCCTGCGCTATTCACGTTGGTGGCGCTCTGGCAGATGGCGGCAGGCGTCGGACTGTATTGGGGAATCTCCAGTGTTGTTGGTGTCGCGCAGGGTGTCATTGCGCGCCGGGCATTGGCGCGACGAGCAGCCTGACAGGCCGCTGCCCCTGACGGCACCGTGCCGCGCGCACCCTCGCGCGCGGTGCTCTCGTTGACGTGCGCGTGCCGCAGGTGAGCGGACGTTGGGCAGCCTAGCGATACGGGCGAGTCATGCCGACCGACAAAAGCAAGATTGAGATCGTCCCGTACGATCCAGGCTGGCCGGGCGCATACGAAGCCGAGGCAGTTCGCCTTCGAGCCGCGCTGAAGACCCTGGTCTTGCGAATCGACCATCACGGCTCGACCGCCATTCCGGGGTTGGGCGCCAAGCCGATTATCGACATTCAGCTGTCAGTGGCGGCGCTTCAACCGCTTTCGGCGTACGGTGCGAGGCTCGAAGCTATTGGATACATCCACGTGCCGCATCCTGACGACTCGTTTTGTCCGTTCTTTCATCGACCTATCCAATGGCCGCACACTCATCACGTGCACGTCGTGGTCAGGGGTGGATCTGAAGAGCGACGAACACTGGCGTTTCGCGACTATCTCCGTGACCATGCCGACGTCGCTCGTGAGTACGAAGACCTCAAACGCACTGTTGCGGCGCAAGTCGTGGCGGCAGATCCCAAGTCGCAGGAGCAATATGCGACGGCCAAGACAGATTTCATCGAGCGTGTCGTCAGTCTCGCGGCTGCAAAAGGATATCCACGTGACTTGCGCGATCGATGAGCTACCCAACACGCAATGGAGCCGACGCGCCTGACCGCCTGTGCGATCATGTCGCCGCGGCGCGCGGCTCATTTGCTCGTTAGGCAGGCCAGAACAGCATTCGTGACAGGCAAGAAGTCTTCAGGCGACCGCCCACATTCTCTGGAGAGGTTCTATGCGGCATGAACAATTCACGAAGCGATATCTGTCCACGATCGTGTTGACGGCGGTGATGACCGGCATGCTTGCCGCAGGCGCGTTGGCCTGGGAAAACCCGCTGAAGGGCCGGTATCTGAGTGGAGCACCTCTGAGCATCTGCGATCAGGGTTCTTTCTTCGTCGGCGGTGTGCCGAAGGTCACGCGATATGCCAGCTCCGCGGCCGTTCGGGAAGGTGGCCCGCCGCAGCAGATCACAATCGGCCAGATGTACGTTCAGTTCCAGATTCCAGAACAGCGAAGGACGTGGCCGCTCATCATGATCCACGGGTCGACGCATACGGGAGCGGCTCTGGATTCGACACCTGGTGGTGGCGAAGGCTGGCTTTCCTACGCAGTCCGAAACAAGCTCGCCACTTTCGTGGTCGATCAGCCAGGGCGGGGCCGGTCCGGCTTTGACCAGTCAGTCATCCTCGAGGCGAAGGCGACAGGCAACTGGAATTTGATCCCGTCAAGCTTTGGCAGGATCACCGACGACGGCGCCTGGACGACCTGGTTCGGCCACATCGTGCCAGCCGGTACTGATGTCACTACTGGAAAGATGATCCGCCACGGCGACCCCGGCGATCCCGACCCTGTTGAGAACTCCGCAGAGCCGTCGCAAGCCCACGGCGTCTATCCGCCTGCGTTCCCGATCCCGCCTGGGCGCAATTCCGCCAATCCGCGTCTCGTTGCGCGTGCAGGCGCCATAGGCGACGCACCCAATCCATCCAACAACACGTACCTGGGCCTCGAATACTACAAGCAGCTCGTGCCCAATGGCGAAGTCACGTTGCCGGGCTCCATGTGTCCGAGTTGTACTCCGAGCAACCTCAATGCAATCGACACCTGGCTTCCGCTCGGCCTTGCCGAGCTGCTTGAAGGCATCGGGGGCGGCATCCTCTCACCGCACTCGCAATCGACGTCCTCTGTGTTCCATACGGTTCGCATTCTGAAGGAGCGCGGGGAATTGAATCTGGTGAAGGGGATCATCATCCCGGAGGGGGCGGGGACAGATCTCGCGGCCGCGGGTCTCGTTGGGGCGGACTTCGACTCGATCCCCTTCCTGCTGGTGAACGGTGACTATCGTCCACTGGCTACACGGAAGGGGAACTACGCCGCCGTTGCTGCGATGAATGCGAGCCGCACACGCAAAGTTGGACCTGCACTCTCGCTCAATGTGGAAGACCCGATCTTCAAGGGCAAGCTCAATGGCCACACACACATGGGCATGCTGGGCTCGACCGCCCTGGCCGAATTCGACTTCTTCCTGGACTGGGCCGGCAAGAATATCGACAATCCGCTCCTCAAGAGCGGATGTGCAGTCAGAACGAACGAGAAGTAGACAATTCGTAACACCGGGACAGCCATTTTGGGAGTGAGACTTGGGCCCTCTCCTTCCGATCATTTGGCCGTCGAGCGCTGCTGCTCAGCCGCATCGTTAGACCGTAGCGCATCCTGGTGTGAATGTCGCAATGCGTGAACCATTGAATCTCCGTCGCCTGAGAGGATCGGTCACGGCGCTGTTGGCGCTCGGCATCGCGTCAACTCTCGTGGCGCAAGGGGGGCTGGACGAAAACATCCCCGCCCGTGCCCGCGACCTTCACGCCCGCGCCATCGTCGTCGACACGCACGACGACACGCCAATGCGCATGATGTCCGAACCTTCGTTCGATATCGGTGCGAGAAATGCCACCGGCAGTATCGACGTTCCAAGAATGCGAGAGGGTGGCCTGGACGCGTTGTTTTTCTCCATCTACATGCCCGGTGACGTCACCGGGCCGCCGGCGGTGAAACGCGCGTTGCAGCAGATCGACAAAGTACGTGAGGCTGTTCGGTTGCATCCACGGGATCTCGTGCTGGCCACGTCCGTCGCCGATATCCGCCGCGCGGCCGCTGAACACAAGATCGCCGCCCTCCTGGGCATGGAAGGGGGGCACATGATCGACGACGACCTCGGGGTGCTGCGCCAGTATTCGGCGCTGGGCGTCCGGTACCTCACCTTGACTCATTCTCGTAACACGACGTGGGCAGACTCCTCCGGTGACACGGCGGCTCACAATGGGCTGACGCCGTTTGGCAAGGGGGTCGTGCGCGAACTCAACCGTCTCGGAGTCATGGTGGACGTCTCGCATGTGTCGGACAAGACGTTCTACGACGCCCTCGAGGTCACCACGGCTCCCGTCATCGCGTCGCATTCCTCGTGCCGCGCCATCTCGAATAGTCCGCGCAACATGACGGACGACATGCTGCGCGCGCTCGCCAGAAATGGCGGCGTCGCCATGATCAACTACAACGCGGGGTTTCTCAGCGAAGCGTTTCGGGCGGCAAAGCCGCCTGCCGGCGTGCAGGCGCAGCTCGATGCTGTCGCCAAGCGATGCGGCGAGGACGAGACCTGTGTGATCCTCGGCTGGGGGCGGATCTACGACGAGGCCATGAGCAGCGGTCAGATGCCGGCGGTCACCTGGGTCGAGATCGTCGATCACATCGACCACGCAGTGAAGGTCGCAGGCGTCGATCACGTAGGGCTGGGGTCGGACTTCGATGGCGCGATTATGCCGCTAGGTATGGAAGATGCTTCGAAGCTCCCGAAGATCACGGGCGAACTGCAGAGAAGGGGCTACTCGGATCAGGATGTGACGAAGATCCTGGGCGGAAACCTGCTGCGGGTCATGGAACAGACGGAACTCAGACGGGATCACTGACACCGGTCGGAGTCGCCTGCGATCAGCGCCAAGGGCGTGATGATCTACACCAACGTTACCGGCACGCCGCTCGACGCGCCTCAGTGTCAACCGCTCTTCGACGAAGCTGCGCGACGGGACGTGCCGATCTGGCCGCATCCCGCACGGGCGCGGCGGCCGGACCACAGCAGCGAGGACAGCGGCCACGCGATGTGGACTGGAGTTCTTCGGCGCGGGTCAGGTGCTGTTCGCGAGCGACATGCGTTCGATCCGACGCCCGGGCTCTACATCCGCCAGACCATCCAGGTGATCGAGAGCCTCGATTTCAGCGTCGAGGACGAGCGGCGCATTTACTCGGGTAACGCTGAACGACTGTTACGTCTCAAATTGGAATCTGAGGTTCAGACGACGCGCGCGGAGAGGTCCTGATGCAACGGTGCGCGGGCGCGTATTCGCGTCCCTCCCCCGGGCCGCGAGTCGATCGTGCACTCACCGTGGACAAGACTCAACCGCTCCCTCATGCCGATCAATCCGAGATCCTGGCGTTTCATCACGGGCTCGGGATCGAAGCCAACGCCCTGGTCCGCTACTTCCAGCTGAATCTCGCTACCGGCCTCCCGGAATGAGACCGTCACGTCGCAAACCTCTGAGTGCTTCACCGCGTTTCGCACCGCTTCCTGCATCACGCGAAACAGTGTGAGCGCGATGTTGTTCGGCACATCGATCGGAATGCCCGTATCGTTCACGACGATCGTGACCTGGTGCTCCGCGGACAACTCCTTGCAGAAGATCCTCGTGGCAGCCACGAGTCCGAGGCGCTCCAGGTTCGACGAGTGCAATTGGTCGGAGAGCGCGAAGATTTCACTGGCCACGGCACTAAACTGGCCGCTCAACTCTTCGACACGGCATCGCATCTCGTCCTCGTGGCCGCCCACGGGTACTTCAGTCAAGCGGTGGAGGTCCGCCGTGAGCACGATCAGTCGCTGACAGAGATCGTCCTGAAGCTCTCGCGCAACCCATGTTCGTTCGTGCTCGTGAGCCTGCATCAAACGCTGGCTCAGGCTCGAGAGAGCGACCCTTGCGAGCTTCAGATCCGTGACGTCAATCGCCGAGCCGATGTAGCCCGCAAAGCTGCCATCCTCGAGAAACCGCGGCGCGCCGGTGTCGAGGATCCAGCGATACTCGCCATCGTACCAGCGGAGCCGGTACTCCATCCGGAAGGACTCACGCCGATCGAACGCGTTGTGATAGGTCTCGAGACAGCGCGACAGATCGTCGGAGTGCACGGAGTCCGTCCAGCCGGTTCCCAGTACAGCAGCGATCGATCGTCCGGTGAAATCGAGCCATGAGCGATTGACGTCCGTATAGAGCTTGTCAGGACCGGCGATCCACATCATCACGGGCGCTGCATTCGACAGCAGGCGAGAACGCCCTTCGCTCTCACGCCGCGTGCGGTCCGCACGCCGCCGTCTTGTGAGGCTCGCGACAAGCGCTACCACGAGCATCACCTGGAGGCCAGCGACCGTCACGATCGAGCCCTTGTATTGCTGCCACATTGTCGGCTCGCGAAACATGACCTGGCTTCGCGGCGGCAGCCTTTCCTCGTCGATGTTCCAGCGGCGCAGTTCGCGCCAGTCGAAGGCGGGAGCAGCCAGCAGCTGCGTTGGTGTGTTGATAGCGCGTGGCGATTCCCCGCTGAGGAGGCGCACGGCGACGGTGGCTGTGTTGCGGCTCAAGTCCTCCATGGACAGCAGCGGTCCGCCGACGATCCCCAGACCCAACTGCGTGCTGCGCACGCCAAAGATTGGCGCGTTGGCAACTGCGCGAAGTTCGGCGAGCGCCCGTTCCTCGACATGCGGCACCCCCTTCGCGTCGAGCGACAGGATCGCATAAAAGATCGCGGAATGCGGGGGCAGGTTGGCGCAGCGAGTCAACATGTCAGCAAACGAGAGCTCGTTCGCCCAGGAGAACGTCAGCTGGCCCTCGTATTGTCGAAAGGCGCGCTTCATCTCGTCGAGCCACACCTCTTCGAGGTGCGATGCGCCGACGACGACGAACACGTTCGTCGTATCAGGGAAGACGCGCAGGATGTTTTCGACGACGCGCTTCGGCTCATGGTCGACGGTGACCGCCGCATCGTTGGCGCTCATGGCGCCGCTCTGCACGAAACGCCGATCAACGCCGGCCAGCAGCATGGGCGCTGCGGGA
>Ga0207669_10000407_pt1 | contig 18890 bp, 18 predicted proteins | sample KBSM33metaG_FD_184329 | JGI IMG/M metagenome (GOLD analysis project Ga0207669, IMG submission 184329) | Miscanthus rhizosphere microbial communities from Kellogg Biological Station, Michigan, USA - KBS M3-3 metaG (SPAdes) (version 2) | ecosystem: Host-associated > Plants > Roots > Rhizosphere >...
CGCTCGGGCTGGCGACCACCGAGGAAACCGAGGCGCACGAAATCCGCATGCCGACCCGGAAAATCGAATTGCCGGCAGCGGGCGGCGCGCGCGTCTATGCCGAGGCCGGCAAGGCCTACAAGCCCGGCGACCACACTTGGAAGGCGCTTGTTGTGCTGACCAAGCTGCAGGGCGACCGCTATCGCAAATCGTCCTCGCTCGACGTGCTGCGCGAAACGGTCGGCGAGAACGACAAGGTGCGCGCGGTGTTCGACGCGCTCATCGGCAAGGCCGCCACCGTGCCGGCGCTGACGACCGCGACCGGATGGGCGGCGGAACTGGTCCGCACCGACATTCAAGGTTTCATGGATCAGTTGATGCCGATTGCGGTGGCGCCGCGGCTCATCTCGCGCGGCCTGGCGTTCTCGTTCGGCACCAACGGGATCATTTCGATCCCGATGCGCAGCGCAACGCCAACCGTCGCCGGCTCGTTCGTCGGCGAGGGCGCGCCCATTCCCGTTCGGCAGGCCGCGTTCACGGCGCAGCAACTCATCCCGAAAAAGCTCGCGGTCATTTCGACGTTCTCACGGGAAATCAGCGAGCACTCGGATCCGCAAATCGAGGGCATCTTGCGGCAAGCCATCCTCGACGACACTGCAGTCGCCCTCGACTCGGTGTTGCTGGATGCCGGGGCGGCGACCGCGGTGCGGCCGGCCGGCCTACGCAACGGCGTCTCGACCTTGACCCCGACCGCCGGCGGCGGGTTCGCGGCTGTGGTCGGCGACGTCAAAGGCCTCGCGGGTGCGCTCACGACCGCGACCCTCGGCAACTTGCGTCAACCGGTATGGCTGATGTCACCTGCGCTCGAACTGGCGCTCATGCTGACCGTCCTGCCGAATGGCGCATGGGCGTTTCCCGAAATCAAAAACGGGTCGTTCATGGGTTGGCCGACCATCGTGTCGGCGACCGTGACCGCTGACACGCTGTTCCTCGTCGAGGCAGCGGATTTTGCCAGCGCATCCGGCGATCCACGGTTCGACGTTTCCGACCAGGCCACCGTGCATATGGATGACACGACTCCGCTGCCGATTTCGGCAACGGGTACGCCGAACGTCGTCGCCGCGCCGGTGCGTTCGTTCTGGCAAACTGACACGCTCGGCATCCGCATGGTGCAGTCCATGAATTGGATCATGCGGCGTCCGGCGATGGTCGCCTACGTGACCGGCGTCACCTGGAAATAACGCGAATCAAACCTATCGGCCGGGCCGAACAGCCCGGCCGCGCGTTGACCGACGCGCGGGAATTTTAAATCGAAAGGAGGAACGACCATGGCTGAAACATCGCCGACGACGACCGCCAAGGACCAACTCGCCAAGCAAAACGAGGCGCGCCAGAAATCGCAGGACAAGGCCGTCAAGTCGATGGAGCAAGTCAAACCGACGCCGACGCAGGAGGAAAACGACCTCGCCAAGATGGGCGTCGATGTGCCGGTCAAGGAAGACGACGGCAGCGGACCGGATCCGACAGTGCCGCCGACTGAGCCAGAGACACCGACGCCGCCACCCGAGGGCACGCCACTGCGTTCGGCGCCGCGGCAACCGACGCCAGCGGCAAAGCCGCCATCCTCGAGCTCGTCGAGCTAAGCGGAAAAATTGAGGCCCGGCGCCGGTTCTTTAGGCCGGGCCTCGCGAGCAAAGCCTGTCGGGGGACTAACTCGACTTTGCCCAAGGTCGCCACAACAGCGGATCCATAACGTGACAGCCCGCGAATTAGTTTCACAGTTCGGCAATTGGCTCGCGCGCGCCGCCGAGGGCGAATATCGGCCGGGCCCCTATCTTTTGCCGGTCACGGGCGGCGTGCTGTCCGCGCATGCCGGTTCGTTCATGAACTGGTGGCAGATGGGCTATGACCCGACCGGGCTGTCGAGCCAATCGGCCATGGTCGAGGCGTGCATCTCGGCCTATGCGCAAACGATTGCGATGTGTCCGGGGTCGCATTGGCGCACCAAGGACAACGGCGGGCGCGACCGGGTGACGAGCTCGGCGCTTTATCGCGTGCTGCGCCAGCCTAACGAATATCAAACGATTTCCGATTTTATGCTGAACGCGGTGCGCTCGCTCTACAGCGAGGGCAACGCCTATGCGCTTTGCGTGCGCAACGCGCGCCAGGAAATCGAAGAATTGCATTTAATGGATCCGCGCCAGTCGTCGCCCATGGTCGCGATGACCGGCGACGTGTTCTATCGGCTCGGCGGCAACGACGTCATCGAACGGCAAATCGGCAAGATCGCCGGCGTGCCACAACGCGACGTCCTGCATATTCGATTGCATTGCATCGACCGCAAGCGGCCGTTTCCGCTCAAAGGCGAAACTCCGCTGACTGCCGCCTTGATGGACATGGCGGCCACCTCGGCCATCACCAATCAACAGATCCAATATTATTTGAACCAAGCGCGCCCAAGCGCGGTGCTGTCGACCGACGCGGTCTTGAAACGCGAGCAAGTCGCCGAACTGCGCGCGATGTGGAACGAACAGGTTAAGGGCCTCGAGGCCGGCTGCGGACCTGGCGGCACGCCCATTCTGACCGCCGGCTTGAAGGTCATGCCGTGGACGCAAGCGGGCAAAGATCAGCAACTCGCCGAAATGCTGAAAATGTCGGACGAGAAAATTGCGCTCGCGTTCCGGGTGCCGTTGCAGATCCTCGGCATTGGCGGCACGCCGTATTCGTCGACCGAACTCTTGATGCAGGGCTGGATTGCCTCGGGCCTCGGGTTCGCGCTGAACCATTGCGAGGAAGCGCTCGGCCGGACGTTCGAGCTCAAAGGCCAGCCTGACGAATACGTCGAATTCGATACCTCGGCGCTGTTGCGCTCGGCATTCAAGGAACGCATCGACGGCCTCGCCCGCGGCGTGCAAGGCGGCGTCCTGTCGCCGAACGAAGCCCGCGCGCTCGAGGGCTACCCGGCGGCCAAGTTCGGCGACGAGCCGCGCCTGCAGGCGCAAGTCGTCCCATTGTCGGCCGCCAGCATTGCGCCCGCACCGGCGGCGCCCGCGGCACCGGCCGCCGAGCCCGCGGACGAGCCCGCGCCCGATGACGAACCGCCGGATGACAAGCCGACGAAAGCGGAAAGGCACGCCGATGTCGTTGCCCAAATCTCGCGCACTCTCGCCCATGCCGCAGAACGATATCGACGACCCGCTGCCTGACGCGCTGCGCGACGCGCTCGGCAAGGTCATCGCCGACGAGCATCGCAGCGCCGAGCGCGCCTATGAGGCGCTCGAGGCGCGGTCACAGCACGCCTATCAGGTGCTCGAGGCACAGTCGCAAAGCGTGCTGGCAAACCTGCGCGCGGCCATCGCCGAAGGCCTCGACGCGCAGCGCAAGCGCGTGGACGAGTTCACCAAGTTTTTGCAGGATGCGGTTGCCGCGGCCTTGCGCGACGTGCACGACGGCGAACCGGGTGCACGCGGGGCCGACGGCGAGCAAGGACCGCGCGGCGAGCGCGGCGAGAAAGGGGAACGCGGCGATGACGGTCAGCAAGGTCAGGCGGGACCACCCGGAAAGAACGGCGAGCAAGGACCGCAAGGCGAACGCGGCGAGGCCGGCGAACGTGGCGAGCAAGGACCGCAAGGCCAGCAAGGACCGGTTGGACCAGCCGGGCCGCAAGGTGAACGCGGATTGGCTGGCAACGCTGGTGCGCAAGGGCCCCGTGGCGAGGCCGGCGAAGCGGGACCGCGGGGGCTAGACGGCCCCGCCGGCGCGCAAGGTCCGGTCGGCGCGCTGCCGGCCGTCAAATTGTTCCTGCCCGATTGCGTGCACTACGCCGGCGAGGTCGTCTCGCATCTCGGCTCGAGTTGGCAAGCGGTCAAGGACACCGGCACAGCACCGCCGTCAAAGGATTGGATCGCGCTCGCGGTGCGCGGCCTCGATGCAAGAACGCCGCAGGTCCGCGGCACCTGGCGCGACGATGGCGCCTATGACGCGCTCGACATCGTCGCGCTGAACGGCGGCTCGTTCATCGCCAAGCGCGCGGATCCCGGCCCGTGTCCCGGCGACGGCTGGCAACTCATCGCCTCGCAAGGCCGGACCGGGCAACAGGGCGCTGTCGGCATGACCGGCCCGGCCGGACCGGTCGGCGAGCGCGGCGCCAAGGGTGACCCGGCGCCGGTCGTCGTCATCCGCGCTTGGAAGCTCAACCGCGAGGACTACATCGCCACGCCGGTCATGTCCGACGGCAAGGACGGCCCGGCGCTCGACCTGCACGAAATGTTCGAGCAATTCGCCATTGAAACCGAGAATGCACGTTAGCGACAGCACAACGGTGCACGTTCGGGACAGTTGCTTAATCCCTCACATTTAAAACGAATTGAGAACCGGTCATGACGAGAGTCGCGAACCTATTGGCCAGTGCGCGCGTCGCCGAACTGCGCGCGCAAGCCGAGAACCTCGCCAGGGCGGCACGGCCGCCGGCTCGGGTTGAACTGCCGCAGGACCCGCGGCAGGCGCGCCGGCGGCTGTTGTTGCTGGTCGCGCTCGAGCGCCAGCGCACCGCGCGCTTGCTGGCCGAACTGGTGAAATGAAATGGCCGGTCCCGAACACCTGATGGTCAACGTGCTCGAGGCGGCCGACGACGTCGGGCTGATTAGCCTCGAGGATTGCAAGATCCTCTTGGGCATCCCGGCGAGCGACACCACCAACGACGCGCAACTGCAAATGCTCATCGACCAAAATTCGATGGTGCTGGCCGAGATGGCGAACCGCGACACATGGGCCAAGGAAAAGGTCATCGAGACGTGGGAGTGCGTCGGGCCGGTTTGTTGCCCGGATGGCTCGGCGCGCATTTGGCTCACGCGCGCGCCGGTCAAGAAATCAGATATCGAAAGCGTGGAGTCGCCGGCCGGCACCGTGCTCGACCCGGCCGCCTATGACGTCGAGGAACGCACCGGTCAGATCAAGTTTCCGCGCGGCGCCTCGGGCCAAATCGTCATCACCTATACCGGCGGTTATGAGTTGCCCGACGAGGCGCCGCTGCCGCTGCAACAGGCCGCCGGCATGCTGGTGCGCTCGTTCCGCACCGAGGCCGCGCGCGAGGCCACCGTCGGTTCCGGCGTGCGCATGTACGCGCACAAGGACAGCCGCATCATGTACCACTCGCCGAAAGACCTGAACGGCGGCGGCTCGAGCTCGAGCGGTGTCACCGCCAGCGCGTCCGAAACCGCCATCAAGAATCTGTTGAGCAAGTACACGCGCTATTGGATTTAGTGCGATGACGGCGTTCCGCGTGCGGGTGCAATGGAACGTCAAAGAGCTCGGCCCGGTGCTGAAAGCCGTCGCGGACGGCCTGGCCAAGAACATCGAGACACGCAGCCGCGCCGATATCGCAAACAGCGGACTCGCCAATCCAAGCCGCTATGTCAAAGGCCTGCGCGCACGGGTTCGCACCGGGCCGCGCCGGGGTTACCGGGTGCAAGTCTTCCTGCGGCCGAACTTCGCGCATGTGTGGGAATACGGCGGCACCTCGGTCGGCAAGCCGTTGTTGTGGATCGCGCAACCGGGCGCACCGCGGCGCATCAAAGCCTACGGCGGCAAACTGTTTCGGCCCAAAGGCACCAACGTCCTCATCAGCAAGCCGTCGCGCACGCGTGTGCGCGGCATGGCTGGCACCGGCCAGGCCAAGGCAAAAGTCATGTATGTCGGCGTCAAGTCAGTCTCGCACGCGCGCCGCTTTCACTTGCGCCAGATCGCCTATGAGGAAGCCAACAAGCTGACCGACATCATGGCGAAAACGATGCGTTGACCATGGCCGTCGATTTTTCAACCGAGCTTTACGCCAAACTGTGGGACCAGTTCGCGCGCCCGATCACGGTGACGCCGGTCGTCTCGCAGCCCGGCGCGCCGGCTTATGCAGCGCGCGGCTATTTTGACACCAAAGAAGCCGACGTCCTGACCGAGGCAAATTCGATCCTGTCGTCGTCGCAATCGTTCCTCGACATCAGGCAAGCCGAGTTCGCGGTCGAGCCGCTGCAAGGCGACATCATCGACATTCCGTTTCACGCCAATGTTGCCGGCGGCACGTTCGAGGTGCTCGACCTCGCCGGCAAAGGCGCCGGCGGCATCATCACCATCTCGCTGCGCGAGCTCGCCGCGCCGCTACCGGAACCCGAGCCATGACCGCACCGGTCGTCAACGTCAACAGTTTCGGCCACCTGATAAAACTGCAGTGGCTCAACCGCATGCGCGTCATCCCGCCGTTCAGTGGGTGCAGAAAGTTTGCGCGCTCGAACGCCAAGCCGACGCAACTCGAACATATCCCATTCCTCGGCGCCTATTTCATCGAGGAAAACCTGTCGCCCGACGGCGATGACAACCTGACCGTTCCGGGGTTCGAGGCCGAGCTCGTCCTCGGCTTTTCCTACATCATCAGGAACAACGACCCCGACGTCGCCGAGGATATGCTCGACGCCGCCTATTGGTCGTTCATGAAGTTGCTGCACGACCCGGCATGGGCCGAGATGCCCGACCGCTCGGTGCGGATCGAAGGCATCCGCGGCGGCAAGATTTCACGCCATTACGGGAATCTGAGTGAGCAAGGCGCGCGCGGGCAGTTCGCCGAGGACGCGTTCGCCGAGGTCAGAATGGAAATGACCTATTTCCACCGGTTCTTTTTCGAGCCGCTCACCCCGGATGCGTTCGAGCTCTATCACTCGACCGTCGCGGTCTATCCGCCGGGCGACCCCGACGCGACGAAACCAATCATCCTCGAACTCAACCTGCCGCAAGATTAGGAGCGCAAGCCATGATCGACGTCGTGATGAAGCGAGATGCCCAAGGCCGCGAGCGTCCGCAGGAAAAAGAGTTCGACGAGCGCAAGCGGGTCGTGCGCGTGCTGCCCAAGAACGACGAGATCCGCAAGTATTTGAGGCACGGCGGCACCCGCGTCGGGTTCCTGGCCGAGGGTTCGGTCGAATGGCCAAACGACCAGTTCACCCGCCGCCGCCTCAAGGACGGCGACGTCATCCTCGAGGGCGGCGCGGACGATGGCGAGGCCGAGCCGAAAGCCGAGCCCGAGCCCGAGGCCGCAGGGCAGGGCGACGAGGCGAAAGTCGTCGAAGCCTCGGGCGCCAAGAGTCCGGCGCGGTCAAAAAAGGAAGCGCCGCCGCCCGAGACGTCAGCCGCCGTCGATCCTAACAAGACCACCGCCCCCAAAACCTGATAGGCGCCCGCGCGCCTGCATTCGAAACGGCCTGCCCGCGGGACTAAGGCCGCTCGGCCCGACGTGAGTCGCGCCATTCCCACCTGATGGAGGTCCTGCTATGGCCGCCCCGATTTCGTTCGACCAGATTCCCGCCAATTGGAGAATGCCGCTTTTCTGGGCCGAAGTTGACCCGAGCATGGCCGGCCTGCCCATCGTGCGGCAGATCATGCTTTTGGTCGGCTCGATGATTACCGAGCCCGACCCGGTCGGTCCGCCGCCCGAGGAAGCGCTGCCCGCCGGCGTCACTCCCGGCATTGCGATTCCGAACGTGCCGAAACCCATCGGCACACAAGCGCAAGCGGATCGCGAGTTCGGTCGCGGTTCGGAATTGGCGTGCATCTATGCCGCGGCAATGGCGAACAATTTCGCGCAGGAAACGTGGTGCCTACCGGTGCCGCCGCCGCCAGGTGCCACCGCGGCCGAGGGCGAAATCACAGTGTTGACGGCGCCGACCGAGGCCGGCGTGTTTCACCTCTACATCGCCGGCCATCACGTCGACTCCATCGTCATCGGCACCACCGACACGGCATCGCAAATCGCCACCATCATCGCCGCGCGCATCAACGAGGACACAACGCTGCCGGTGGTCGCTGCCGCGGTTGCCGAGGTCGTGACCGTGACCGCGAAGACTCGCGGCGTGAACGGCAACGACATCACCATGCAGGCGAACTATTACGGCAAGGTTGGCGGCCAAGAGACGCCGCCCGGCTTCACGTTCGAACTCGACGCGACCTTGGCCGGCGGGGCGGGCGTGCCGGATTTCGATGACGCCATCTCGGCGCTCGGCGAACACGAATTCGAATATGTTTGCTTGCCCTACACCGACAGCAACACCTTGTTCGACTGGGAACAGGAATTCGGCTTCGAGGACACCGGGCGATGGGGATGGATGCGGCAACTGTACGGCCACATCTTCTCGGCCAAGCGCGGCACCTATTCAGAGCTCATCATTTATGGCGAGACGCGCAACAACGGCGTCACGTCGATTATGCAGGTCGAGCCGATGGCGGCGTCTCCGACCTATGAGTTCGCCGCGGCATACACCGCCAAAGCCGCGCGCGCGCTGACCAACGACCCGGCCCGGCCGCTGCAAACGCTGTCGCTCAATCGGATCTTGCCGGCCCGACCGGAGGACCGGTTTATCTTGCCGGAACTGAACTCGCTCTCGGGCGTCGGCATCGCAACGCAAAAGACCGGCCTCGATGGCGTCGTTCGCATCATGCGGGAAACGACGACTTATCAGTTGAACCTCTACGGCTACTCCGACGATGCCTATGAGCTTGTGACCACGATGGCGACGCTGGCCAAGATCATCCGCAATCAACGCCACGTCATCACCACCAAGTTTCCGCGCCACAAGCTCGCCAACGACGGCATCCGCGTCGGGCCGGGTCAGAAACTGGTCACCCCGAAGATCGTCAAGGCCGAGCTCGTCGCACAGTACCGCATCGACGAATTCAACGGCCTGGTCGAGGACGTCAGCGCATTCAAAGAGCACCTCATTGTCGACCGTGACCCGAATAACCCGAATCGACTCAACGTGCTGTGGCCGCCGGACCTCGTCAATCAACTGCGCATCTATGCGGTGCTCGTGCAGTTCCGGCTGCAATACAACCGCGGCCAGGACGCCGAGATCATCCGCTAGGCGGGCGAACCTCCCGCCCGCCTTGCCGCGCGCGCCAATGCGCGCGGCCCTTCCGGCCCGTCGTGACGACGCGCCATTCCCACCTGATGGAGTCTACCCATGGCACAGCGCATCGCAGGCACTGCTTACTGCAAAGTCAACGGCGACATGCTGCCGTTGCGCGGCAACTTCACCGTCAGCCCGTCGGCGGTCGAACGCACGTTCCTCGCCGGCCAGGATTACGTGCACGGCTATCAGGAGTTGCCGCGCGTGCCATGGATTGAGGGTGACATTTCATCGACGCCGGATGTGTCGATGGAAGCGCTCGAGGCGCAGGTCGAGGTGACAGTCACCGCCGAACTCGCCAACGGCAAAACCTACGTCCTCAAGGAAGCGGGTTGTAAATCCGCGCTCGAGAACAACACCCGCGAGGGTCAGTTCCGCGTGCGGTGGGAGGGCACGACCTGCGAGGAAATCGGCGGATAACAGAAAGGATAATCCATGGACCAAAGGACCGACCAGAAACCCGGCCAAGTCGACGACGAGCCGTTGGATTTCGACAAGGCGCCAGGCGCGCCGGACGAGCCGCCGCCCGACGATGTGTTTCAGTACACGTTGAGCAAGCCGATTCAAGCGCACGGCGACGAGCTCACGGTGTTGCACTGGCGCGAGCCGACCGGCGGCGACATCGAGCGCGCCGGCAATCCGGTCTATCTGGATTTCTCGGAAGGCGCCGCGACCGTCGCCATCAACGAGAAAAAGATGGCGGGCATGATTTCGGTGCTGTGCCAAATCCCGCCGTCGAGCGTGCGACAGATGGCGGCAAGGGATTGGAACGCGGTGGCGTGGCGGCTCATTCGTTTTTTCGCGCCGCAGGGGGCGTGACACCCGACGACATCATTCTCGGCTGTTACGAATTGGCGCGCTACTACCGCTGCGATCCCCGCGTGTTTCTCGAGCAACCCATCAGCCAGGTCGCGCGCCATCGCCATTGGACGACAAAACTCGAGGCGGACATTCGCGAGCGACAAGCGGCAGAGGCACCCGAATAAGCAATGGCTGACCAGAAAATAGAAATCAAACTCGTCATTGCCGAGGAAGTGTCGCGGCAACTCGCGCCGCTTGCTGCCGCCGTTAAGGATCTCAACAGTCAGGCGCACGCCGGCGCCGAGCGTGTTCATGGCAGCATGAGCCGACTCGGCGGTGCCGTGCGCGTGGTGCATCGCGAATTCAGCACGCTAACGCGCCTTTCGCTCGGCGGCTTGGTCGGCGGCGGCGTGGTCGCCGGCATTATCTCGGCGTCCAAGGCGCTTGGCGATATGGCTCGCCAAGGGCAGCAACTGCGCTACCAGGCCGAGGCGCTCGGCACGACGCCGGAATTCCTCGAGCGATATACCGACGGACTCAATGCACTCGGTGTTGATGCCGCCACTGCATCGCGCGACGTTCAGAACGTCATCAGCACACTGCGCGACGCCGAAACCTACGGCAGCAAGTCGCAACTGTATCAAGCACTCGAGAAAGGGGTGCACGGCTCGGGCAAGCGGCTGTGGCGCGAAGTTCAGCAACAAATGGCCGGCCCGGAAGGGGCGGAAGGGGCGTTCAAGTTCCTGATCGGGCGCATGCAGAACATGGCGCCGAGCGGTCAAGCCGCCATGCTCAAGGCGCTGAACATCTCGAGCCTCGCGTTCAAGGACCTGAAAGAAATTTTGCCGCAACTGCCCAAGCGGGTGCAGTTGAGCCGCGAGGAAACCGAACGCCTCTCGGTGGCAAACGCCAAAATCCAAATCGAGATGAGCAACGTCGGCCGCATTCTCGGCTCGGCGGTGATGCCCGGCATCGAAAAAGTAACCACCGCGTTCGCCAAGTTCCTGCAATCGCAAAACGGAAAGAAGTTTGCCGAGGAGCTGCGGCAATGGTCGGACTCGGTCGGCACCGCCATCGCCGATTGGATGAAGGACGAGGGCCCGGACGGACTCAAGGCCAACATCGAAAGCCTGAAACAGGGAATTGCCGAGCTCAAGGGATATTTCGACGCCGCCGATCAAGTCATCAAAGGCATGGGCGGGTCGTGGACCGACGTGTTCAAAGGTTTGGTCGCCACCGGATTCTTACTGTGGGTGACGGGCGTTGCCGCGCAACTCGCGCTCATTGCGCGGATCCCCGGAATCGCGACCTTGCTCGCGGGCCTCGCCGGCGCAGCCTGGTTCCTTAACAAGAACATGGCCGACCAGATCGCGGACCCGGAGGCGCGCAAGAAAGCGCAGGAGTCTGGCGCGCCGCAAACGTGGTTTCAGTATTTCAAAGAGTTCATCGACGACATTCGCAACGGCAACATCGACTTGCTCGGAACGCAGCAACCGCCGGTGCAACAGCAAAAGGGCGAGGGCCTGCCGAAAACCGAACCCGAGCGGCGTGCCGACATCGAGAACGAGAACCAGGAACGCTCGGCGCTCTTGACCGAGATGAAAGACCTCACCGGCTCGTTCGCGCAGATCAATGAATATTTCGCCATCGGCGGACCGGAAGGAAGCGCCGACGGCCGCAGCGGCTACGGCGCCGGCGTCGGCGGCGGGTTCGATATCGCATCAATGCTCGGACCAGCCGGCGGCGGTCCCAAGCGCCGACCGCTGCCGAGATTGCCGCCGTGGGCGACGGCGCTGTCGGCGATACCGGGCACGGTGCGGCCGGCGCAATCCGCGGGCGTCGGCTTTGCGTCGTGGTACGGCAACCGACCGGACCTCGGCTTCAAGGATACCGAGGACCGCGGCCGCAAGGGCGTCAGCGAACGCGAGCAAGGCATCGCGCTCGGGCCGACCGGAACGCTCGGGCAATATCACTATCTGACCGACCCACATTCCGGCCTGACGCATGTTACGCGGCAGACAGACACCGGGCCGAACATCAGGACGCAAAAGCTCGTCGACATCCATGCGTCGCAACTGGCGCGCATGGGCTACACCGCCAAATCATTCCCGAGCGGTCGCGGCCTTTGGGGCGTGCAACCGGCGGGATTCGGACAACCCGGCCAGCAAGCGGCATGGGCCGGCCGCGGCGGCGCCTTCGACGAGGACGACAGCGGCTCGGCGCTCGCGGCGTTCGCGCGCGGTGGCGAAAATCCGATCACGGCGTCGCTGGCGGACGAGGACGGCGGCAGGGCCGGCGGCGGCAGCGCCACCGTCGACATCGACATCGGCGGACTCAATCAACCGGCGCGCAATCCGGCCGAGCTATTCCGACCGCAGCCGCTCGAGGGCGCGGTGCAAATGCAGAACGCGACGCATGTTCAGCACAATCCGTTGAGCTTCCAATAAATGGCGAAACAACCGACCCCGATGATTGAGGTCGTTATTCGCGACGAGGTCACCGCTGGCCTCGAGCGCGCCAAACGACGCACGCAACAAGAAACCGCCCGCGATTGGTTCGGCGGGCTCGAGCAATCGTTCGCTCGCATCGGTGGCGGCGCGCAACTTCTGCGCCGCGAGTTCGGCACCTTGCTCGGCGTCACCGGGATCGGCGCCTTCCTCGGCGGCGGCCTGGTTGCTGGCATTGCCAAGGTGACGGAGTCGCTATCCGGCCTGGCGCGCGAGGCACAACAAACCAAGTACACCGCCGAAGCGCTCGGCATCAGTGTCGAGACGATGAATCGCCTGACCGTCCGCGGCATGACGCTCGGGCAGTCGCAACAGGAGGCACAGCAAAGCATCAAGGGCCTGACCGAAGGCCTGTTGAATATGCAGACCTATGGCCGCAAGTCGTCCGAATGGCAGGCCTTGCTCAAAGGCAAGGGCGGCGAGCGGCTCGGGCGCGCATTGGAAGCCGCGTTCAAGCGCGGCGGGCCCGAGGAAGCCGCGCGCCTTTTGGCGCAACAGATGGGGCCGATGGCCTTGTCGGGTCAGAAGGCGTTGCGCGACACGTTCCATCTCGGTCTCGGCTTTCAGGATCTGTTCAAGGTCGACCAGCGCGATCTGGCCGAGATCTACGAACTGTCCGAGCCCGAGGCGCGCAAATACGCCATCGCGATGACCAAACTCAACATTGAGTTTGCGAACGTGACCAAGACGCTCGCCGTTGCGGTCATGCCGATGTTCGAGCGCATGGCGACCGGGCTGTCAAATTTCCTGCAGGGCCCCGGCGGCAAGATGGTCAAGGACTTCGGCCAATGGCTCAAAGGCATCGACATTGATTGGGACGCCATCGCCAAGGCGGTCACCAAAATCCTCGACGCGCTGGTCAGTTTTTTCGGTTCGATTTCGAAAATCCTGCAAGAGATGAATCCCATCATTCAACAGATGGGCGGCTGGAAAACTGTCATCGGCGGGCTCGCCATCGTGCTCGGCACCGCCGGGCTTGCCGGCTGGCTCGGTCCGGTCGGCGTCGCCCTCGGGACCATCGGCGCTGCGGCGTGGGTCGTGCCGATGCTGACGTCGACGGCCAACGCGGCCACCGCGGAAACCGGGCCGAGCGAAGGCGCCGGCAAAGGCAAGCGGCTCGACCGGCCAGGCGCGACCCCGCCAGGTTCAACGGGCACCAGCGCGCCCGGCGGCGGCAGCGGCGGCACCGCCTCGCCGATGGAACTGCCGGCAATTCAAGTCAAGCCGCCACGGTCGAGGCGACCCGAAAGGCAATCGCAGAACGATCCCGAGAATGCGGCGCCGTATCGCGTGGCCGGCGGCTGGCAACCACCGCCTCGAGTCCAATCCAACACCGAGGAACTGCGCAGTGAGGTCCGTGCGTTGAAAACCGAGGTCGCCGCGCTCGGCGGTTTCATCTCGAACATGCCGCTCACCGACGAGTCGGGTGCCGGTAGCATCGCCGGTTTTTCTGGCGTGCTGCGCCGGCTGTCGTCGCCGATGGGCGGCGGAGGCGGCGCTCGGCGGCGCGGGGGTGGCGGCGGCGGCGTGCGACCGGATCGCGGCGGCATCCCCGAAGGCGGCACCGGTCGCGCCATGTCGCGGGCGGATGTTGAGGCCTTGGCGGAAAAGCATGTCAGCGCGTCCGGCCTGGTCGGCTTCGTGCCGGCCGATGGTGCGCGCTATGGCATCAAGACCGGCTCGAAAGAAGAATGGGTCCATTACTTCAGTTGGCTGGCATACAAGGAAAGCGGCTTCAACCCGCGCAGCACGAACACCAAGGACCCCGGCGGGTCGTATGGCATCATGCAAGTGTCGCCGCTCGACGTCGGCCGCCACAAGCTCGGCGGGCCTGGCGGTAGCGTGCGCGAGCTTTACGATCCCGACACCAATATTGGCGTTGGCGTTCGGCTGACGGAAAAGCTCATTCGGGAAGGCGGCGGCTATATCAGGGGCGGTCGTCCCGGCGCATGGCAAGGTGCCGCCCGTTCGTGGTCGCCACTGCGGCGCGAGGCACCGCCGCCACGCGATGCGACCGCGGCGCCGGCGACCACGTCACCGCGGCCGTCGGTCACGCAATCGCCACAACAACCGCGCGGCGATGCCGAAGGGCCGGGATTCCGCACCGAGCGAAACATTGAGGTCGAAAAATACGTCGGCTTTCAGCGGGCGATTACGGGGCTACACCCTGAATTCCAGGCGCGTCTTATGGCGGCCTATAACGCTATGCCGCCAGAGATCAGAAAGAGTTTTGTCATCAATGAAGGTTGGCGCAGCTACGAATATCAAAAATTCCTAAAGGACACGCAACGTTCGTTGCACCGCGGCATGGTCGCTCGACCTGGCCGTTCTCGTCACGAGGGTGGCGGCGAATTTGGGGAGGGCGGTGCGGTCGACATCGACGCCGGGCCCGCACGGGAGTGGCTGCGAAGAAACGGGCGGCGTTTTGGTATCAACGATCTTCGCGGCGATGCTCCGCATTTTGAGTTTACCCGCAAAGATGCGCGTCAGTTCGATGATCCGCAGAATCCGCAGCGGCTTCCTGTACCGGGGGCAAAGCCCGAACCGGAATCGTCGGACGACGAGGCGAGTAATCGGCAGATTCTATTCACGCGCGCACGTCAAAGGAATATGGGGCTGACCATCCGCGTGCGCGGGCCGCGCGGCGTCAAGGTCAGTTCCGAAAGCAGTGGCGCAGTGTCGCCCGCCACCATCGAACGGTCGATGGACGCGACCGGCGGCGGTCAGATTGAAAGCCCGGCCTGATGGGCAGCATTCGCGACATCCGAAACGTTTGGCGTGACAACCTCGTCCCGGCCTCGTTCCGCGGCGCGGTGTTTCACGTCGAGACATCCGGTCGGCGCAGCGGTCGGCGCACGGTGGTCCATGAATACCCCAAGCGCAATATTCCCTATAGCGAGGACATGGGACGCAGCGCGGTTAAATGGTCGTTCACCGCCTATCTGATCCTCGGCGACAAGGGCATCGGCGGAAATCTGTTGACGCAAATCGACGACGTCCTGTTCGCGCTCGAGTCCGACGACGCCGGCATGCTGATCCATCCGACCCTCGGCGCCATGTTGGTCATGTGCGAGAACTACAGCTATTCCGACAAGCGCACCGCCGGCGGTTACGTCGAATTCGACATGCAGTTCGTCGAGGCCGGGTCGCCCGCCATGATCCCGATGATGGATGCTGGCGCTAACCTCATCAGCAGCGCGGGCGGGGCCGAGCAAAGCGCCGCCGCCGCCATCATGACCGACACCGCGGGGTTGCAATCCTGATGTCGATCAAAACCGAATTCGAGGAAATCGAGGACATCGTAAAGCGCACGATGCAAAACCTCGTTGCGTTCAGCGGCAAGCAAGGCCTCACCGGCGCCGAACTGCGCCACACCGTCGGCGACCTGGTCGCGCGCATCAACATCTACATCGCGGACGGGACCTTTGCCGACCGGCTGTTGCGCTGTTTCCGGCAGGCCACGACCGCCGGCATCAATCTCGATTGGATGGATCGGGTCATCGACCAGTTGACCAAGGAACGGCCGACCGCGTTGAGCTCGACTAGCGTCGTTCAAAACAGCCTGGTGTTTGCCATGGCGCAGGAAGGCCGCATCATCGCCGCCACCAAATTCACCAGCCGCGACGACGTCGACGTCGTCATGCGCCGGATGAAAAAATGGTTCGACCTCATCAAGGACATCATCGCCGACACCATGAGCGGGCCCGGTTACGAAGCGTTCATCACGTTATGCGCCGGCATCACTCGGTTTCTGACCGATGTCGCGCGCCCGCTGCCGCAAATGCTGCGCTATGACATCCCGGCGGTGATGCCCGCGCTCGCCATCAGCAATTACATCTATGGCGTCGGCTCGCGCGACCTCGAGCTCGTCGCCGAGAACAAGGTCGTCAATCCGTGTTTCATGCCGCGGCGCCTGCGCGCGCTGAACGCGTTGCCGGAATGAACACATGGCGTTCAATCCGCGCGAGGTCGCCGAGATCACGGTCAACGGCAAGCGGTTTCGCGATTGGGAATCGGTCACCGTCAAGCTGGCCGAGGGCGAGTCGAACCCGTCGGCAAAGTTCACCGTTAGCGAGGGCGCGCCGCTGGTCAAGACGTTCGCCGAGATGCAGATCCGGCCCGGCGACCATTGCACCGTGACACTCGCCGGCGAACTGGCATTCAAGGGCTACGTCGAGACGCGCCAGGTCGGCTACACCGCGCAACAGCACGGCATCGAAATCATCGCGGTCGGCTACACCAAGGCGCTCGCGGACGGTGCGGCCGAAACCGAAACGATGGAATTTCGCGACAAGACTTGGAAGCAAATTGCCGACGAGGTGGTGCAACCGGCCGGCGTCAAGGTGGTTCCAAAATCTCCGCTACCGAACAAGAAATTTGATCGCGCCAGCATCCCGCCGGGCATGAGCAAGTTCGACTTTCTCGAAATGCTTGCCCGCCAGCGCGGCATCACCCTCGGCAGCGACAAGGACGGCAACCTAACCGCGCGCATCAAATGGTCGGGCGGCGGCGACAAGCTGGTCGAGGGTTACAACATCCTCGAGGGCCGCGAAGTCTGGACCATCAATCAAGGCGACGGCCCAAACGACGCCATCGGGCAGACCGGCGCGCGCGGGCCGGACTTCGGTGCCAAGGTCGCGCGCTCGCGCGGGACCTCGCAGAACACTAGCAAGCCCGGCGGTCCCGGCGTTCATGCGCCGAACGTGCAAAACGCCGAGCACGCGGTCGACAAGAATGACGCGCAAACCCGGTCCGATACCGAAAGCGACCAGCGCGGCAACGAGGAACTGCAGGTCACCATCGTCGTGCAAGGCTGGCTACGACCGAGCGGCGGGCTGTGGGAACCGGGAGAAAAGGCACACGTCAAATCGCCCATGCTCATCGTCGACGAGGAACTCGACATCGCGCGCGTGACGTTCTCACAGGACAACAAAAAGGGCTCGCTAACCACGCTCGAGCTCAAGCGGCCGGGCGGCGGCGAGGGCGACGAGGACGCCGGCAAGGGGCCGAACTTCGATAGCAACTAGGGGATTCGGAATGGTATCGCGAACATCAGTCAGGGACGCCGGCCGCCGCGCGCAGCAAACCCTCTCGCGTGGCACGCTGCGCAAGACCAATTCAAAAACGCTGTGGAACGAATTGCACATCGACGTCATGAAGGGCGAGACGGCCACCGACGTCGAGCACGTGGAAAGCTACGGCTCGACCAGCTATCCGGCGGACCAAGACGAGGACGAGGACAAGGGCCAATCGCAACCGCAAGACAGCGGCGGCGGCGGTGAAGCGGGCGGCGCCGGCGGTGGCTCGCCGGGCAAGGTCGGCGAACAACCCGAGGGCGACGCAGCCGAGCCCATCATTGCCTACATGAACGGGTCGCGCTCGCATCCGGTCGTGCTCGCGGTCGGCGACCGCCGCCATCGCTTGCTCGAGCTCGAGCAAGGTGACGTCGCACAGCACCGGCTCAAGGACGACCGCCAGCAAATGCTGTTCTCCAAGGACGGCACCTATATTTCGACCCGCGAGGATAAGACCTTCCGCGTCGCGCTCGTCCCCAAGGAAGCCAAGGACCAGGCGCAGGGCCAGGAGCAAGGCGCCGGCGGCGGCGAGGCGCAGCAAGGCAAGAAAAAGAAAACCCACGGTCAGAAATCGGCCAAGCCCGACAATCAAAAATCCGACGTCAACATCGAGCAAACGTCGAACGAGTCGCACGTCCAACATCAACAGGCGTTCGCGGCTATGCGCAGCGGCGACGCGACGGCGTACCACACCGACCGCAAGCACTCGGCGCAGGCGACGAAAGATCACTCGCACATCAGGACGATGGACAACCGGATTTTCACCGATGAGCAAGGGTGCTGGTCCGAGACGCCGATCCAAGTGAAGAAAGATCGCTACTGCAAGGAATGAAGGAATGCGGTGGTGGCTCAATACGGATCACAAACGATTTTCGGTCGACAACGCGGTCGTGAATGGATTGGATTTTTCGGCGCTGCCGTCCGACATTTGGATGGTGCAATGGATCGACGGCAAGGGCGAGATCGAGCGCCAGGTCGATGCCGACACCAACGACAACGGACTGCGCGAACAGTTCATCGACATCATTCCCTATTGCGAATATTTCCAGCAATTCCTGGCGCGGGTTCCGCGGCTGACCTTGCCGCAGGCAAAGAAGGTTCAGATCGATCTGATAAAGGAAATCTACAACGCCAAGCGGCAAGCGCCGTTTCACTATCCGGTCGCGGCCGGCGATTACTGGTGGGACGCCACCGACGACACGTTGTTCGCCTCGACGGTGCCGGCGCTACAGAACGCCATCACCGCCATCAATGCCGCCGCGGCGCAAGTGAACGCGCTGGTCAATGAGATTAACGCCAAGGTCGTCGCGCCGGGGGATGAAACCATCACGCAAATCAACGCCTACGTCGTCGACCGCGGCAACAACTACGTCGTCGCGCCGGGCAATAACATTCTGTCCTATCTCCACGGCACATTGGTGCCGCTGATTAACTCGCAAATCGTCGCGCCGCACAACGCATTGTGCGGCGAGGTCAACGGCAAGGCATGGACCTCGATGGCGGAGTTCAACCTGCAGGACACGGCTGGCGCGTTGCTGGCGCGCAGCGGATGGATCGCGACGGCCGACAGCCAGGAACTGGAG
>Ga0207669_10000412_pt1 | contig 18686 bp, 19 predicted proteins | sample KBSM33metaG_FD_184329 | JGI IMG/M metagenome (GOLD analysis project Ga0207669, IMG submission 184329) | Miscanthus rhizosphere microbial communities from Kellogg Biological Station, Michigan, USA - KBS M3-3 metaG (SPAdes) (version 2) | ecosystem: Host-associated > Plants > Roots > Rhizosphere >...
CGGCGTTGTCGGCCGTCGCGATCGTGACATTCGACCCCTGAATCAGGTTGATGGTCTGGCGCGTTCCGATGGCCGTACCGCCCTTCTGGACGGCGACCTTCTGCTGGCTGGTGTTCGGCTTGACCGCGAGGGAGACCGTCCCGGCATTGTCGTCGTACGTGGCGTCGATGGTCGCGGTATCGACCACCATGGCGCCCACGACGTCCTGGACGGCTTCCGTGTCGAGCCCGCCACCACCACCGCTACCACCGGCGGCTGCCGCAATGGTCACGTCGACCCGTTCGGAGCCGGCGTTGTCCACCACCGTCAGTGTGGCGTTCGCGCCCTGGACGAAGTTAATCGCCTGCCGGGTGCCGATCAGCGCGCCGTTCTTGAGGACCCCGACCTTCTCCTGCACCGAGTTCGGCTTGACGATGAGGGTCAGGAGATTCCCGTTGTCGTCATAGACTGCGTCGACGGTAGAGGAGTCTTGGATGAGAGCCCCGACCCGATCGTCAACGGCCTCGGCCAGGCCCGACACATTGGCGGCAGCAACCGACCCGCCTGACCCGCCACCGCTGGACCCAAAGATGACATCGGAGAGTCGGGTCATAGAAGCCTCTTGTCTTGAAGGCTTCCCGACCTATTCGTTCAGAAGGGTATTGACGACTCAGCGCCGATGTGGCGACAAAGCGCGCATGATTCTTCGACTCGCCTACGCCATCCGCGCCGCCTTGGCGGCATTCTATCGCCAACCCACGCCCGAGGAGGAGCAGGAAGCCCTCCAGGACATCCGGACGTGGTAACTCAGGTCATCGTGAGCTTGCCGGAGTAGTAGGTTTTCAGGGACTTCCGAGCGGCGATGAGCTGCGCCTGGGTCAAAACGCGGTCGTAGGCTGCGACGTAGGCCACATCTCCGCCGCCTGTCGCGGAGGTCCCGACCTGAAGCACGGTACCCGAATGGCGCCCACCGCCGGCCTGCTGGCCGGTCGCTGTCACGACGGTCGGAGCGTCGTCATTGTTGCCATAGATGAAGTAGACCTTGCCGGGTTGGCCAAGCGGGCCGGCGCCGGCGATGAAGATGAAGTTGCCGCCATGGCCCGAGAGACTGACCTCAGGGTTATTTGGGCCAGCAGACCATTGGCTGTTCCAGAAGCTGAGCGTGCTACTCGATAGTTCCAGACCGAGAATGCTCTGTCCGCCGACCGAGCCCTCGAGTGGTGAGAACGCGTTGCCGCCAGGCACCTTGCAGATGGCCATCACGGTCACATCGCCGGCAGGGAGATAGCCGGTGTTGAAGCCGTTCTGGCCGAAGTTGCCGCCCGAGGTGGACACATAATTCGGCGAGTAACTCGGCGTACCCACCACGGTCAGAGGCGCGGCAGAATTTGCCCGGTTGACGACGCTCTTCGACTGGTTGCCGCCGAGGACGGCTTCCAGGGCCAGGTTCTTCAAGTCAGGCAAGGACAGGGACGCAATCACCTTCGTGAAGCGCACGCCGGCGACTCGGATTGAGGTGGGCATCACAGAGACCTTTCAAAAATCACGCAGAAGTTATCCATCCGCTTGTTGATGCCGGTTGGATTGAAAACGATGCTATCGCCCTGCTGATCGCGGAGGTTGCCGCCCGCAATGGTCGGCGGCGAGCCGATGAGGCCCCAGCCATAGCGGACCTTCGAGTTGGCCTGGAGGTCGATGGTGGTTTGCAGCCGGACCGTGCGAGGCCCGACGATCTCAGGCAGGCCAGCGAGCGTGTATTGAGAGTTCGCGCTGTTGACGACTTGGAAGCCATAGTTGGGATACGTCGGGACCTGCGTCGTATCCCAGACCAGCTTGCCGACGGGAACGTGGAACGTGAGCAGAATGGTGCGGAGCTGGCCAACCGCCGCGATGCAGTCGAGCGGCGCCCAATCGGTTTTTCCGTCCAGAATAATCCGCTTGTACGTCAGGCCGTAGAAGGCGCCGAGCCACTTCGAGCTGGCCGCCGTCAGGTGCGGCTGATCGGCCGTCGGAAATTGGTACATCGGGCAGGCCACTTTGAAGAGTGGATTGGTCTTGGACAGCGCAAGCTGCGCGAGGGCGCAGGTTGGAGAGCCGCCATTGCCCGCGAACACGTGGTCGGCGCTCTGGCCGCAGATCATCAGGACCGGCTGCGTCTGCCCGGTAACCGCACGAATGTCAGCGTCCTGGTCGTTGACTAGTTGGTTCAGGGCGGTCTGGTAAGTGCTCTGCGACGTGCCGGCCAGCATATCGGACGTGCCCTGCGTCCAGGTCGTTGCCCCGACGGCAAACGTGCGCCCGACCGCGTTCGACTCCGTCTTGGCTCCGGATGCCGTGTTGATCAGGCCCGTGTAGCCGCCGCCTGAATTGCCCTTCGACAGCTGGGCGACGGTCGTCGACGAGACACCGGCCGCCGCGCCGAAAAACGCATGCTTGAAGTCGTTGGTGGTCAGGAAGTTCTCGGCGCCGATGCGCTCGATCACGCACTCCAGCGAGCCCGTGACGGGCGTCTCGCCGACGTTGGATGCGGTCGGTTGGACCTGCTCGAATGCCCCGGTCAGGCCCGAGCCCGAGCTCTCACCGGGCCGGATGCCCGAGGTGAAGCGCAGCGCATGGTTCGGGAAGCGAGCGGTGCCGGAAACGACCGGGACAGCTGACACGCCTTGAGCCAGCGATTGGCCATAGCCGATCAGGCCGATGACGTCGGCTTTGAAATCCGGGACGGCCGGAGCCGGGGCGCTGGCACCGCCGGCCAGGATGGTGGCGATCGGAACGTTGTTGATGCTGTCCGTCTGAAGGCCGCCGATCGACGCCGTGTCGAACGCGGCGTCCACCATCCGGAAGGAGCCGTCCGGGCGCAGGCCGCCGGAGACCTGCTCGAATTCGTCCAGGAACGCGAGCGAGAAGCTGTCCAGTCCGATGCTGACGAGCTGGATGTCCTCCGTCCCGATCTCCTCGGAGAGAACCGAGGGCGATGTGAACTCGGCTGTCTCGATGGCCGCGAAAACCGAAGTGCCGTCCTCCTTAATGCCCCAGGGCGCGCGGTCGGAGTCATCAATCACCGAAGCCGCGTATCCCAGCGGCGCGACGAACGGCAGCGGCTCGAGCGCAGCCTCAAGCCCTGAGCGGCTCGGAACCTCATTGATGGCCGTCGCCGAGCTGCCGCTGCGCCGGTAGAGGGTGAGGAATGTGTTCGAGGGAGCCGCAGACGGGACGTAGAAGTACCCGCCATCGGCTGTGGCCGCGATGCCGGCCGCGGTATCGGGATAGACGAGTCCCGCAGCTGCGGCTGAGCCGGCCGACGCTTCGGCATCCGCCGCGTGTCCGGCTGCGGCTGTGCTCGATGCCGCTGCGGCGTCGGCGCTGTTTTGCGCGGCCGTTGAGTAGGTTTGAGCCTCAGCTGCGGCGTCCACCGCGGCCTGTGTCGGGTCGGAGGAAATGGCGATGCCGACGCTCCAGTCCGCAGCCGTCGGGCCATTCTTGACGTAGAGGCGCGCCGGTGTGGGCGAGGCCGCCAGGAACAGGAAGGGCGGGACCACCAGGTCGAATTGGGCCCGGTCCGCAATGGTGCCGGCGTAGTCGGGACTCAGCGGCAGCCCGAGCTTGATCTTCTCGAGCAGCTCGTTGACCTTAGCCAAGGTCGTGACGTTGTCGTTCCAGAAGTCGCCCGTCTTGAGGATTTGGAAGTCGGTCTGGTCGGCCACGGTGGCACCCGGCCACGCATAGGCCAGCGTAATCCGCGTGGTCGAGTCGACGCTGGCAATCGGGACGGCGAGCCCGGCCAAACTGAAGAGGTCGCCCTCCGCGCCGACGAAGCTCGTGAGATACCCCGTGACAACTGCGGAGCTCTCAGTGACGGTGACAGAATTGGCGACGGGCATGGCTCAGGTCTTCTTTTTGATGCGGGTCTTCACGGCCTGGCACGCCGCGATCCACGCCTTGGCATCGGCGGGCAAATTGATGCCGGCCTTCCCGTCCAGGACGGACAGCGCCTGCATGATGGCGTCCAGGGCGTCGCCGGCAGGCGGGTAGGCGCGCTGTCGCGCCAGCACGTAATCTTGGGTGACCTGGAGCTTCTTAGCCGGCATACGTCACCTTGAACTGGCCCGTCTTGTGGGTGACGCTCTCAATGGTGACCCGGTACGTGTCCGGCGTATCGAATGAGAGCTCGATGTCTGGGTCGGACCAGTCATAGACCTGCGGAGTCCACCAATCGTTGCGGCCTGCCGCAAACGGCACCGAGACGAAGACCTTGCAGGGAACGGGCAGGCCCGTGATGGTGAGGCCGCTGATAGTCGCCGTGAAGTCAGCCTTTGGGCGCAACTGCTTCGTGGCGAGGTCAACATAGTTGCCGGCCATGAAATCCATGTGCTGGTCGAACGGCACCGTTGGCGCATGGATGTAGGGCCGGTCCTGGTCGATGTGATCCAGGATGTATGTCCTTGGCATCTGGCCGACTTCCATGATCTCGCCGGTGGCCGGGTCGTAGCGCACGAACCCATTCGGCTCCGCGATGCCGGGATCTGAGTCGAACCAGTTCTGGATCATGATTTGCGGCGTGAAGCTCGTCACTTCGATGCCTCCTGGATAACGATGCGCACGAGCCCGCCGACGGTGGAGCGCACCGTGAAATTCCACGTCCCGGCTCCGGGATTGGTGAAGGTGATGAGCAACGTCTGAAGGCGCGCAAAGCCGGAGCTGTTGTTGGCGCCGGAGGCCTCATAGTTGAAGGAGATGCCGTCGACCTGGGTGTTGTTGAGGTCGAAGAAGAGCTGCCCGACATCGGTTCCGATCGGGAGGTACGACCCCGCGGCGCCGTAGTAGTAGCACCAGACGATCCAGTTGCCCGACCCGCGCGACGTCGCTGTGATTGTCGCCTGGCCGTTGGCGGTCGCGCCAAACACCTGCGTGATGGCGAAGTTCTTGATGTGGATGTTGTCGACGATCAGATTCCCAATCTGGGCGCTGACCGAGATGATATTCTGCGTCTGAAGCGCGGCACCCGAAATGGTGCCTGTCACGACCAGGTTGCCGTCGATGCCGAACTGGCTGACAACCGTGCCAGCGGCGTTCCGGTATCCCACGAGTCTAAAGCCGCCGACCGCTTGCCCGTCGGACGTGATGGACACGCCCCAGAACCCGGTCTGGCCATCCAGAACCTGAGAGACCTGGCTGATCGTCGTCGTGTGCCCACTCACCGTCGACGAGAGCGACGTGATGTCCTGGGCCATCGAACTATCGGCATCGGCCCGGACCGTCTGCTCCTGCACGAGAGCGGCCTGCGTGTCGTCGGCCTGCGCCTTCAGGGTCAGCCGCGCTGAGGCCTCCGCGCCGTCCGCGTCAATCCGCGCCGTGCGCTCGTCGACGATGGCCGCTTCGGCGCCGTTGAGCCGGACCGCCAGCGTGTCGGTGGTCTGCGCAAGCGCCTCGTCTTCCGAGATGCGCAGCGTCTCCTCATGCCGGATCGCCGCGAAGGCGGTTCCGACCTGACCCTGCAGCGCCACCTTCACATAGCGGTCGCTCTCATAGGTGCGCCCGGCCTCGGTTGTGGCAGCCGCGGCCAGCTCATTGACCTTCTTGTCGAGGTCGCGGACGGCCTTGCGAAGCGAGCCCTCACCGATCGAGCTGATCTTCGCGATGTCGTTCCGGACCTGCTCGGAGAGATCCTCAAGGCGGACAACCAGCGATGCAAACTCGTTCGTGATGTAGGGCTTCCAGATTGTGAAGCTGCCATTCACGAACGGGCTCTGAATCCCGTACTTGTTGACCGCGTAGGCCCTAATCCAAGCCGTGCCTGTGTTGTCGTCCGTAAGACCGACGACTCGAAGCGGCCAGCGGCCGGATTGGGAGAGTCCCTCGGAGATGCGCTCGCTGGTGGCCCAGTTGTCGTAGCTCAGGTCCACGACAATGAGCGAGGCGTTCTTGACCCGGCCGACAGCCCACTCGACGCTGGTCTGGGCGCTGTATTGGACCGTGTGGGCGTAGATGTAGGCGATCTGCGGGACCGCATCGTCCGCGTCGCCCACGGCCGAAGCACCGGGATCAACCGCGACCTCGCCGAGCGCCTCCCACACGCGCGGGTCATCGTGCAGCGCCTCAATCGACACCGTATCGCGCGAGCGCGGGATAGCGGACTGAATGAGGTAGGGCTCGCGGACCTCCTCGACCGGGCCGACCAGGACCGATGTCATATCCTCGACGTCGGTGGCCATGATGTCCTGGATCTGGACGCCGTACGCGCTCTCCAGGCTGCTCACGTCGGAGGAGTTAAGAACGATCTCCCGCAGCGACGCGCCTTGCGTGAAGTCGATAGGCCCGAAGTCCAGGTTATTCCGGTCCCGGATCGTGATCTTCGACGTGCCGTCGGCCGGGCAATCCGCGTCCAGCGTCAGCGTGAGGCCGGACCGGGCCACCACGCCATAGGCATTACCCTCTGTCAGGAACCACGAGTCGACGAAGCACGGGTCGTTGCGCTTGACCAGGCGCCCGGATAGCTCGGTCGTGAAGCTCCTGCGCTGCCGCCGGAAGTAGTTGCTCGCGGCCATCCAGGTCGCGATGTGCGTGGCGTGGGCGTGGTTGGTGACGCCAGCCAGATTGATCCGGCGCGGCGTCGTCGTGCTGGTGCCAAATGTGACCCGCGTCTCGCGCCGGCGCCGCGGGTCGCCATCAAAGAAGTACTCGGCGATGACGTCGGAGTCGCCGGTCCCGCCGCCGACCGTGAAGGTGCTCTTTGAACTGCCGCGCAGGATCTGCCGACGTGTGAAGGTGTGCTTGCGAATGTCGCGACTCTCGTCGCGCGTAAGAGACCACGCATTGCCGATCCGCAGCGGCTCGGCGCGCATGGCGCCCAGGATCGTCTGGCCCGCCTCAAAGACGCTGACAGGCCCGCGCACCACGCCGTTGAACGTGTCATTCGAGCCCGGGAAGGCCGCGTAGTGCTGGATCATGCCAATGTCGATGGCTGAGTCCGGCAAGTTCGCGCCGTACACCACGCCACCAACCGAGCCGCGCAGGACGTCCGCATACGCCCAGGCCGCCTTGTCGGTCTCGACAAGCTGCCACGAGCCGCCGATGTAGACCGGGATAATCGCGCTGGCCTGCACCAGGATGTCGCCGAACCCGGTCACGCCGAGGCTTTTGCCCGAGGTGATCTTGATGGCGATCTCGGTAACGTGCGGCCGGGTGACGTTGTAGCCCGTGAAGGCTCTCAGGCCGTCCAGGACGATCTTGTTGTGGTTGCCCTGAGACTCGTTCAGGCCGTTCTGGAAGCGGAAGAGATAGCGCCCGGTCGCGATGGAGAACCGCGGCGAGAAGCGCATCGCCCGCGTGTTTTTGGTGCTTGCGGCTTGCGTGAAAGCGGTGAACCAGCTCCCGACCGGATTATTGTCGTCATCCGCGAGCGCCGCCTCGACCACGAGAGAGTAGCTGCTGCCGGTCTGGCTGATGGCGTTGGTCTGCGCGTTCGTGACCTCGGCATAGCAGCCCTCAGGCAGCGTAAAGTCGACCTGGTACTCCGAGGCCGTCACGCCCACCGGCGTGCCCGGGAATGGGCCGCTGTAGGCCGGAGTCTGGTTCGGGCGCTGGAGTTCGTTCCCGCCAACCTCCGAGGCGCTGTAGACCGTGTTCGGCACGAGCGCAGAGGCCGCGCCCGGCTGGATGACCTCGATTTGCGAAGCGAAGAACGTCGGCTGGATGCCCGTGTCCTTGTCCCACAGGACCGCGCGACCGACTTGAATCTGCTTGATGTCGTAGTAGCCGAGCCCGACCGTCACCCTTTTGTAGAGGATCTGGTCCTCGCCGGAGTAGACGAAGTAGTCCGGCTGGCTGAGGTCCGGGTTCGTCCAGAACTGCCCATAACCGCGCGGGATACGGTCGCCGGGCCTGGGCTGGTTTCCGCCGCCTGAGACGCCATAGAGTGGCCGGTCCTCTGCGTCCTGCGTGCCGGGCTTGTTGGCCTTGGACTGGAAGGCGCGCTGGATGAGGTAGCCGCCACCGGCGATGACTGCGGCGCTGGCCACCGCAGACGCGACGGCCGCCGTCGTGCCGGTCAGGCCGAGGCCTCCGATAACCGGCCCAGCCGGGCCCAGTAGCACCGTTGCAGCCACAGCCAGCGCCACCATCGCGACGGCACTGCCAATCTGCTTGCCGGCGGACGGCTTGGCGGCCGTGCCCGACGCTGCGGCGCTGCTGCTGCCACCCATCGGGAGGTAGACAATGGCAACCACATCGTCCGGGCCGACCAGCGTATGCGCCCAGTCCTTGCGCAGGCGGTCGTTCTCTTCGTGCAGGACCGCCGGATCGGAAATGTGGCGGGTGTTGACGATGAAAGGTCGGCGGAGGTTCGCGTGGCGTTTAACCACCGACGAGAGTCGTCGCCGACGCCGATCTAGCGTGATCGGATCCGCAACCGCTTTCCCGAGGATGTTCTGTTGCAGGATCAGCGCCATCGCGGCGCTAGTTACTTGTTCGCTCCCGGAGCGGGAAGTCAGGCGCGCGGCACAAACAGGGTTGGGTACGCCCAGGTGCGGATGCGCGGCAGTTCGAACAAGCTATCGAACACGACGCCGTGCCCGTCGTCCATGTGCAGGACTCCGCCGCCATCGAGGTTCAGATACACGCCGGCGTGCTCGATGAAATTCGGGTCATGGCCGCGCCGGTGCATCAGAGCCACAGCCCAGTCCGTCATGCCGGCGATCGTCTGGACCCAGTTGCAGCGCTCTGGATGAGTCGTAAACGCCAGTGCCTTAGCACGCCGCTTGTCTGGTGGAATGGCCGAGACCGGCAACTCTATGCCGAAGAGCTCGAGCACCACCTTGCGGGTAAGGACCCAGCAGTTCATGTAGACCGGGTCCCACGGTAGCTCCAGGAGGCCATTGACGTAGCGGCTGACCTCATCCGCCTTGAAGCGCGGGATAGTACTGACTGTCATAGGTGGCGAGCGGGAATGCCTGCAGTTCCAGCTCTCTATACCGCAGAGAGCCCTCGGCTGTCGTGGCTGTAACCTCGACATCCCACAGCTCGAGATCGCTGATCTCATCGCCGACGTTGAACTTGTCGGAGTCCAGGAAAGCTCGGTACGTCACCTTGATGGGCGAGTCCGCATTCACCGCCTCGCGCAGGTACGTCACCAGGATTCGGCTGACGTTGTCGATGGAGATCTTCGCTGGCGTAGGACCGTCCTCAGAAGAGCCTGGGAGCGTCACTGAGACCGGAATCGCCTTATAGAGCTGTCCACCTAGGGTCATATCGTCGGTGGCGTTGGCGACGATCCTAATAGGGCTCTCGAAGGTGATGTGGTCGAGGACCAGGCACTCGTAGATGATGTCGTCATGCGGGACGTTCGCATACGCCTCCGCCATCGCAATCGAGCGCGTCATCGTCAGAAATCCAAGACGTTGAGTTCAAAGTTCCAGATGAAGTGGTCAGCACCATACGGGTCTGGGCCTTTGATGGACCCGCCGGTGATGTAGACCGTCTTGTTCGGCCAGGTCCCGACGGTGCCGCGGCGCGCAACCGGCATCGTGAAGCGGCTCGAGCCGTGGCCAAGCGTGTCGCGCAGGAAGGTGTGCAGCGTATCGGACTGCGCTTTCGTTACCACGATCTCGTACGCAAGCTTGGTCCAATTTGCGCTGGCCCACCGCCTCTGAATGGCCGGGCCATCCTCGACTTGATTGACGGCGGGATCGGCAAACGGTTTCGTGACCTTGAAGGCATCGTACCTCGGTGCGTACGGGACGCTGCCCGGCCAAGCAGGAATTGCCACATCAGCCTCTCAGGTTTGATCTGCCGCCCGCGCGAGACGCTTTCGCCAACGGGCCCCGGCCGCGCGCCATCCGGTCCGCCAGGCCTGCTTCAGCAAGCGATAGGATGTCGACCTGGAGGCCGCCATTCTCGCCCTGGCTGACTTGTGCTTGAGTCCCGGGCGCCTCGTTAATGGTGACGTTGTATCCACCCTGCATGTTGGAGAGCGCACCGGCCATCGCCGCATAGCCCTCCGTCTGGCGCTTCGTAAGGACTGACTCGCCCTGGTGAAGGATCGCGGCAAACTCTCCCGGACGGAGGCCGCCTGCGTAGTGCGGAGCATCGCGCAAGAGAGACTCTGAGACGGTCCGCATCTGGCGCGGATAGCCCACAAGACCGCCCACGTGGTACAGGCCAAGCGTTGTGGCTGTGTCCGTCCCGCCGCCGCCGCCGCCAAACAAGCCCGCCAGTCCGCCGCCACCGGGCGCAAAGGCATTGGCCAGCCCGCCGCGCAGCATCTGCCGGAGCGGCTCGATCGCGGTCTCATTCAGCACCAGCTTGAAGAGCGCCTTGCCCAGATTGTTCACCGCCTCGGCGAACGTGTCGGCATTGAGCTTGCCGTCATAGAGCGTGTCGGCCAGCGTGTCGCCGAAGCTCTTCAAGGAGTCCGTCAGCTTGTCGATCCACTGGAACTCCTTGAACTTCGACATGTAGTCCGCCAGCGCCGATCCAGCCTGCATGGCGTTGATATGCTGGTCCTTCAGAAGGAAGTTGAGCTTCTCCTGCTCAGTCCGCACGAACGGCGTGACCTGGGCCATGTTGCCGTACTCTTGGACGATGTTCTTGTATTCCTTGGCCGCCTCGCGCGCCGTGACAGCGCTCTTGAGGTCAGCGAACTCGCCCGTAAGAGGCTTACCCGCTTCAAGCTGCTTGCGGACATTCGCAGCAATACCGGCCGTGCCCTTCGTCTTGGTGATCTCAGCGATGACGTCCTTATCCAGCTCGGGAAGGAAGGCGGAGTCCGACTCCTCCCGGATGCGCTTGATACGCTCAGACAGGCGCTCCTCGGGCGTCTCCTTTGGCTTCCGACCAGCCTTCGGTGCCTTAGCGTCCTGCAGAGCTCGCTCGCGGCGCGCCAAATCGAGAGCCTGGTCCTTTGTGAACATCCCTCGGTTCTGGTTCTGGATCTCAGTGGCGCGATCCTGATCTTCGAGGCCAGAGTCCTTCTTGTCGGCCCGGCGGAGGATGTTCGCTTCTACCTGACTTCGCACAATGTCCGGCACGGCCGCCGGCTCTGGCGCCCCCACCATTTGGTCAATGCGCCGCGCTGCCTCAGCATTCGCGCGAGCTTGTGCGACTTGAGCAAAGCTGCCCGCCAGCTGAGCTGCCGAGCCGGCGGCCGTGAGAAAAGCCTGCGCAGCGCGCACCGCCTCATCAATCGGGCCCGACAGATCAAGCCGCGTGCCACTCAAGTTCGCAAGAACCCGGGCTAGATCCTCTACCGCCTTTGCCGTCTGCTCGGCCGGCGATTTGGTGTCGGACAGGACCTTGATGATTTCGCTGGAGCTGGTCCCGATCTGCTTCGCAGCCGTATCGAATTCGTCCTGCCCAATGTTTGACAGCGCTTTCTGCAGTGTGTCCTTCGCCTTTTGGAGGTCGGCCTGCAAGCTTTCCGTGATCTCAATCCCGGTCGGGACGCGCATCGCAGGGTCATCGATCCCATCGCCCCATTCTCTCCGGATGGCGTTCTTGGCGTCCTCAATCTCCTTGTTGATCTGATCGGTCAGCTCGATTCCCGTCGGAATGCGGAGCGCAGGATCCTGATCGTTGAGTTGGCGCTGCGCTTCCATCTCCCGGTCAATGCGAAGGCCAATCACGTCCGGCTTGAAATCCGTGTCGTAGACGCTCTGTCGACCGCTCGCCTGCACGGTTCGCGCCGCTGCCGTCCGGGCCGCGCCCTCAAACTCAAGAACCCTGGCCCTAGCACTCGCATATTCGTCTGCAAGCTTCAGGATAGCCTGAGCATGCTTTTGCGCCTCTGGCGTTCCCTCTCTCTGTAGGAACTCAGCTAGGCGCGTCAGATCGCCGAGCGCGCCAACCGTCTCCTGGCTTAGCGGCCCGCCAACTCTCAGAGTTGCAAGGATCTGGCCCATGCTTATGCCGAGCTGCTCGGCCTGTTCCTGTGTCCGCTGGGACCCTCGTCCATACTGCAGGCCGGCGGTTTCCTGCCTAATGCGCTCCCGAATATCCCGGACACCCTTTGCCGACTCGCGCAAAGATGCTTGGTCCCCAGCCACATCGGAGACCGAGCGGATTGCGCCCTTGGTTTGTTCCTCCCGAAGAGCCTTCAACCTATCAGCGAGGCCATCAAGGGCCTTCTTATGCCGCTCTGCGGCCTCCGCCCCTTTGATCTGCCCGAGTTCATAGAGGCCGAGGCCAGCAATGACAGCCGTAAAGACCACGCCCCACGGGCCGCCGAGAAAGTCGACAAGTCCCGTTGCGGACCGCAACAGGACGGACTTTGCGCCGGACAAAGCGATGAATGAGCGTGTGTTTTTCTCCACTGTGGCAGCCACAGCCCTGTGAGCCTCATCCTCTGCTTTCAAGGCATCTACAGCCTCTCTGGATAGGCGCGATTGATTTGCCACGGCCGACTGCGCGACGGCCTCTGTCGCCGTCGCAACCTGCGCCCGCGAGAACGACGCTGCGCTCTCTGCCGCCGCATGCGCCGCGCGTGCTGCCGCAATTCTCTCATCAATGGCGGCCAGACGACGCGCCTTGGCTTCCGCCGACCGGATCTCATTGTTGTCGATGAGCTCCCGCTTCTTCTCTTCAAGCGCCAGGACCCCAGTAAGAGCCTTTGCTGCTCGCTCCTGATCCGCGTTCGCTTTCAGGACGGCATCGCTCAGGGCGTTTCGAGACTGGGCGCTGGCCTGAACCAACACTGGCTGCTCGGCGAACTGCCCCAAGGCCGCTCCTGCAGCCTGGCGCCTCTGGCGGGCCGCTGCGGCCAAAGCCTCGGCATCCTTAATCTCTTGGCCTGCCTGCTCAGCCGCCGCAGCAAATGGCGAACTAATCGCACGGCCGGCCGCACGGCCGGCTCGACCGACAACCCGGTTCGCGAAGACGGCCGCGACAAGCGGTGCAACCGCCATCGCGACGTCGCCCAGGGTTTTTAGATTGTTCGCCAAGCCGATAATGCCCTGCGCCATGGCGTTCGATACGCCAAGCGACTTGTCCACCTGGCCAATGTACTGGGTGAAGGCGTTGTCCAGCACCTGCATCGACTGCTGGATTGTCGGACGCAGTGCCTTGAACTGCTTGTCGATGTCCACGCCGGCGGAAAGGATGGCCTTGAAGACGCGATCCGATGTCAGTTGGCCCTCGGCACCCATATCGTGCAAAGCGGCAACCGAGACACCGAACTCCTTCGCAATCGCGGCCGAGAGCACCTGAGAGTTCTCAAGGATAGACCGGAGCTCGTCGCCGGCGAGGCGGCCCGAACCCAAAGCCTGGGAAAACTGGACCGCTGCCGACGCCGCCTCCGCCGTGGTGGCACCGCCAGACTGAAGCGCCTTGTTCACAGTCTCGGTGACTTCCAGCACCTGCTTCTGCGTCGCGCCAAGCATATTCGCGCCCATTGAGATGCGCTGGAACAGCTGCGCGGTCGCCTCGTATGAGGTTCTGGTCTCCTGGGCGATCCTGAAGATGTTCGCCTCGACATCGGCGCGCTGCTGCCCGGTCTGGACGATCGCCGCGATCCGGTTCTGGATGTTGGTGTAGCGGTCGGCGGTCTCCGTCAGAGACTTCAGCGCAACCGCGCCGGCGAAGCCGCCACCCGCTGCCGCCGTGAGTGCCAGGATCGTCCGCTGCAACCGCTCCACGTTGTTCTGAGCCCGAAGGGCAGAGGCTCCAAGGGCACGGAATGGATCGGACTGGAAGCTGCTGGCCTTTCGGTTGAGATCGTCGACCGACTTCGCGACGCCTCCGAGGCCGCGCTCCATACGCTGGCTTTGCTGGGTCACCAGCGCGGCGTTGCGCTCCATGCTCTGCGTGAAGCGGGCCGAGTCATCCTCTAAAGCGATGGAAATCGTGCCGATGACTGCCACTGCACCATCCTCAAGCTGGTGCACGACTCCTAGCTGTTCAGGCTGTCAGTGGCGAGTTTCGTAAATGGCGAAGGCCAGGAGGATGCAGCCTCCTGGCCTTCTGGCTCCGCGGTGCTCTAGCTGGCGCGCCCGAACTGCGATCCGCGCCATCACAATAACTCAGTGCCGCGTCTCGTCAACCACGTGCAGGCCAGACCTCTGGAACATGGCGATGATGTCCGAGCCGTCGGACACATAGTCATCATCCCGCGGCGGGTGCTTCTTCCGCTCCCACTTCTCAAGGTCCTCAGCGAGCAACCGAGGTTTGTTGAAAGCCTTTGCCACCACGAAGCCCATGGCGAAGCGGCGGTCCACCTCGACGCGCGCCCGCACGGACAGGTAGCGATCAATCTCCATAGGGCTGAGATCCCACGCCTCCGCCGGCGTGAGTCCGTGCTCGTGGGCGTCTTCGATTAGCCGGAGGATGTCGGGCTTTCGGGCCCGTTCATCGTAGGGTCCACCTCGGCGCCCTCCGACGCCGCGGCCTGCTCGCGCAGTTTCTCCGCCAACTGGTCAGGTGTCATTCCCCAGCGGGACCACATCAGGCCAGACTCAATAAGGTCGGCCACTTCAGAGTAGCTGAAGGGCGGCGACTCCCACCAATCCTCGTCGCGCTGGATCGGCACGACCTTGCCGTTGGCGTTGCGCTCCTTGAGCCCAAACTTCAGTAGATTGCCGATGACAACCGGGTCGTGCACCGACAGCCACCCCAGGATGGTGCCCCAGAAATACTGGGCGACCATGCCGGTGCGCGGATCGACGTCCGGCGGCTTGCGTACGTCCGGCCCATAGACGCTGTGCAGCCTGGCCAAGTCGGATGCGGTAAACTTCAGAACAACGCCCTCTCCAGCGAGTGGAAAGGGCGTCTCACCGGCGAATGGATTGTGCATGAGGCTTAGTCGTCGCTCCCGGGAACCCGAACCGGCGGCTCGATCTTCCCGCTCATGCAGTCCGCAATGTACTTCTTGCGGTCATAGCCTTTGAGGCCATGCTGCTTCTTCCAGATGCCCCAGCCCTTGTTGCAGGCGACCTTGCGGTCATGGTCGGCGGGAGGCTTGGCGATGACGGGCCCGAGCGCGAGCAGAAACAGAAAGACGAAAGCCAGAAGGCGTCTCAAGATCCCCTCCTTACGAAGCGGCGGCCAGCGTCACAGCCCCAGAGATCTTGAGGCGCCAGCGGTGGGTCATGATGCCCTCGGCCTCGAACGGGCCAAACAGGCGCGACCGCACGAGCCCGGCGAACTTGATTTTCTTCGACTGCTGATTCGGCAGCAGCTCGAAGTTCACCGGCAGCTTGCTGGCGTAGGCCGCGTCCAGAGACTGGTGGGTCACGCTGTCCATCAGGAGCGCGGCCTCCACGTCGAGCTCTGCGCCGTCCGGTAGCCCACCGATGTACTCGCGGCCGGTCGACTCCAAGTCGGTGGCATCGATCAGCGGCGACTCTTCCGAGACCTCGCCGATCCGCCGGATCTTCGCGATTGCAGTAAAGCCTTCAGTCGGCGTCACGCCGTCGCCGATCTTCAGAACGGTGCCTGCGCCTACTCGTTTTGCGTCGGGCATGTCGTGCTCCTAAGGCTACTGATTAGCTGATGTCGGTGAGACCCTTGGCCTTGAAGTCAAAGCCAGGGCGGCGCTCTTGGGCGAGGCGGAGGCTGATGGTGGCAAATCCACAGCGCGGGCACTCCGCATTGGGATAGTCATGCCACTTGCCCATCCGATCCCCGACAAGGCAGTTGCCGGGCTGGCAAATTTGGGCCGCGCCCGCCTTGGCCGGACCACCGGGCTTCAGCTCGTCGAGAGTCTGAAACTCAGGATTGGCCTGGGCCTCTTGTTTCCGATGCGGCATGGTCTTGCCTCTCTGCGTCACGCCGGTGAATGGATCACCCGGAAGTCAACGATTCGCCTACGGATTGCGGCTGTCTCGTCATACTCGGAGACGTCGCTCACCAGTCTGCAATCGTCTATTTGTTCGCCAGAGACCGCGCCAGTGTAATTGTTGAGGACGCGGATCACGTGATCCCCGACGGAATGCGCGCCTGATGTGCCGCCGTACGTCTCGGCCCGGCACTCGAAGGTGATGCGGCGGTTCCAGGGCGGCTCCGTGCCCTTGAGATCATCGCCCATCATGAAGCCGCTGGCCGGGTATTGGACGATGTCTGGATAGGGCTGGCCGGGCACCGCCGCCGTGAAGTAGACGCGTGTGCCGACCAGGGCCGCGAGCTGGGAGTCGGCGCGCAGCAGCGACGCGAGGCTTTCGTAGATCACCGCGGCCCCCGTGGCGTTTTTGCTGCAATCCGCTGCGCTGCAGCCTCAATCTCGGCCTTCATTTGCGCGAAGTAGGCCTGGGCCAGCTTCTCGATGTTCTGCTCGTAGGCCGGCCGCAGAAAAGGCTTCGGTCGCGCGCCAGGGTGCATGGTCCCGCCGAAGCGGTTCGGCTGCCAGTGCGGCGCAGTCCCAAACTCAACGAAATGCGCATAAGACGACGGGCGCATCTTCTTGAATTTGCCGGCACGCGGGCCGACCAGAGTCCGGTTGGGCTTCTGCTGGTCCTCGGCCACGCCCATGGACTGCACGAGGGCGCCGGTTACCACGGAGTCATTGCCAATGAGATTGGCCTGGGCCGCCTCGCTGACCACCTTGCCGGCGGCTTGGCGCGACTTCCGGCGAGCCGCAGCGGTCGGGTTGCGACCCAACTCCCGGAAGGCTGCGGCAAGCTCAGATGCGCCTCTGATAGAGACCCTGGCCGCCATCAGACGGGCTGCCGCTTCTTGATGGCCATCACGCGGACTTCGCGGCGCTTGCCCTCTTCGGGAAACACGCCATCGATGTCATAGATCTCGTCGTTGAAACGGATCGCCATGCGCTCGTCGAGGCTCTTGCCGTCGAGAAGCGGATCCATCACGTCGTCGTAATCGAAGTAGAATTCCTCGGTGAGCTGCGCCTGAGACTCCCGGGCCAGAATAAGCTCGCCGCCACGGAGTCCGCGCTTCTTGCCCCAGGCGCAGGTCCAAACAGGCCACGCAGCCTTGTTCGGGCTCACCTCGCCAAGCGGCGAGGGCGGCGGTGGCTCCAAGAATTCACACCAGCACGTGCGTTCGCCGGCTGACGGCATGGACCCCTCCCGTATAGTCGAGCGGTACGACGTGCTTCTCCAAGAGCTTGTCGAGGCCGTACTCAATCGAGCGGCTCACCACGGAGACGCGGTTGTCGCTGAAGGTCTGCTCGCGGTTGTCGTAGTAGTGCGCGGCCAGCAGCAGCAGAGCCCGCCGGAAGACGCGCGGCACCTCCAGAGCGCTCGGCCAGCCGGCGTCAAACACGACCCGGACCGCATCGTGGCGGGCATAGAGGCGCGGGAAGCTCCAATCCGTGCGGAAAAGCAGGCTGCGCGTGCCGTAGACGTCCTCGAGCCAGTAATTGACCGGGTCGACCACGACGGGATCGTTGTTCGCATCGTAGTAGGTGACGCTCACGATTGAGCGGGCACCATGCACCGGCGGGACGGTGCGGGCACACAAGCTCGCGGTTGTGAAGGCCCAGCGCTGCGGGAGGATGGCGCGCCGGCACCGACCGTCTGGCCCATCCAGGTATGCCCAGGAGTCCAGGATGCAGTCCCGCAGGAAAGCGTCCTCGCGTAGGTGCTGGATGCGCTTGGCCCGCTTCAGGGCCTCAACGTCCACCAGCCGGAAGACGTCCTCGCGGGTATATGGTTGGACCAGCTCGAGCATGCCCGAGGCTTACTCGTTCAGGCGGCTTCCGTGAACAGGCTGCCTTGCACGGTGATGGGTCCGTGCAACTGGTCCGATGCGACGCCATCGGAGTCGACGATCTGCAAGACGTAGTCATACACGTCATTGACCACGCCCGCCCGGGCCGACCTCGGCACCACAACCGTGACTCGCGTGCCGGTGAAGTAGAGCGTCGATGGGTTAGTGCCACTCGTCCAGTCGATGACGTCGCCCTCTTCCGTGCCCATGCGGAATCGGGCCTCATTGATGCCCGACACCGGCGTGACTCCGTCCGCCTTGAAGCAGTCGACCTCGAACGCCCAATCCTCGCCGATGCGCCAGACCTGCGGTTGCCAGCGACTCATGCCACGTACCTCCGATTCCCACCTGCGCCCCGGAACACCGTCGTCCCGTCCGCGCGCCCGCGGTAGACCCGCGACTCCGGCGTCAAGGGCCGGCGCGCCGACGTGCGCAGCACCGCCTGGTAGCCCTGTAACGTATAAGCGCCAGGGTCGGCTGCCATCGTGCGGTCCTGCCGCTGCGCCAGCGCCAGCCCAGTGTAGGCATACGCGCCCGGCGCGACCTTAATGCGGCGCGCAAACCCGCCCGCTACCGGCTGTCCCGTGAGTGACAGGACTCCCGGATCAACCACCATGCGGCGGGTCGCACGCAGTATGGCCGCGGTCCCAGAAACCGAGTAGGCACCCACCGCAGCGGTGAGGCGACGAGCAACCCGGCCGACAGTAGCCACGCCGGCAAGAGCGTACGAACCAGCGTCCGCGGGCAGGGAATAGGCCGCCGCAGTTCTGAGGACCACAGCAGTCCCGGAGAGCGTGTAAGCTCCCGCAGCAGCCACCAGCCGCCGAGTCGCACGAAGTCCAGCAGCAACGCCCGTAACAGCATAGGAACCTGCCTGCGCGATAAGGCGGGACGCGGCGCCGTAGACCAGGCTGACGGCCGTGCCTGTCAGGGCATAGGCGCCAGAGGCCGTAGGAAGCCGCCTGGCAGGCGCGAGGCCCACAGGCGTCCCAGACACCGCATAAGAGCCCGAGGCCGCCAGGAGCGTCCGCGCGAGCTTCAGAGCAGCGGTCACG
>Ga0207669_10000417_pt1 | contig 18599 bp, 17 predicted proteins | sample KBSM33metaG_FD_184329 | JGI IMG/M metagenome (GOLD analysis project Ga0207669, IMG submission 184329) | Miscanthus rhizosphere microbial communities from Kellogg Biological Station, Michigan, USA - KBS M3-3 metaG (SPAdes) (version 2) | ecosystem: Host-associated > Plants > Roots > Rhizosphere >...
ACCAAGCGAGTTCCGAGAGTAAATCGTGAAGATCCTTGTCGCCGATGACCTCCCCGCGTCCGCAATCGATCTGCTCCGCACCGAAGGCTGGCAGATAGACGCACGAACCGGCCGTTCTCCTGAGCAGCTGGCAAACGACATCACAGACGCCGACGCGATCGTGGTTCGCAGCGCGACGCGTGTTACATCGGCATTGATCGATGCCGCACCCAAGCTGCGTGCCATCGCCCGCGCCGGGACTGGCGTCGACAATGTCGACGTACCGGCCGCGAGCGCTCGTGGCATCGTCGTCATGAACGCGCCTGGCGCAAACAGCGTCAGCGTTGCCGAACTGGCGATGGCGCTTGTGCTTGCGCTCGCTCGTCACATTCCGGGCGCTGACGCGGCGATGAAGCAGGGCAAATGGGAGAAGAAGAAGTTTCTCGGCGAGGAAGTGCGCGAAAAAATCCTTGGCCTTGTCGGTCTCGGCCGTATTGGACAGGAAGTGGCTCGCCGCGCGTCGGCGTTTGGCATGACCATCATCGCGCACGATCCTTTCGTCTCGACGCAAACCGCCGCACAACTGGACGTGGAGCTCGTCAGCCTCGACGATCTGTTCGCACGAGCCGACTACGTCTCCCTTCACATGCCATCGAGTGACAAGACGCGCCGGATGGTCAACGCCGAACGATTAGCAAAAGCGCGTAAAGGTATTCGCATTATCAATACCGCGCGCGGCGACCTGATCGATGAGCCTGCTCTCGCCGACGCGATCGAGTCGGGGCACGTGGCCGGGGCCGCGCTCGACGTGTTCGACAAGGAGCCGACCGTCGATCACCGGCTGCAGAAGCTGTCCCAGGTCGTGGCCACACCACATATCGCGGCCTCGACGCGTGAAGGGCAGGAACTGGTTGGAGCGGAGACCGCGGCCGCGCTGCGCGATTTCCTGAGAGATGGCGTCATTCGCAATGCCGTCAACTTTCCCTCGCTGTCTCCCGAGGAGTTCAAGCGGCTGCAACCCTTTGCCCTGCTTGGCGAACGGCTTGGCACGTTCATCGCCCAGATGAACGACGAGCGAATCAGCGAGGTAAGCCTCCGCTACTACGGCGAGCTGACGCAGAGCCGGACCGGCGTCATCGTCAACGCCGTTCTCGCCGGATTGTTCAAGCCGTTACTGTCGAACGGCGTCACCGTGGTCAACGCGAGAATCGTGGCGGCCGAGCATGGGATCGAAATCGTGGAATCGCGCAGCACGCGCCAGCGGAACTACACGAGCCTCATCTCGCTCAAGGTCCGCACCCCGCACGGCGAGCGTTGGGTCGAGGGCGCGGTGTTCGAAAAAGGCACACCGCGTCTCGTAATGGTCGACGGTATCGGTGTTGAGGCGCCGCTCGAAGGGACGATGATCGTGGTGTCGAATCGCGACGAGCCGGGCGTCATCGGGTCAATCGGCACGATCCTTGGCAAGCACGGCGTGAACATCGGGAACTTTGCCCTCGGGCGCAACGGCGGTCACGCGATCGGCGTAGTCATCGTCGATGAGACGGCTCCGATTTCAGAAATTGTGCTCGAAGAACTGAGACGCGCGAAGGCGATCCAGTCAGCGCGACTGGTCCGCGTTTGAGAGATGCAGCGTCGTTTGCGTGCCGTCTGTCGTCGACTCCAGTGTGACGGCGTCGTCGGTAATCGACGTCACGCGATAGCCGGTGTCGAGCGTCTCGCCTTCCTTGACGAGTGACACTCCCTGCAGCGAACTGAGGATGGCTGTCCGCACCGTGACACCGTTCTCCGTGGTCGTTGCCAATCCCGCGAACCCGTACGGCGGCCGCACAGGAGCGACAACAGCGGGAGGTGCTTCAATTCCTGACGGCCGCGGAGTCTCTTCGTCAACACGACGCGGCGACGAACCGAAACGAAACGCATCGCGTGCCGGCTGCCGATACGCCGTGACTTCCGCGAGCCGGGCCTTGAGGCGATCGGCCTGAGCGCCGAGGTCCATCGCAGCGCCCCCGCGATCGAGACCCTGCGACTCAGTGGCTGGAGAGTGTGAAGGGCGCCCGATGGGCGACACAAGTGTCGCCAGAGCTGTCAACACCACGGCTCCACCAGACGTGAGCGCGGAGAGCGTGGAGAGTTTCCAAGTCATCAGGGGACGTACATTTTACCACTTCAGTATCGGACTGAGCGTCAACCGGCTCCACGCCGATTCGGTGTTATTATTCGTCGTGCCCCCGGGTTCGTTTCTCAATCCTTTCCTGAGAACGTCTTCCCTTCGCGCTGTCGCTGTCATCCCCGCCCGATTCGCTTCCTCGAGACTTCCCGGCAAGCCGCTCGCAGAGATCGCGGGACGTCCGATGATCGAGCACGTCTATCGCCGCGCTGCCGACGCAAGCGGAATCGACGCCGTGGTCGTCGTGACCGATGACGAACGAATAGCAGCTGCGGTCGAACGTTTTGGCGGCATCGTCCGGATGACCCAGGCGGCACATCAGACCGGCACCGATCGCATCGCAGAGATTGCGAACGACCTGTCGTGCGAGATTCTGATCAACGTGCAAGGCGATCTCCCGCTCATCGAGCCGGGCATGATCTCCGAGGTGCTCCATCCACTCATCACGGATCCATCCGTGAGGATGTCGACGCTGCGGCAGATCACGACCGATGCGGCCGATATCGCGAGCCCGCACGTGGTGAAGGTCGCCGTCGACAAGAACGGTGACGCCCTCTATTTCTCGCGGTCGCCAATTCCGTACCGTCGCGACGCGAGTGGGGTCATCTACAAACACATCGGTCTCTACGGCTTCCGGCGCGACTTTGTGCTGACCTTCGCGGCGCTCCCCCAGATGCCGCTCGAACAGGCCGAGTCGCTCGAGCAGTTGCGCGCACTTGAACATGGCTATCGGATTCGTACCGTGGCGACGCGGTACGAATCGATCGAAGTGGATACTCCCGAGGATCTTGAACGCGTGCGCCAGCTGATGGCGACCCGTGTGTGAGGTGGCATGAGCCAACGACCTGACGGCCGACCCGTGAAATACGTCTTCGTCACCGGTGGTGTGGTGTCTTCGCTGGGTAAAGGTCTGGCGGCAGCCTCGATAGGGCGCCTGCTCGAAGACCACGGCTACAGCGTCGCCCTGCAGAAGTTCGACCCGTACATCAACGTCGATCCCGGGACGATGAGCCCATACCAGCACGGCGAGGTGTACGTCACAGACGACGGCGCAGAGACCGACCTCGATCTCGGTCATTACGAACGCTTTACCAGCATGGTGGCGTCTCGCAACAGCAACTGGACGACCGGCAAGATCTATCTGTCAGTCATTCAAAAGGAGCGTCGCGGCGACTACCTCGGTCGCACCGTTCAGGTCATTCCGCACATCACCAACGAAATCAAGGATGCGATTCGAATGGCCGGGCGCGATGTGGACATCGTGCTGGTCGAAATCGGCGGCACAGTCGGCGACATCGAGAGCATGCCGTTCCTCGAGGCCATTCGCCAGTTCCGCCTCGACGTCGGCCGGGAGAACACGCTTTACATCCATTTGACGCTGGTGCCGTACATCGGCACGGCAGGTGAACTGAAAACGAAACCGACGCAGCACAGCGTGCGCGATCTGCGCTCCATCGGCATCCAGCCGGACGTGCTGCTGTGCCGCACGGATCGTTTCCTCGATGCCGATATCAAACGGAAGATCGCGCTCTTCTGTGATGTGCCCGAAGACGCGGTCATCACCGCGAAAGACGTCGACACGATTTACGAGGTGCCACTCGTGCTCAAGGCCGAGGGGCTCGACCAGATCGTTCTGAAGCAGCTCGGCTTACCGCTCACGCAGGCGCGCACGGATGCCTGGGAGGAGCTCGTCGATCGAATCAAGAACCCGGTGGATGAAATCGTCATTCACGTCGTCGGCAAGTACACCGGCTACGAAGATTCCTACAAGAGCCTCAACGAAGCCGTGTATCACGGCGGCTTCGGACATCGTCTCAAGGCGCGATTGAACTGGGTCGAGGCCGAAGCGCTGGAACGCGAGAGCGGCAGCTCCCTGCTCGAAGGCGCGCACGGAATCCTGGTGCCGGGCGGGTTCGGCTCGCGCGGGACGCGCGGGATGATGAAGGCCTCTGAATACGCGCGCGAGCGCGGCGTTCCGTTCTTCGGGATCTGCTACGGCTTCCAGTGGGCAACCGTGGAATATGCGCGCCACGTCTGCGGACTCGACGGAGCCGATTCAACCGAGGTCGACGAGAACGCGCCGCACAAGGTGATCTACAAGCTGCGCGACCTGCTCGGCGTGGACGAACTGGGGGGCACGATGCGCCTCGGGCGGTATGCCTGCGAGATTGCAAAGGGATCGCTGGCCGAACGGGTCTACGGCACCTCTCTCATCCACGAGCGCCATCGGCACCGATTCGAGTTCAACTGTCTGTACGAGCCGGCCTTGCTCGACAAAGGCTTGCGCATTTCCGGTCGATCGCCGGACGGCAAGTTCGCCGAGATCGCCGAGCTTCCGTCGCATCCCTGGTTCCTCGCCGTCCAGTTCCACCCGGAATTCCAGTCGAAACCGCTACGGCCGCATCCGCTCTTCGCGAGCTTCGTGGAGGCCGCCTATCGGCACAAGACGGGTAAGCTCGCCGCCGCTCACGTGGCCGCGGCTCGGAGTTAAGTCCCAATGCCTAACTCCCAATTCCCCAATGGTCCGCGTTGGAGGTTGGGAGTTGGAAGTTGGGAGTTTGCAAACATCACTAGAATAGAGCTGTGAAGGCGGTCTCGATCGGGGGACTCACCGTCGGCGGCGGTAGCCCGCTTGTGTTCATCGTGGGCCCGTGCGTGATCGAAAGCGCGGCGCACGCCATGGAGATGGCGACGGCGATTCGCGAGATCGCCGCTCGTACGCGGCTCGGTGTCATCTTCAAGGCGTCGTACGACAAAGCGAATCGCACATCCCGGAATTCGTTCCGCGGCCCCGGGCTCGACGAAGGTCTTCGGGTCCTTGCCGACATCAAGGTCAAGACGGGACTGCCGATCCTGACCGACATCCACGAGCCTGCTCACGCGGCCGTCTCCGCTCAAGTCGTGGACGTCCTGCAGATTCCCGCCTTCCTTTCGCGTCAGACCGATCTCCTGGTGGCGGCAGCTCGCACCGGCAAGGCCGTGAACGTCAAGAAGGGACAGTTCCTCTCCCCTCGCGACGTCAGGCACGTGGTCGACAAGATCACCGCCGAAGGAAACACCTCCGTGCTGGTGACCGAGCGCGGCGTCAGCTTCGGATACAACAACCTCGTCGTCGACATGCGCGCCTTCCCGATGCTTCGTGAGCTCGGCTACCCGGTTGTCTTTGACGTCACTCACAGCCTGCAATTACCCGGAGCCGGCGATGGTGTGACAGCGGGTCTTGCCGAGTACATCGAGCCGCTGGCGTCCGCCGGCGTCGGCGCTGGCGTCGACGCCGTGTTCATGGAAGTCCACGAGGAACCGGCGCGCGCCAAGAGCGACGCGGCCAACGCCCTGCGGCTGGACAAGCTCGAAGCGCTGATGCTGAAACTCACCCGGATCGACGCTGCCGTTCGCAACCCGCCGGCACCAAGCTCGAAGCCACACGCTGCACATGGGGTGACGATGTGAGTGACGACGTGATCGAGACGTCAGCGGTCGATTTGGCGCTCGCGCGCAAGGTGCTTCAGACGGAAGCCGCGGCTATCCTGGCGCTGGTCGATCGGCTGGGCGCGCCCTTCGAACACGCGGTCCGTCTGCTGATGGAGTGCAAGGGTCGCGTGATCGTGACCGGCATGGGCAAGTCGGGCATCATCTGCCGCAAGGTCGCCGCGACGCTTTCGAGCACCGGCACGCCGGCGTTCTTCCTTCATCCCGCCGAGGCGATTCACGGAGATCTCGGCGTCCTGCAGTCGCAGGACGTGATCATCGCGCTCTCGTACAGCGGGGAGACCGACGAACTGCTGCGGCTCCTCGAGACGATCAAAAGACTGGGCGCAAGCCTGATCGCCATCACGGGCGACTGCCGTTCTACGCTCGCCCAGGCCGCAGATGTCGCCCTCGATTGCCGCGTTTCGGAAGAAGCGTGCCCAATGAATCTGGTGCCGACGGCAAGTACGACGGCGGCCCTGGCACTGGGCGACGCGCTGGCGATGACGCTTCTCGTGGCGAAGGGCTTCAGTCAGGAGCATTTCGCGAGCCTTCACCCGGGCGGAAAACTGGGCAAGAAACTAATGCGGGCCGAACAGTTGATGCAGGGTGGCGAGCAGGCCCCGGTCGTCAGTGCCGGTACTCTGATCCCGCAGGTCATCTACGAGATCTCCAGCAAGGGTCTCGGCATGACATGCGTTGTCGATGAGAGCGGAGCGCTGTCCGGCATCATCACCGACGGCGACCTCCGTCGTCATATGACTGGGTCGACGAACCTGCTCACTCGCACCGCCGGCGACGTCATGACACGCAACCCGGTCACCATTCGGCGCGACACGCTGGCGGCCGAAGCGCTGTTGATCCTCGAGCGCCGGAAGATCACGTCCATCGTGGTCGTCAACGACGAGCACCGCGTTCAGGGCGTCGTGCACCTGCATCACCTCTGGCGCACTGAGATGTTTTAGCAGGTACTGAAATCGTGCGGTGCGATGGGACGATGGGGCGAAGGTGCGACGGTCCAGTCCGACGGTGCGGGGTCCGACGGTGCGGGCTCTCGCACCCTCGCACCGGACCTTCAGGCCTTCGCACCGGACCATCGCACTCCGCACCGTCGCCCCATCGCACCGTACGCCTCCTATTTAACCGACCATGAGTGACTACGCCCTGCTCGCCGTGCTCGTTGCGCTGCTGGTGGGCCTCCTCGCGGGAAAGGGCTGGGAGCGCTACAAGTTGCGCGACGGCCGATGGGTCGACCGGCGACGGCTCCGCGAGACCCCTCACTATATGCTCGGGCTCAATTGCCTCGTCGACAACCAGATCGATCAGGCAGTCGAGGAGTTGACCAGGGCGACCAGCACCGAGGCCGACGCGCTCGAGATCCAGATGATTCTGGGGAACCTGTACCGGCAGAAGGGACAGGTCGGCCGGGCGATCACCGTCCATCAGGGTCTGTTGCAACGTCCGGACCTGAGGCCCATCGAGCACGCGCACGTCCTGCTCTGTCTGGGACTCGACTACAAGCACGGCGGCTTCATCGACCGTGCGCTCGAAACGTTTCAGGAAGTCGTCCGGCTCGACCCGCGGAACCGCTACGCCTTCGTGAACCTGCAGAAACTGTACGAAGACCAGCGGCAGTGGGTCGAAGCGGCCGGGGTTCGCGAGAAGATCGCGGCGATCGACGACAGCAAGCCGGAGGAGAACAACCAGATTCTGGGGTTTCTGCGCAACGAAGTCGGCGAGTCGCTGATGCGAGCGAACGACGATGCGGGAGCGGCGCGGGCGTTCGAGGCAGCGCTCGAGATCGACAAGCGCACGGCACCGGCGTATCTCAATCTCGGAGACGCGCGCGAGCGCATGGGCCAGGCTGCAGCTGCTGTGGATGCATGGGAAAAGCTCGTTCAGACGGTCCCCGAGCGCGCTTATCTGGCGCTTGATCGTCTCGAGCGGTCCTACCATCGAGCCGGCACGCCGCACCGTTTCGCCGATCTCTGTGAACGCCTCATCACGCAGAACCCGCAGGACTGGCGGACGCGACTGGTGCTGTCGCGGCATCTTGCGGGGTCGGGCCGTCATCGCAAGGCGTTCGAGCTTCTTCTTGCCGCCCTGCCGCACAACCCGCACGGCCTGACCATCCATCAAGAGGTGTGGCGCGCTCTGCTCGCGCTGAACCTGGATCCGGCACTTGTCCAGGAGTACATGCAGCTCACGCGCAGCGCCGTGTTCTACCTCGATCCGCACACCTGCATAAACTGCAGATACCGGAGCACCGAGTTGCTGTGGCAGTGCCCGCAGTGCCACGAGTGGAACACCTTCGTGGAAGAGCGCATGGCACCAGCGAAGGACGCCGTCGCCGCGGAGCTGGGTGGCTGGGTTCCTGGGTAACTGGGTCGTGGCATGAAACGCATCGCGCTCACTGGCGGCATTGCCACGGGCAAGAGTGTCGTTCGCGCCGAGTTCGAACGGCTCGGGGTGCCGACCGTCGACGCCGACGTGGTTGCGCGAGAGGCGGTGGCACCGGGCACGCCGGCGCTGGCGGCGATCCTCGCGCGCTTCGGGTCTGAAATCATCGACGAGCATCACGCGCTCGATCGCCGGAGGCTCGGAGCGATCGTCTTTGCCGACGAGGCGTCACGCCGCGATCTCGAGCGGATCGTGCATCCTGCCGTGCAGGCGGCGATCAACACGTGGCTGGTCACAACGGAGCGTGAAGGCCATCGGCTCGCCATCGCGGTCATCCCGCTGCTCTACGAGACCGGCCGCGAACGCGACTTCGACCTCGTGATCACGACAGCCTGCAGGGCGGAGGAACAACTTCGGCGCGTGATGGCGCGCGACGGATTGACGGAAGTCCAGGCACGGCAACGGATCGCCGCGCAACTCTCGACAGAGGAGAAAGTTCGTCGCGCGAACTTCGCGGTCTGGACGGACGGAACGATCGAAGAAACGAAGCGCCAGGTGCTCGAGACGCTCGAGCGCCTGGCGAGGCCACATTAGGTCCTCGGTCCACGGTCCCCAGTAACCCAGCTACTGAGCTACCCAGCTACTGAACTACCCAGTAACCCAGCTACTGAACTACCCAGTAACCCAGCTACCCAACTCGCTGCTTCGCCGCGCTCAACGTGTTCCTCATCAGCATCGTGATCGTGAGCGGGCCAACCCCGCCAGGCACAGGCGTCAGTGCGCCCGCGACGTCCCACACTTCCGGATGCACGTCACCAACGAGCACAGACCCTTTCGCCTGAAACGACGCGAGCCTGGCGTGACCTGCGGGAAAGAGCTGGGCGGCAACAGCCGGATCGGTCACGCGATTCATCCCGACGTCGATCACCGTTGCTCCCGGCTTCACGAAGTCCCTGGTGACGAGCCCCGCTCGGCCGACTGCCGCCACGAGGATATCGGCCTGCCGGCACACCGACGGGAGATCGGGCGTCCGCGAATGGCAGATCGTCACCGTTGCATCGCGATGCAGCAACAATAGCGCCATGGGCTTCCCGACGATATCGCTGCGGCCGATGACGACCGCATGCTTGCCGCGAATCTGAATCGTCTCGCGCTCGAGGAGTTCGATGACGCCGGCTGGCGTGCACGCGACGAGCTTCGGACGATTCTGCGAGAGGAGCCCAACGCTCTCCGCGCTGAAGCCATCGACGTCCTTGTCTGCGGCGATCGTGTCGAACACCTGCTGCTGCGCGCCTGCACCCATCGACTTCGGCAACGGCGACTGCACCAGAATCCCGTCAATCGCGGAGCTCTTGTTGAGGCGATCGACCAGTGCCAGGACATCGGCGAGCGTTGCGGTCTCCGGCATCCGCTCGAGATCGACTCTGAAGCCCACGTCGCTGCCTGCCTTGACCTTGTTGCGCACGTACACCTGCGATGCCGGGTCGTCGCCGACGAGCACGATGCCAAGCCCGGGCGGGCGGCCATGCTTCTTCACGAACTCCGCGACCTGCGGCTTGATCTCCTCCTGCATGCGCGTTCCGAGCGCCTGTCCGTCCAGTACCCGTGCGGTCATAGATCTCCACGAAAGTGTCAGGCTTCCAGCCGGCTGTGCCGCCGGGCGTACCCGAAATAGAGAAAGAGGCCGATGATCAACCACGCAATCAGCCGCAACCAGTTAGTCCAGCCCAGACCGTAGATCATCGCCCCGCACACCACGATACCGAGCGTTGCGACGACCGGCAGCGCCGGGACGACGAAGCCTCGCGGAATGTCCGGCCGCCGCACGCGCATGATCCAGACCCCCGCGCAGACAAGGATGAACGCGAACAACGTTCCGATGCTGGTCATCTCACCAACGATGTCTCCGGGGATGAACGCGGCAAACAGCGCAGTGAGGCCGAAGAAGAGGATGTTGGACTTCCATGGCGTCTTGAAGCGCGGATGGACCTCCGAAAAGACGCCCGGCACCAGCCCGTCCTGACTCATCGCGTAGAACACGCGCGACTGGCCAAGCAGCATCACGAGGATGACCGACGAGAAACCGGCGAGAATCGCGATCGTCACAAACTGGGCCAGCCACGCATAGCCGGTCATGTACTTGCTAATCACGAACGCGACCGAGGCCTCGCGGCCCGCCGTGCGGAAATCCTCGACTGTCGCCACGCCACTCAGCACGTAGGAGAACAGGACATACAGAATCGTGCACACGGCGAGCGAACCAAGGATGCCGAAGGGCATGTCGCGTTTCGGGTTCTTGGTCTCCTGCGCGGCCGTGGATACGGCGTCGAACCCGATGAAGGCGAAGAAGACGACCCCGGCAGCACCAAGGATACCCATGAGTCCGCCGTAGGTATGGGTGACGCCCTGCGCCGTCGTGTAGGGCACGGGTGGCGGGATGAACGGCGTGTGGTTGGCCGGATTGATGAATTGCCAACCGATCGCGATGACCATCAACACGATCGTCACTTTCGTGATGACGATGATGCTGTTCACGAACGCTGACTCGCGGGTTCCCCGAATCAGGAGTGCCGACAGAAGCGCCAGAATCACGATCGCAGGGATGTTCACGATGCCCTGCACACCGCCCGCGGATTCGAATGGCCCGTGGCGCCATTCATACGGAACGTTCATTCCGACGAATTCGAGGACGCGGTTGAAATACTCGCTCCAGGCAATCGCGACGGTGGCGGCCCCCACCGCATACTCGAGCACCAGGTCCCAGCCGATGACCCACGCGACGAATTCACCCATCGTGGCGTAGGAGTAGGTGTAGGCGCTTCCCGCGATGGGAATCATGGACGCGAACTCGGCGTAGCATAGGCCCGCGAACAGACAACCGACGGCGGCGACGAGGAACGCCAGCGTCACTGCCGGCCCTGAGCGCTCGGCGATCGCTGCGGCGGTCCGCACGAAGAGACCGGCGCCGATAATCGCGCCAATCCCGAGGGCCACGAGTTGCCACCCTCCGAGCGTTCGCTTTAATGCCTTCTCACCACTGGCTTGCGCCTCGGACAGCAGGCGGTCGATCGACTTGGTGCGGAACAATGAGCCAGCCACAATCCCCCCTCGGTTTTCAGGTGGCACTCAATTCAAAAGGCGGTCGCCAAGCGACTATACGCGATGTCATGCGAGAGCCCGAACGTACGCGCTCACCCGGCCGGGCACGTCCGGAGCGTGGAGCAAGTCACCGATCACCGCCACCGCAGCAGCCCCGGCGTCGATGACCGAGCGCGCGTTCTGCAGGGTGACTCCTCCAATCGCCACGACCGGGAGGCGGCCGGCCAGACGCGCCGCGATTGACACAAAATTCAACCCCACCGCTTCGTAACCGGTCTCCTTCGTACGAGTCCCGAACACGGGACCAACGGCGAGATACGAAATCGGCTCGTTGAGGGCGGCTTGCACCTGCGCCACAGTGTGTGTCGATAGCCCTATGACTGCGCCTTCGCCGACGATGCGCCGCGCCAGGCTCGGCGCGAGATCGTCCTGTCCCACATGGACGCCCGAAGCACGCGACATCAGCGCCAGGTCCGCCCGGTCGTTGACGATCACCGTCGCCTCATGGGCCTTCGCCATGGTCACGACCGTGTCGCACAACTCGAGAAATTGGGCCGTTGACATGTTCTTGCCGCGAATCTGGACGCAACGTGCGCCACCCTCTAGAAAGGCGCGGGCCAGGTCCGCGGGCGGCCACCCCGCGCGACGTGCGACGTCGACGTCGACAATGGCGTGGAGCAGGGAAAGGGAGTTCAGGCCGTGTCCGCCAGGCTGGTCTTCTTGGGCTGCGGCATGAACCGCTCCATGAAGGACGTACTGAGCCGCCCGGCATGAAAGTCCTTTTCATTCAGGATCTTGAGATGCAGCGGTACGGACGTGCGAATGCCCTCGATGACAGTCATGTCGAGTGTTCGCTTCATGCGCGCGATCGCCTCCTGACGGTCGCGACCCCAGGTGATGACCTTGGCGATCATCGAGTCGTAGTACGGCGTCACGGTGCACTCGGAGTGCACGAAGGTGTCGATGCGGACGCCAGGTCCGCCCGGCGCGCTGTACGCGTGAATCAGACCAGGTGACGGAGCGAACGTCTCCGGGTCTTCAGCGTTGATTCGGCACTCGATGGCGTGCCCGGTGAAGGTGACTTCGCTCTGTTTGAAAGAGAGACGCTCCCCGGCGGCGATCCGAATCTGTTCCTTCACGATGTCGATCCCGGTCACCATCTCGGTCACCGGATGCTCAACCTGGAGACGCGTGTTCGTTTCCATGTAGTAGAACTTGCCGTCCTTATCCATCAGGAACTCGAACGTGCCGGCGTTCGTGTACTGAACCGCCTTGGCGGCATCGACGACGACGCTGCCCATCTTCTTGCGAATCTTGTCGCTCAGCGCCGGCGAGGGCGCTTCCTCGATCAGCTTCTGATGGCGACGCTGGATCGAGCACTCACGCTCGCCCAGGTGCACGACATTGCCGTGATGGTCCCCGATGATCTGGAACTCGATGTGGCGGGGGCTCTCGAGGTACTTCTCGATGTAGACGTCGCCGTTGCCAAAAGCGGCTTCTGCCTCGCGCTGCGCGGTTCGCAGGGCGTTGGCCAGTTCCGCCGCCGACCGGACGACGCGCATGCCGCGACCTCCGCCGCCGGCGACTGCCTTCACGATGATTGGATAGCCAATGTCCTTGACAACTTTGAGCGCGTGCTCCTCCCCGGTAACGGGACCGTCGCTGCCCGGCAGCATCGGCACGCCGGCTTTCTTCATCGCCTTCTTGGCGCGCGCCTTGTCGCCGAGCAGCTTGATCACGCTCGGGTCGGGGCCGATGAAGCGGATGTGGCATGCCTCGCACACTTCTGCAAGGTAGGCGCTTTCCGACAAGAAGCCGTAGCCAGGATGGATCGCGTCGGCGCCTGTGATTTCGGCGGCGCTGATGATCGCCGGGACGTTCAGGTAGCTCTCGGCGCTCCGCGGCGGCCCGATGCAGACGTCTTCGTCAGCGAAGCGGACGTGAAGCGAGTTCTCGTCGGCTTCAGAGTAGACGGCGACCGTCTTGATGTTCAGCTCGCGGCACGCATGGATGATGCGCAGCGCGATCTCTCCGCGATTGGCGATGAGAATCTTTTTGAACATGGGCTTATGCAGGTCTGATCGCAAACAGCCGTTCGCCGTAGTGTACGGCGCGCCCGTTCTCCACGTACACCTTCACCACTTCGCCATCACACTCGGCGTTGATCTCGTTCATCAGCTTCATCGCCTCGATGATGCAGAGGGTCTGGCCTGTCTTCACCATCTGTCCCACCTCGGCAAAAGGCTTGGACTCGGGGTCGGGCGAGCGATAGAACGTGCCGACGATGGGCGACTTGATGATCGCCAGATCGACGTCTTCGCTTGCTGCCGTCAGCGGCGAGGGTGCCGGATCGGCACCCGCAGACGATACCGGCGCCGGTGATGAATACGCCGCGACCGGCATAGCGGGCGCATGACCGCTCCACTGGGGAGCGTTGTTCTTGCGCAACCGGACCTTGACCCCCTCCTGCTCGAGCTCGAACTCGCTCAGGTCGTTCTCGCGCATCAGGTCCAGAATCTTTTTGATCTCGTCTAGGTCCATTCACCCTGTCCGGCGGGTCCACAAACCCGACCCGCCCTACGCTGTCGTAGGCCGGGTCTTGTTCTTCAGACCCGGCGTGCAGCTATCCCAATGCCAAAAGCTCCCTCGGCACGGCCGTTAATACTTCACACCCGTCGGCGGTCACGAGTACATCGTCTTCGATCCGCACGCCACCCATCCCCGGCAAATACGCGCCGGGTTCAATGGTAAACACCATACCTGGTTCGAGTTGCACGGAAGCTGAGTGCGGGCGTGGCGGGCCGACCCGGGGTTCTTCGTGAATGTCCAGACCGAGACCGTGACCCGTCCCGTGCCCAAATGCTTCTCCGAGCCCGCGCGACTCGAGCAGCCCGCGAGCCGCAGCATCGACTGAGGTCGCTGGGACGCCGGGTTTGACTGCCTCGATGGCAGCCCGTTGAGCATCTCGGACGGCTGCATGCAGCCGGAGGGCGTCTGGAGTGGGCGCCCCTACCGATACGGTCCGGGTCAAGTCCGAGCAGTATCCGTCCAGGACGCCGCCGAAGTCCAGCACCACCAGGTCGCCTGGCATCAGGATCCGCAAGCCGGCGCGATAGTGCGGAAGTGCCGCATTCGGGCCCGACGCGACGATCGTCTCGAACGCGGGACGCTCGTATCCGGCCGATCGGAGGGCCACTTCGATCGCGGCGGCCACCTCGCGCTCCGTCACGCCAGGCCGAACCGCGCGAAATGCCGTCTCGGCGACGGCGGTGAGCCTGGAGGCCGCGTCGCGAAGGTTCGCGATCTCGATGGCGTCTTTGACCAGGCGCGGCTGTTCGACGACGCGCTCGGTCGATGTCCAGGTGATAGCCAGTCCTCGCGCGATCGACGTTCGCTCGAGCCATTCTTTCCTGGCGACTGTCAGATGGGCTGCCTCGATACCGACCTTCACCGGCGAGCCCTGACTCGCCAGCATGTCGATGAGCGCCTCGTCGTAACTCGCAGGCACCGGCCAGGTCCGCAGACCGGGGCATGCCGCGTCGGAGGCCTGGGTGGCGCGGACGGACTCCTGATAACGGAAGTCGATCAGCAGGTGCACATCACTATGTGTGATCACGAGGGTGCCGGCAGTTCCCGCGTGATTCGACAAGTACCTGATATTGGTGGGAGTCGTCACGACGAGGGCGTCAAGGCCAAGCCCTGTCAGCCTGGCCCGGACCGTGCGATGCCGTGCCGACAGAACGTCCGACCGGGGGAACCCCATCACTAATCCCGCGCGAGTCGTCGTTGGCCGATGACATCCAGCCAGGCCTGGAGCTCCGCGACAACGCGCTCGTCCACCGACCGAATATCCCGCCCCTGCCCTGGTAACACCTGGGTCGAATCCTCCGCCGAGCGCCGGTGGGCAACCCGCTGAGTGCGCTGATGGATCTCGGCGAGCTTGCCTACGGCGATCAGATTGTCTGGAGCGGCGTCGAGCACGCGAAGAAACTCCGTGCGCGCATCGTCGAGACGGTCGAGTTCAAATAAGGCGCGACCGAGCGTGACCCTCGCGGACAGATAGGCTGGATGCTGCGCGAGACCCGCCTCGCAGACCCGGACGGCCTCTTCGCAGTCGCCGGCCCGCCGGTATTCCTCTGCAAGCTGCGCAAAAGCAATCGACGCCGGATCCTTAAGGACCCGACGTCGAAGGTCTTCAATCCTGGGGTTGTCGGACACCCCTACAGCTTAAGTCACAGTCACTGATTGCGTAACCGTTGCCGTGCGCCCCAGGCTGTCCGTGATGGTCAATGTCACGGTGTAGTTCCCTGCAGCCGCGTAGCTATGCGAAACGGCCAACGCATTGGCGCCCGACGCAGTCCCTCCGTCTCCGAAGATCCACGAGTAGTTCGTAATCGTCGCCCCAATTCCCACAGTGGAGGCCGCGGCATTGAAGGTCGCGCTCGCACCTGCCGTCGGGCTTGACGGTGCCACAGTGAACGAAGCCACGGGTGGCGCCGGTGCATTCACGACGAATGACAGGCTCGTCGAGTTGCTGGTTCCACCAGGCCCGCCAACGGTCAGCCTGACGGTTTGCACGCCGATTGTCGTGAACTGGTGCTGGATCAGGATGCCGGTGCCGCTTGTGCCGTCCCCGAAGTCCCACGTGTAGCTGCAGACATTACCGCACGCGACGCCATCGAGCTTGGTGCCCGTGGCATCAAAGGTCGTCGCCTGACCCACCGTGGCAGGAACCGGGGTGTAGGTGAACGACGCCTCGGGAACATCAGGTCCCATCATCCCGACGCGCACGAACTGCACGACCGAGTTGTCAACGTTGTTGCCCGACGGAGCCGCGGAGACAGACACGCTCGAGACGGGCGTGTTGAGGCTCGGTGCCGTCAGCGTGAGCGCGGCGTTGCCCGACGCGTCAGTCACCACCTCGCTGACCGACAGTGTTCCTGCGGTCGTTGACAACACGATCCGTCGCTGCCCGAGCGGCGCGTTCGTCTGCCCGTCGCGGAAGTTCACGTTGATGGTGGCCTGCGAGCTGCCATCGCGCGGCAGGCGGTCCGGCGTGGCCGTCAGCGTCAGCGCGACGCCGAAGCTCGAAGGCGCCGATTCGGCGGGCCGGCTCTGGCTCTCCAACATACAGCCGCTGAGCCACGTCGTGGCGACGATCGCCGTGAGAAAGCGCGATTTCATACGAATGTCTCTACTGCTATGCATGATGACGGTGTCCTAAGCGGGATCCGCGAAGTCGCCGAAGTCAACGCCCACATCGGCCCACGCGCTGATTTCGTTGCCCGCCTGATCGCGGCCGTAGAAGGTCACTCTGGCAATCGTCGAGATGATGTTCCCGTTCACCGCCAGCGTCTTGAGAGGTGCTTCCTCTTTCGCGACGTGACGCACGATCTCGAAGCCCATCGAGGAGACACCGTCATTCAGCACGGTGAAGGTGATCGCCGATTCGAACGGGAAGGGCACGTCCACACCGGGTGTGTTCCGTCCGTCCGTTCTCCGGTACTCCACTCTGTAGTGGTTGATGGTGACCTGGTTGAGAAAGCTCGGATTCGCGGCGATGCCAGGCACGCCCGGGTCCTTCAGGATCAGGCTCATCTGAACTTCGCCGATGTCGTTGAAGATCGTCGCGCACGGCGAGGTGTCGGAGCACGGCGCGGGCGAGGTCCGCAGCACGCGCACGTCTGACAGCAGGTTGCCACCGAGTTCATCCGGCGTGTCCCCGCGTGCGACCAGAAGCGATCGCACGACGACGATTGCCGGTGAGCGGCCTTCGCGCGTGAATTCACCACAGCTGCTGCTCGCGAGAGCCGCCAGCGTCAATAGAGCGACAGACTTGACGAAATTCGCAGTCACTGTAATTCCCTCTCCTACAGCCTCGTGATCTTCGGCGTGATGAAGATGAGCAGCTCGCGGCTCTCATCCGAGAACTCGTTCCTCTGGAACAGCCAGCCCAGGAGCGGGATGCGATGCAGGCCCGGTGTCCGGTCCTGCGCCGCCTGCTCGCGGCTCACGTAAATGCCACCGATGACTGTCGTATCGCCATCGCCGACGAGGACCTGCGTCAGGGCGCGCTGCGTGTCGATGGGCGGAATGCCGTTGATGGCACGGCTGAAGTCAGGCGACGCGTTCTCGACCGAGATGCGCATGATCACGGTGTTGGTCGCCGTAATCTGCGGGGTGACGCGCAGCGTCAGCGCGGCATCGCGGAACGTGACCGTCACGGTGTTGTTGGCGACGGTCTGAATCGGAATCTGCACGCCCTGCGTGATCTCGGCCTCGATGTTGTTCTGCGTCGACACGCGCGGCGTCGAGAGAATGCGGCCCTGACCCGTTCGTTCGAGCGCAGACAGCGCGACATCGACGTTGACGGCGCCGTTCACCGAGCCAAGCGCCAGGCCAATGGCGCTCGTCGCCGGTGCGACACCCATGTTGATGGCCGTTTGCGTCGCATCCGTGAAGTCGCGACCCGAGGAGCTCTGCTCCCCACCCGTGCGGCCACCGAGGTTCGCCTGATTCGGGAACGAGAACGGCAGCGTGTTGCCGAGCGCCGTGCTCGCGCGTGCACCGAAGCCCCACTGAATACCGAGGTTCCGCGCGAAGTCGCGAGTCGTCGTGACGATGCGTGCTTCGATCTCGACCTGCGGCTCGGGACGATCGAGCGTCGCGATCAGTCCGTTCGCGCGCTCGAGGCGATCGGCCAGGTCGTTGATGATGAGCGTGTTCGTACGCTGATCGAACTGAATCGATCCGCGCTGCGAGAGCACCGTCTGCGTCAGCAACGTGCGCAGGTCTTCGGCACGCGCGTAGCTGAGCGAACGGGTCAGCACGCGCAGTTCGCCAGCGAGCGCCTGCTCGTCGGTCAGCTTGCGACGCTGCGACTCTTCGTCCGCGAGAACGGTCAGCGGCGCGATCCGCACGATCGTGCCGTCCACGACGTACCCCAGCTTGTTGGCGCGCAGGATGATGTCGAGCGCCTGATCCCACGGCACATCGCGAAGCGCGACGTCGACCGTGCCCTGGATCGTCGGGTCGATCACCAGATTCAGCCCACTGATCTCCGAGAACGTCCTGAGCACCGCGCGCAGGTCCGCACCCTGGAAATCGAGGCTGACCGGATTACCCGTGTATCGCGCCTGCGCGGGAACAATCGGCTGCGCCGCCGGTGCCTGTGCCTGGGGCTGTGCGGCAGCCTGCTGCGCCGGCGGGGCGGCCTGGGCCGCCACGCGAACGGGCGCTGGAGTGGGGGCAGCGGCGCGCGCCGCGGGCACCGTTTCCACGGTCGGCGCCACCGGCGCCTGACTCGCCGTAACCTGCGGAGCCCGCGTCCCGGTTTGAAGGGCGCTGAACGGATCGGCCGCCGGCTCATCGAACACCAGCGTGAGATCGTTGCCGTCCTGAGACGACTCGACGCGATACGGTGACGTGCGCGAAAGCTCGAAGGTCACCTGCGTCATCAGAGGCGCCTTTGGATCGAATCCGA
>Ga0207669_10000420_pt1 | contig 18544 bp, 14 predicted proteins | sample KBSM33metaG_FD_184329 | JGI IMG/M metagenome (GOLD analysis project Ga0207669, IMG submission 184329) | Miscanthus rhizosphere microbial communities from Kellogg Biological Station, Michigan, USA - KBS M3-3 metaG (SPAdes) (version 2) | ecosystem: Host-associated > Plants > Roots > Rhizosphere >...
TGACGCCAAACGCCGCGAGATTGGTCACGGAGTACGCAAGCAGGTAGAAGAGGATCGCCGCCTTGCCCACCTGGTTGGCGGCCACGAGACCGACGAGCAGATACCCCCCGTGCGCGATGCTCGAGTACGCCAGCATGCGCTTCAAATTGCTCTGTGCCACTCCGACCACGGTGCCCAGCACCATCGTCGCAATCGCGATGAGCGCGACGACTGGCGCCCACTCGTCCTTGAACGGCTCGAACGCCGAGAGGAACACTCGCGCAAACGCGGCGAACGCGGCCGCCTTCACACCGGTCGACATGAAGCCGGTCACGATTGCGGGCGCCCCCTCGTAGGCATCCGGCGTCCACATGTGGAACGGCACCGCGGAGATCTTGAACGCGAAGCCAACGAGCAGCAGCCCGAGCGCCAGCAGGATCATCGGGTTGTTGGTCATCGACTGTGCTGAGAGGAACGACCCGACAGCCGCCAGCCTGGTGCTTCCGGTGACGCCGTAGGTGAAGGCGATCCCGTACAGGAAGAACGCGCTCGAGAACGCACCCAGCAGGAAGTATTTGAACGCCGCTTCCGTCCCCTGCATGCTCTCGCGACGAATAGCCGTCAGCACGTACACGGCGAGCGAAAGAATTTCGAGCGCGATGAAGACGACGAGCAGATCGGTCGCCGTCGCCATCATGATCATGCCGACAATCGAGAACAGGAGCAGCGAGTAGTACTCACCCGCCGGCAAACCATCTCGCTCGATGACCTGCGACGAGAACATGATTGTCAGTACGCCAACGATCGTCAGGATGACCGTCACGAACAGTCCGAAGTTGTCCGCGGCGATGACGCCGAACCCTTCGGCGTTGCGATCCCACAGCAGAACCGCGGCCGCACCACCGAAGAGCAGACCGATGATGCCGAGCCACCCGATCGGCGTCTTCTCACCCGGACGGCGAAGCGCCTCGGCACCCATGGACGCCAGGGCGGCCAGGGTGACACAGAGCATCGGGACGATGGCGTCTAACTGTGTATTGAACATGTCAAAAGTCAAACGTCAAAGGTCAAAGGTGAAGTCAAAGGTTCAAGGTGCAGGTCGGAGGCCCAAGGTTCAAGGTCCAAGCTCAAGGCTCTCCCTGAACCTGAGACGTGACACGTGTGACCTCGAACGTTTGACTTGACCTTTGACTCTTGACCTTTGCCCTTTGACCTTCGTTCTCCACGCGCAGCGGTTGAACGGATTGCACCTGCGCCACGAGTTTCTGCACGGCTGGCTCCATCGGCTTGAGGAAAATCATGGGAAACACGCCCATTACGATCGCCGCCGCGCACAGCGGAATCACGCTCGCCCACTCGCGCGGCTGGAGATCCGACAGCGTCTCGTTCTCCTCGTGCGTCACGCTGCCCAGGTACACGCGCTGGAACATCCACAGCATGTACACCGCGGACAGAATCACGCCCAGTCCGGCGGCGACGACGTAGCGCGGATCCCACAGGAAAGCGCCGAGCATCGTCAGGAACTCGCCGATGAACCCGTTGAGCGCGGGCATCCCGATCGAGGCGAGCGTGATGATGAGGAACGCGGCCGTCAGGCGCGGCATGACGTTCTTGAGACCACCGAACTCCGCAATCAGACGCGTGTGGCGCCGGTCCGACAGCATCCCGACGATCAGGAAGAGCCCGCCGGTGCTGATTCCGTGCGCGAGCATCTGATAGACCGCGCCCTGCACGCCCTGCACGTTCATCGCGCAGATCCCGAGGACGACGAAGCCCAGGTGGCTCACCGACGAGTACGCGACGAGCTTCTTCATGTCCGGCTGCACCATCGCGACGAGCGCGCCGTAGACGATGCCGATGACCGCGAGCAGCGCGATCCATGGGGCAAACTCCGTCGCCGCCATCGGGAAGAGCGGAAACGCGAACCGCACCAGCCCGTAGGTGCCCATCTTCAGCAGCACGCCGGCGAGGATGATCGAGCCCGCGGTCGGCGCCTGGACGTGCGCGTCCGGCAGCCAGGTATGGAACGGGAACAATGGAACCTTGATCGCAAAGGCAATCGCGAACGCGAGGAAGAACCAGCGCTGCGTGTTGGGCGCGATGTCCAGGGTGTACAGCTTCAGCAGATCGAAGGAGTAGCTGCCGGTCGCTTCGCTGTGGAGGTATGCCAGACCAAGAATCGCGACGAGCATCAGGACGCTGCCCGCCATCGTGTAGAGCATGAACTTGACGGCGGCGTAGATGCGCTGGTCGTAGCCCCAGATCCCGATGAGGAAGTACATCGGGATGAGCATCGCGTCCCAGAAGACGTAAAACAGAAAGAGGTCCAGTGAAACGAAGACGCCGATCATCGCCGCCTCGAGCGCAAGGACGAAGATCGAGAACTCCTTCACCTTCTTCTCGACGGATTCCCACGACGAGAGCAGTGCGATCGGCGTCAGGAACCCGGTGAGCACGACGAGCAACAGGCTGATGCCATCGATGCCCACGTAGTAGTCGATGCCGAACGCAGGAATCCACGGCACGCGCTCGACGAACTGAAAGTCCGCGCTGGCCGAGTTGAATCCCGCCCACAGCGCAAGGGTGACGCCGAAGGTCGCGAGAGAGACGGCGAGAGCCAGCCAGCGGACGAGGCCGTTGCGTCGCCCGTCGGCGTTGCCGATCAGCAGCAGGAGCAGTGCGCCAGCGAGCGGCAGCGCCCAGGAAAATGTCAGCATCTTCTCTCTATCGCCAGAGGTAGTAGCCCAGGATCACAACCACACCGACGAACAACGATCCGGCGTACGCGCGTACCGAGCCGGACTGGAGACGCCGCAACACACCCGCGCTGCCATCCACGATGGACGCAGCGCCATTGACCGCACCGTCGATCACGCGCACGTCGAACCAGCGCCAGAGGCCCTCGGTCGAGGCCGCCTTGATCGGCTGGACGATCGTCGCGTCGTACAGTTCGTCGACGTAGTACTTGTTCAGCAGCAGCCGATGCAGTCCGGGGAACTCGCGGACCATGTTGTCGGCAATCCTCCGGCGCTTCACCCAGACGAAGTACGCGAACGCGATGCCGGCGACGGCGATCGTCAGCGACACACCCATCAGCGTCAATTCAAGCGCAGCGCGTTCGGCCTCGGCGGCTTCTCCTGCTTCCACCGCCGCTTCGCTCACCGCAGCCTCGCCAGCCACGCGAGGTGCACTGAACGACGGCTCGAGCCATGTGGCCAGCTCGTTATGTCCACCAATCGCGTGCGGAATGCCGATCCAGCCCGCTGCGACAGATCCAATCGCTAGCACGATCAGCGCCAACGCCATCGCCGGTGGCGCGTCATGGAGGTGCGAGCCTGACCCGTGTCCGTGCGAAACCGCATCATGTCGGTGCGAATCATCTGACGCATGTCCGTGCGCGTCGTGCGCATCCGCAGCCGCCGGAGCGTCATGTCTGCGCTCGCCGTGGAACGTCAGGAACACGAGGCGGAACATGTACGTCGCCGTCAGGAGTGCCGTCAGCGCGCCGACGGTCCACAGCAATTTGTGGCCCTCAACGAAGGTCTCGAAGAGGATCTCGTCCTTGCTGAAGAACCCTGACAGAGGGAAGACGCCGGCGATCGCGATCGCGCCAATCAGGAACGTCCAATACGTAATCGGCAGCTCTTTCTTGAGGCCACCCATGTTTCGGATGTCCTGCTCCCCGTGAAGCGCGTGAATCACAGCGCCTGAGCCAAGGAAGAGACACGCCTTGAAGAACGCGTGCGTGTAGAGATGGAAGATGCCGGCGCCAAACGCACCGACGCCCATCGCCAGGAACATGTAGCCAAGCTGCGACACCGTCGAGTACGCGAGGACGCGCTTGATGTCGTTCTGGACGAGGCCGATCGTGCCGGCCATCAGAGCTGTCAGCGCTCCGATGACCGCGACGATCGTCAGCGTCTCAGGCGCGTGACTGAAGAGCACTGCGTTACGCCCGATCATGTACACGCCCGCTGTCACCATCGTTGCGGCGTGGATGAGCGCCGACACCGGCGTCGGGCCTTCCATCGCGTCCGGCAGCCAGGTGTAGAGAGGAATCTGGGCCGACTTGCCCGTCGCGCCGATGAAGAGCAGCAAGGTCGCGAGCGACAGGATGCCGAACCCGGTTTCCGCCGGCATCGCGGCCACCGCCGACGCGACGGCCTGGAAATCGAGCGTCCCGAACTTGGCAAAGATCGCCAGCATCCCGAGGATGAAGGCGTAGTCGCCGACGCGGTTGACGATGAACGCCTTCTTGCCCGCGTCGTTGGCGGACTTCTTCTTGAACCAGAACCCGATGAGCAAGTACGAGCAGAGGCCGACACCTTCCCAGCCGACGAACATCAGCGGGAAGTTCGCGCCGAGCACGAGCACCAGCATGAACGACGCGAACAGGTTCAGATACGAGAAGTAGCGCGCAAACTCGCTGTCGACCTCGTCGTGCATGTACGCGGTCGAGTAGATGTGAATCAACGAGCCGATGCCGGTGATCACCAGGATCATCACCGCCGACAGCGGATCGACGCGGAACGAAAGCCCGATGTTCAGATCGCCGGACGCGATCCAGGTGTAGAGCGTCTGCTCGATCGCCCGCGCATCGGGCGACAGCCCGCGAAGCTGCAGGACCGTGATGAGCGACACCGCCAGGGACGCCAGCATCGCGAGCGAGGCGAGGCCGCCCGACACGCCCTTCGGCAGGCGACGCCCCATCGTCGCATTGACGACAAAGCCGAGAAACGGGAAGAGAGGAATTAGCGCGAGCATCTCACCACTTGAGCGAGCTGAAAGCGTCCGGGTTGAGTGACTCTCGATGCCGGAACAGCGCGATGACGAGCGCCAGGCCCACCGCGGCCTCGGCGGCGGCGACCGTCATCACGAAGAACGTGATGATCTGGCCGTCCACGTCGCCGGCGAAGCGCCCGAAGGCGACAAACGACAGGTTCACCGCGTTCAGCATGATCTCGATCGACAGCAGGATCGTGATGAGATTGCGGCGCAGGAACACGCCGGCCGTGCCAATCGAGAACAGCACCGCCGACACTATGAGGTAGTGACTGAGCGGAATCACTGCTCGGTGCCCTCCCGCCGGGCGAGGACCACGGCACCGACCATGGCAACCAGGATCAGGACCGACGTGGCCTCAAACGCGAACGTGTGTCGGGTGAACAGGACCCGCCCCATCTCGACCACCGAGCCGACCGAGGAGGCATCGCTTCGTGAGCCGACCGGCGTCTTGAGTTCGGCGACTTTCGTCAGCGCCCAGACAAGCTGCACGATCAGCAGGGTCGCCAACAGCGCGCCGAATCTCCCGATGCCCGGGTGCGCCAGTGGATGCGACCGGTCGTACTCCGCCGCATCCTCGCGCGGCGCGTTCAGCAGCATGACCACGAACAGGAAGAGCACCATGATCGCGCCGGCGTAGATGATGATCTGCGCGACCGCGACAAACGGGGCATCGAGCTGAATGTAGAGCCCCGACAGCGCGCCGAAGGACGCGATGAGCAGCAGCACGCTGTACATCGGGTTACGCTGCCCGATGACAAGCGCCGACGCGCCGATCGCCAGGGCCGCGAACGCGTAGAAGACGACGTTCTCAGGCATTGAGATACAGCACGAGCGCGGCCGTGACGATCAAGTTGATCACCGACAGCGGGAACAGGAACTTCCATCCGAACGACATCAGCTGGTCGTAGCGATAGCGCGGTACCGTCCAGCGCATCCAGATGTAGAAGAAGAGGAAGCCGCCGACCTTGGCGAGGAACGCCATCCAGCCGAGCCCGTACTCTTCGATGAGCGGATCAAGAGGTGTATAGAAAGGCAACAGCCCGTGCCATCCGCCCAAATAGAGGTTGGTGGCCACGGCGGACATCGTCGCCATGTTGATGTATTCGGCCTGCGGGAAGAGCGCGAACCGGACCGAGCTGTACTCGGTGTTGTAGCCGGCCACGAGCTCCTGCTCTGCTTCCGGGAAATCGAACGGCGCGCGATTGGTTTCCGCGACCCCCGCAATGGCGTAGATGACGAAGCCGACCGGCTGCGCGAAGATCCACCACTGCTGGATGAAACCGAACCAGGTGCCGGCTTGCCCGTCCACGATTTCGCGCACCGACAAGGAGCCGGCCAGCATGATCACGGCGGCCAGCGACGTCGCGTACGAAAGCTCGTAGCTGATCATCTGCGCCGAGGCGCGCAGGCCGCCAAAGAGCGAGTACTTGCTGTTCGAAGACCACCCGGCGAGCACGATGCCGTACACGCCCATCGAGGTGATCGCGAAGATCACGAGCAAGCCGACGTTCACGTCGGAGACACCGAGCTTGATCGGCTGGTCAAGTAGCCCGAAGAGCGTCGTCTCGGCGCCCCACGGCACCGTCGCGAACGCCGCAAACGCCGCAGTCACTGAGAGAATCGGCGCCAGCGTGAAGAGCCACTTGTCCGCACCCTTCGGCCGCAGCTCTTCCTTGAACAGCAGCTTGAGGATGTCGGCCAGCGGCTGCAGGACACCGTGCGGCCCCACCAGGTATGGGCCGTAACGCTGCTGCATGAAGCCCATGATCTTCCGCTCTGCGAGCACGAGGATCGCCGACGCGTTGATCAGCATGAAGAACGTGAGCCCGATGACGACGAGCTGAACGATCGTTCGCAGATCCATGGTCAGTGCGCCCCCGCCGTGAGCGGCTGCTTCGCGCGCCACTCGGCGGGCAGCGTGCAGCGCCCTTCCTTGACGTGCGCCTCGAACTCGTGGCGGAACAGGTTCAGCGTCGTCAGCACCGGCGTCGCCGCGGCATCACCGAACGCGCACAGCGTTTTGCCGACGATGTTGCTGGCCACGCCGTACAGGAGATCGATGTCCTTCGTCCGTCCCTCGCCGCGTTCGACGCGTTGCAGCAACTTGTAGAGCCAGTCGCCCCCTTCGCGGCACGGCGTGCACTTTCCGCACGACTCGTGGCGATAGAAGTGCAGCAGGTTCATCGCCAGCCACACCATGCAGACGCTCTCGTCCATCACGATGAGCCCCGCCGACCCGAGCAGCGATCCGGCCTTCTGTATGTGATCGAAGCTCGCCGGCGTATCGAGATCCTTGTCGAGCAGGATCGGCACGGACGAACCGCCCGGAATGATGGCCTTGAACTTCCGGCCGTTCAGCATCCCCTGCGCATACTGGTCGCCGTAGATCAGCTCGCGCAGCGTCGTGTGCATCGACGCTTCATACACACCGGGCCGCTTGACGTGGCCGCTGATGCAATACAGCTTCGGCCCGCCGTTTTTCTCTGGGCCCAACGCCGAAAACCACTCGGGTCCATTGAGGACGATGGGGGGAACGTTGCACAGCGTCTCGACGTTGTTCACCGCGGTCGGGCATTGATACAGGCCCGCGACCGCCGGGAACGGTGGCTTGATGCGCGGCTGCGCTCGCTTGCCCTCGAGCGACTCGATGAGCGCCGTCTCCTCGCCCGCCTCGTACGCGCCGGCGCCACGATGCATGTACACGTCGCAGTCGAAGCCGCTGCCGAGGATGTTCTTCCCCAGGAACCCGGCGCGATAGGCTTCGTCGATTGCGCGCTCGAGCGTTTCCTGCACGTGGTAGAACTCGCCGCGGATGTAGATGTAGGCGACCTTCGCGCCGATGGCGTAGCATCCGATCGCGCACCCTTCGATGAGCAGGTGCGGGTTGCGCTCCATGAGCACGTGATCCTTGAACGTGCCGGGCTCGCTTTCGTCAGCGTTGCACGCGATGTACTTCGGCTTGGGCGTGTCCTTGAGGACGAACTGCCACTTGAGGCCCGTCGGGAATCCGGCGCCGCCGCGACCGCGCAGCCCTGACGCCTTCACCTGCTCGATGATGTCGTTCGGCTTGAGGGTCAGCGCCTTCCGCAGCCCTTCGTACCCGCGCGCGTTCTTCTGGTAGAAGTCGAGCGTGAACGAGTTCGGCTCGCGAACGTGGTTCGTCAGTACTGGTTCAAACGCCATATGCCTTAACCACGAAGTTCACGAAGATCGCGAAGATCACAAAGAAAAACCAATTTAGGTATTTCGTGTTCTTCGTGCGCTTCGTGATCTTCGTGGTTCATTTCTTTTCCACGTGAAGATGACACCCGGTGAAAGCCGCTCTGCCGCGCTCCTTGATGTCGTCCACGAACGCGCCCGCTTGCTCCGGCGCCAACCGCTCGTGCCAGTCGTCGTTCACCATGACGACAGGCGCGCGGTCGCACGCACCCAGGCACTCCACCTCGATGACCGTGAACTCGCCATCACTCGTGGTCTGACCCGGGTGAACGCCGAGCTTCGCGCACAATTCCTCGGTGACGCGCTCCGCGCCCATCAACGCGCACGACAGCGTGCGGCAGACGTTGAGCACGTACTTCCCGACCGGCTTCGTGTAGAACATCGTGTAGTACGACACGACGTCTTCAACTTCGGCGGCTGTGCACCCGATCTGCGTCGCCACGAAACGCATCGACGTGCCGGTGATGTAACCCTGCTGTTTCTGGACCAGATACAGCGCGTAAAGAATCGCCGACTGGCGCTGATCGGATGGATAGCGCTGGACGTTCTCGTTGAACCTGGCCTGGTTCTCGGCGCTATACGCGAACGCCTCACCCGCTTCTGCCAGCTTCCGTTCCGACCTGTGGAACCTGGCTGGCGCGTAATCCATCTCGGGATGAAAGCTCACCGGTCGCAGTCTCCCATGACGACGTCGCTGCTGCCGATGACGGCGACGAGATCCGCAATGAGGCCGCCCTGGACGACCGAGGGCAGTGCCTGAATTGCCATGAACGACGGCGCGCGCATCTTCACGCGCCACGGACGGTTGCTGCCGTCGGACACGATGTAGCACCCGTGCTCGCCGCGCGGCCCTTCGACCGGCACATAGCAGTCGCCTTCCGGCACCGTGAAGCCCTGTGAATAGATCAGGAAGTGCTGAATCAGCGCTTCCATCTCCGTGTAGACCTTGTCCTTGGGCGGCGGCACGACGCGCGTGTCGTCGCACGCCCAGACGCCGGTCGGCGTAATCCGCTGGATCGCCTGCTTGGAGATCTCGATGCTCTGGCGCATCTCGGCGATGCGCACTCGATACCGCGCGTAGACGTCACCCTCGGTCGCCGTCGGGACCGAGAAGTTGTAGGTCTCATAGCCGCAGTACGGGAAGTACTTGCGAACGTCGTAGTCAGAACCGGCCCCGCGTGCGATCGGACCAACCAGCCCCCACTGATACGCGTTCTCGAGCGTGACGACACCGACGCCTTCCGTGCGCCGGCGGAAGATGTCGTTCTTCGTCAGCAGCCGCTCGAACTCGTCCATCTTCGTCGGGAACCGCTCGAGGAACTCGTTCACCGCCTCGTGGAACCCACGCGGCAGATCCTCGCGCAGCCCGCCAATCCGGATGTAGCTCGGGAAGAATCTGAAGCCCGCGATCAGCTCGTTGATGTTGAGCAGCAGTTCGCGCTCGCGGATCGCGTAGAACAGCATCGAGACCGCGCCGATTTCCATCGCGTGCGTGCCGAGCCAGATCAAGTGGCTCGCCATGCGCTGCAGTTCCGCGATGAGCACGCGGATGTCGTTCACGCGCTGCGGCATCGTCAATCCGAGCAGCTTTTCGACGCTGAGCGCGTACGCCAGGCTGTTCGACTGGGCGGCCAAGTAATCCATGCGCTCGACGAGCGGGATCACCTGCTGCCACTTCTTCTGCTCGGCGGTCTTCTCGATGCCGGTGTGCAGGTAGCCGATGGTCGGCATCACGGATTGAATGACCTCGCCATCGAGCTCCAGCACCAGCCTCAACACGCCATGCGTGCTGGGGTGCTGCGGCCCCATGTTCACGGTCATCGTCTCGGTTCTGATTTCTGCCATCAGAGCTGCCTACCGCCTACTGCATACCGCATACTGCTTAGTGCGCGCGCTTGACGCGATCGCGCTCGATGTTCGCCCGGAACTCCGCTTCGCTGACTTCGAGCGGCTCGTATGTCTGCGCCGCCTTTCTAATCTGCACGGGGTAGTCTTTGCGAGCGGGATGACCTTCCCAATCTTCTGGCATCAACAGCCGGCGCAAGTCGCCATGGTCGTCGAACACGATGCCGAACATGTCCCACACTTCGCGCTCTGGCCATCCGGCGCCGCGCCACACGCTCTGCACCGTGGGGAGCGCCCCGTCGCTCGTCACGCGCACCTTCAACCGCAGGCGCAATTTCTTCGAGACCGAGAGCAGGTGATACACGACTTCGTAGCGAGGCTCGCGCGGCAGGTAGTCGGCCGCCGTGATCTCTGTGAGGACCTTGAAGTCGAGCGACGGAGTATCGCGCAGCGCCTGGCACGTCTCGACCAGGCGATCGGCCGGAACGTAGATCGTCGCGAAATCGACGCTCCGTCCCGCTTCGAAGGCTGCACCCGGTACGAGCGGCTGCAGGATGTCGATGATGGCGGAAGAATCCAAGTCCCTAAGACCCTATGCTCGTGATCGCTCGATCTTCTGCTGCAATTGCACGATGCCGTAGATGAGCGCCTCCGGCCGCGGGGGACATCCCGGCACGAACACATCTACTGGCACAACCTGGTCAACGCCCTGGACGATGGCGTAGTTGTCGAAGACACCGCCAACCGACGCGCAGGCGCCCATCGAGATGACCCACTTCGGATCGGGCATCTGGTCGTAGACGCGACGCATCGCCGGAGCCATCTTTCGCGACAACCGGCCGGCGACGATCATCAGGTCCGACTGGCGCGGAGACCCTCGAAACACCTCGGCGCCGAACCGCGCGATGTCGTAGCGGCTGGCCGCCATCGCCATCATCTCGATTGCACAGCACGCGAGCCCGAACTGCGCCGGCCAGATCGCCGAGCGGCGAGCCCACTGAATCAGCCATTCGAGCTTGGTGGTAATGAACGGAAGCTCCGGGTCGAGTCCGTGTTCGTGAGTGTCAGCCATGCGTCACGCGGCTTTCTGATTGGTGCGGCCGCGTAACTGCCGCACGGCCGGACCCCAATCGAGCACGCCCTTCCGCCAGACGTAGACATAGCCGACGAAGAGGACCAGGAAGAACGTCAGGATCTGGAAGAACCCGAACCACCCGAGGCTGCGTAACGCCAGCGCCCACGGATAGAGAAAGGCGATCTCGATGTCGAAGAGCAGGAAGATCATCGCCACGAGATAGAACTTCACCGAGTGGCGCTCGCGCGCGTCGCCGACGGCGGGCATCCCGCACTCGTATGGCGCCAGTTTCTCGGGCGTGGGATTCTTCGGACCGAGCAGAACCGAAAGCCCAATCATGACCGCGGCGAACCCGACGCCGAGCACGACCATGATGACTACGCCAAGCCAGCCATCCATTTAGGGGATCACCTGCTGCTTCGGCCTCAGAGAACCGGGGAAAATGACGCGGCGCGGGTTACTCGCAGCGCGCGCCACTCGCGCTTGTGAAGAGTTTCCCAAACCCGTTCATGCTATAGAACCCACTCTGAAAGGTCAATTACGACACCGTTGTCGCACGCTCGTCGTACCGTGAAGCTGCGTATGCGGGCCGCACCGTTCGGCTGCACCGTACTCTTACTGGGTCCGATCGCGCTTAACGCGAAGAAACCGGCACGATCGAGGTAAAGCTCGTCTCCTACTGATCGCCGCCTTCCCAGCGATATCCGCGTTCGGTGGTCAAGCGCGCATCTTCGACGGGGATACCCATCGAAAAGTGATAGAGGCTTTGCCACGCCTGACCGGTTAAACCGAGAAGATCGTGCACGGCGTCGTCATAAAAACAGCCGATTCCTGTGGCACGTGAATCGGCTGCCTCGGCCTGGAGATACAGGACCTGGCCGATCATCCCGCACTCCCAGAACAGCCGCCGGTAGAACCACTGACCGCGATCGCGGATGGCGGATTCGACTCGCGCGATCATCCCGAGGCTGAAGAACCCGTCGCTGGCGATCTCCTGATCGCACGACACGCGATTGGCGGCCCACCTGACATCGGTAGGCAGGAGCAGGAAGAGTCGATCGGCGACTCGCTCCCACAGGAACTCGGGCCGCATCGCCGCGCGCCATTCGTCGACGACGTCACTCTCTCGAAGATAGGCATACACACCTGGAACGAGTCCCTCGACGCGGTGCACGAACAGCGCGAGATGCACATGTGGCGGCCAGTGGATGGCGTCGAACGGAGGCGCATCGGGGTGGAGCGTCGAGAGCATCGCCAGGAATCGATCCCGCGACAGCGTCGAGCGCCCGTCGAACGCCACGGCGCTTCGCCGCTGGAGGATCAACGCTCGCGTGAACCCCCAACTTCCAACTCCCAACTCCCAACTCTGACCGTCGAACTCCTGGGGGTTGGTTTGTTTGGGAGTTGGGAATTGGGAATTGGGAGTTGATAGTTGACCAGGATACCGAGTCGCCTCCGTCACCCGCTCGATGATCTCCCATCGATCGTGGCCGCGACTCAGGACATTCGCTCGCCCCTGCCACGTCGCGCCCCGAGCCGCATCGACGAGCGACGCGCGATCTTCGGGATGCCACGACACTGAAGGTCCGACGAGCGCGAGGCATTCCGGATGCTCGGCCTCCGCATCTCCACGGTCCTGGTGTCTATCAACGCCGAGGAGTGTCGCAAGGTCCCCGTCCGACCATTCGGGCAAAAGCCTGAGCGTCCAGCCAGAGAGCGCGGCCGCGACGCGTAACGCCGCGATCGCGTGGCCGACATCGTGCTGGCAGTATCTGAATGCGCGTTCGCCGTATTTCCACGCCTCGCGCCATTGGATCGAGGTGAGGGCAACGAGAAAGCCATCGCGACCACCGAGGAATGCCTGCCACTGCTCGAACCGCACAGCCGCGCGCTCCTCGACCGCGTGTTCGCGCGGAGCGTAGTGAAGGATGCGCCCGTCGTGGACGATGTAGGCTTCGGTTGGGTGAAGGTTGCCGCTCGAGGGATTGACCCGGAGTGCCCAGCGGGTGTCTCGGTAGGCTTTCCACGCCGACAGGCCCATCGAGTAGCGAAGGAACCAGCCGATCGAGGCGAGATGTAGCGCCGCAGCGCTGCGGTCAGTTCCCCTATCGCTCGCCGGAACTTCTCCTTGAGGAAGCGGAATCAGTCGTGCGCCCGCATAGCGCCGGAACGGATCGGGCTGCGTGGCCCAATCCAGATGCCCGCGCGATCGAGCGAATCGACCGAAATGGTGCTTGGTGGTCTCGTGGTATTCGAGTGAGACCAGGCGCGTGGTCCTTTACTTCGAGAGCGCAGCCAGGCGCTTGTCGATTTCGCCGATCGCCTGTGAGAGTTGCTGCTTGCGCGCCTGGTGAGCTGTGCTCTCCATCTGGCGCTGCATCTCGGTACGCGCCAGACGAAGCGACTCCATCTGTCTCACGCGCTCCGGATCGATCCCCTTGGCGCCCTGCTTGGCGTTGCGACGTTCCTGCTCGCGCTCTTCCATCCGCTCGGCGAGGCGGGATTCCGCGTCGACAAGCCCTTCACCTGCATCACCCATATTCTTCGATTATCAACATGAACGCGGCCATTACACAATCCCCGGAATTTGGTTGGTGGCTGGTGGTAGGCGGTAGGTGGTGAGTGGTTGGTGGTAGGTGGACAGTTGAGAGTAGGCGGCCGGGGTGACCAAACGAGTACGATCCTCTAGACCACCGACCACTAACCACCAACCACTAACCACTAACCAGCCAGCCGATATGTCCCGCCGCGCCGCCCTGGACATCTTCCACCCAGCCGTGACCGAGTGGTTCACGAAGACCTTCCCTTCCCCGACGACGCCGCAACTGCTCGGCTGGCCGGCGATCGCTCGCGGCGAATCTACGCTGATGCTCGCGCCGACGGGCAGCGGCAAGACGCTCGCGGCATTTCTCTGGTGCCTCAACCGACTGATGTTCTCGCCTGCGCCGCCGCAACCCTCGCGGTGCCGCGTGCTGTACATCTCGCCGCTCAAGGCGCTTGCGGTGGACGTGGAGCGCAATCTCCGTGCACCGCTCGAAGGCATCTCCGCGGTCGCACGTGCACACAATTTGACGATTACCGTTCCGGAGATCGCCATTCGCACGGGTGACACGTCGGCGCTGGATCGCGCACGGTTCGGACGTCAGGCAGCGGACATACTCATCACGACGCCTGAATCTCTCTTTCTTCTGCTCACATCGAACGCACGGGAGCGCCTGACCTCGCTCGACACGATCATCATCGACGAGATCCACGCGCTCGTCCCGGGCAAGCGTGGCGCGCATCTCATGCTTTCCCTCGAACGGCTCGAAGCGCTCCGCGATGCGGACCGTGAGTCGTTGCAGCGCATCGGTCTCTCGGCCACGCAACGGCCACTCGAAGAAGTGGCGCGGTTTCTTGGCGGCGCCGCATCGAGCGGCAAGGCTCGTTCGGGTCGAACCAGGAAGGTCGATCGGGCCACGACGGTCGAAGCCGAACTGCGCGGCGAGTTGGCGGGCACGAACGAGACGGTTACGTATCGACCCGTCACGATCGTCAACGCCGCTGAAAAAAAACAGCTCGCACTGCGCATCGAGGTTCCCGTCGAAGACATGGCGCGGCTGACCACGAAGGCGGGCCTGCCCGAGACCGCTGCACCAGATCGACCGATCAGACCGTCGATTTGGACGTCGGTGCATCCTCGGTTGCTCGAGCTCATTCGCGCGCACCGTTCGACACTGCTCTTCGTGAACAGTCGTCGGCTGGCCGAACGGCTCGCAGCCTCGTTGAACGAGCTCGCCGGCGAACCGCTCGTTCGATCGCATCACGGCTCGATGGCACGCGACGCACGCAGCGAGGTCGAAGAACTACTCAAGGCCGGTGGCATCCGCGCGCTCGTCGCCACATCGTCGCTCGAGCTAGGGATCGACATGGGCGCAATCGATCTCGTCGTGCAGATCGAAGCGCCGCCATCGGTGGCGAGCGGCCTGCAGCGGATTGGCCGCGCGGGACACCAGGCAGGGGCCATCAGCGAGGGCATCGTCTTTCCGAAGTTTCGTGGCGACCTCCTCGCGTGTGCGGCCGTCACGCGCGCGATGCACGAGGGGCAGGTCGAAAGCACGCGCTATCCACGGAACCCCCTCGACGTCCTCGCGCAACAGCTCGTCGCGATGGCGGCGATGGAGCCGTGGAGCGTCGACGAGATCTACGCGCGCGTGCGGCAGGCAGCACCCTTTGCGGAACTGAGTCGTCGTGTCTTCGAAGGAGTGCTCGACATGCTCTCGGGCCGCTATCCCTCGGATGCATTCGCCGAGCTCCGGCCCCGCATCACGTGGGATCGCGTGCAGGGAGTGATCTCGGGACGTCAGGGAGCCAAGCGCGTTGCGATCGCCAACGCAGGGACGATTCCCGATCGCGGCCTCTATGGCGTGTTCCTCGCAGGCGCGGACCGCCCAATGCGCGTCGGTGAGCTCGATGAGGAGATGGTGTTCGAGACCGACGTCGGCGACACATTCACGCTCGGCGCATCGACCTGGCGTGTCGAAGAGATCACCCATGACCGGGTGCTCGTGTCACCCGCACCGGGGGAGCCGGGCAAGATGCCCTTCTGGCATGGCGATCAGGCCGGACGCCCCGTTGAACTCGGGATGGCGATTGGAAAGCTGATTCGAGATTTGCGCTCGACGCCGAGGAACGCCGCGATCGATCGCCTCGTTCGTTTCCACGATCTCGATCAGGCTGCGGCCGAGAACGCGCTGCGGTATCTCGACGATCAAGCCGCGACTGGCGCGGTTCCCGATGACCGCACACTCGTGATCGAGCGATGCCTGGACGATCTCGGTGACTGGCGCGTCTGCCTGCTGTCTCCTCTCGGCAGTCGTGTACACGCGCCGTGGGCGATGGCCGCGACGGCCCATATCCGCAGCCAGACCGGCATGGACGTCGAGGTCATGTGGGGCGACGAAGGATTCGTCGTCCGCTTCCCAGGCGTCGAGCAGCCACCGGATCCAGCACTTCTCCTGCCCGAACCCGAAGAGATCGAAGGGCTCGTCCTGCGTCAGCTCGGGTCGACCTCGCTCTTCGCTGCACGCTTCCGCGAGACGGCGGCGCGCGCGCTCCTCCTCCCGAGGCGACGGCCCGGGATGCGGACACCGTTGTGGCAACAGCGCAAACGCGCGTCGGATTTGCTGGCTGTCGCGTCGCGATTCGGATCGTTCCCCGCCCTGCTCGAAACCTATCGCGAAGTATTGCGCGATCACTTCGACATGCCTGCGCTCGTGGATTTGCTCCGGCGCGTGTCGAAGCGTACGCTGCGTGTCGCCACGATCGACTCGACGACGCCCTCGCCGTTTGCGGCGTCGCTCCTTTTCAGCTACGTCGCCAATTACATTTACGACGGCGACGCGCCCCTTGCCGAACGACGGGCGCAGGCACTCTCTGTCGATCAGGGCCAGCTTCGTGAACTGCTCGGCGGCGCCGAGCTGCGCGAGCTGCTCGATCCTGCGGCGCTCGAGACCGTCGAGCAGCAACTGCAGTACATCGACGAGAGCCGTCGCGTGAGGTCAGCGGATGGCGTCCACGATCTCCTGCTGCGGATCGGCGATCTGACTCGTGGAGAGATCGAGTCGCGTTCCGCGATGGCGGATACTGCGGCTTCGATCGCCGATCTCGAGCGATCCGGACGGATCGTCGCGGTGCAGATCTCTGGCGAGCACCGGTTCATCGCGGTAGAGGATGCCGCTCGATATCGCGATGCGCTGGGAACCGCACTGCCGGCAGGCATTCCCGAACCGCTGCTCGAGGCCGTTCGCGATCCTGCGGGCGACGTCGCCCTGCGCTTCGCACGCACCCACGGCCCGTTTACGGTCGACGCACTCGCACGGCGATTCGGTCTTGGAACCGCGATCGCCGAGTCGCTGCTGACGCGACTGACAGAGTCGGGACGCGTCGTTCAAGGCGAGTTCCGTCCTGGCGGCGTTGAGCGTGAATGGGTCGATGCCGATGTCCTGAGACGCCTGCGCAGCCGATCGCTCGCTCGGCTCCGACGCGAAGTCGAACCGGTCTCGCCGGACGCGCTCGGTCGCTTTCTCGTCGCCTGGCACGGAGTCGGCTCCATGCGTCGCGGCCCCGAAGCGCTGCTCGACGCGATCGAGCAACTGCAGGGCGCGCCACTTCCCTTCTCGATCCTCGAGCGCGACATCCTCCCCGCACGAGTCGCCGGCTATCTGCCGGCGATGCTGGATACGTTGATGGCGGCGGGCGAAGTCGTCTGGGCCGGTGTCGAATCGCTCGGCGAACGAGACGGCCGCATCGCGCTCTATCTGACGGATCACATGGCGCGCCTGCGGCCTCCGTCTGCTCCTGCCGGAGACGTGGACGGACGATCCGCTGGAATCCTTTCGTATCTCCGTTCTCACGGCGCGTCGTTCTTCTCCGCGCTCCACGAGGGAAGCGGTGGCGGGTTCCCCGGAGAAACCGTTGATGCGCTCTGGGACCTCGTCTGGAAGGGGCTAGCCACCAACGACACGCTGCATGCGCTGCGCGCCTACAGCAGCGAGACGACGACGAAGCCCGCGAAACGAGGACGGCAGGCGCCATTCAGATCGAGGCGGCTGGTGCCGCCAACAGCCGAAGGCAGATGGTCGCTCGTCGACGCGCCTCGGGCCTCGAAATCGTCGATGACGGAGTGGGGCACAGCGATCGCGAATCAGCTCCTCGCGCGTCACGGTGTCGTCACGCGAGAGACGATCGCATACGAGCCGGTCACGGGTGGATTCTCGCTGGTCTACACGGTCCTCAAAGCGATGGAGGATGCCGGCCGCGTCCGTCGCGGGTACTTCGTGTCCGGTCTTGGCGCCGCGCAATTCGCGATGCCGGCCGCACTCGACCTGCTGCGCTCGCAGCGTGATGCTTCGGACACGTTCACAGCGCACGTGCTATCCGCCACCGACCCGGCGTCACCGTACGGTTCGCTGGTGAAATGGCCGGCCGCCGCATGGGCCGACGAAATTACACAGCTTCAAGCAGGCGGGTCTGCCTTCGACTCCGCTCAGGCCAGGGAAGACCCGCCTCTACGCACCGCGAACGCTGGCGGTCAACGCCCAGCGAGCGACGGAGGCCGGGGGCCGACGCGAACGGCTGGCGGCCTGGTCATCCTCGTCAATGGCTATGCGGGCGCGTATCTGCGTCGCGGCGAGCGCGAGCTCCTGCTCCTGATGCCGTCTGCCGAACCGAACAGGTCGCACGCCACGCAGGCAGTGGCACGAGCGTTGGTCCATCTGTCAGCTTCGCGCGAGGAAGGTCGTCGAGGCATGTTGCTGGCGGACATCGACGGTCTGCCCGCGTCCATTCATCCCGCGACGCGCATCTTCGTCAAGGAAGGATTCCTGACGACGGCCATGGGACTGCAACTGCGACCGCCTACTCGGGATCCGGGATCCGGGACCCGGGATCCGGGATCCGGGACTCGGGGTCCGGGGTCCGGGGTCCGGGATTCGGGATTCGGGGTTCGGGATTCGGGATCGCAAGACGACGACAGCGATGCGCCAGTACCCGATTGACGAAGTCTTCGCGAACAGCCTCGTCGCTGAGGCGTCGCTCTTCCTCTACCGGCAGACCTGGCAGCATCTGCACGAGCGCTTCGGCAAACAGCCCCCGGCCCAC
>Ga0207669_10000421_pt1 | contig 18532 bp, 15 predicted proteins | sample KBSM33metaG_FD_184329 | JGI IMG/M metagenome (GOLD analysis project Ga0207669, IMG submission 184329) | Miscanthus rhizosphere microbial communities from Kellogg Biological Station, Michigan, USA - KBS M3-3 metaG (SPAdes) (version 2) | ecosystem: Host-associated > Plants > Roots > Rhizosphere >...
GAGAAGCGGCGCGAGGTCGAGGCCGAATTCGGCGCGCTCGGCGGCGAGGCAGCCTCCGCGGATGACGCGGCCGGCGAGCCCGCAACGCCAGAGCCAGAGCAGGAGCAGGAGCAGGAGCCGGCGGCAGTCGCCGAGGCCGGGACAGAGGCAGGCAGCGATATCAAGGCGGAATCGTAGAGCGCGGGCGCGCGCGGACAAGGAAGCAATTTGGCAACGGTTCGGATTTACAAGGTCGCGGAACTGCTCGGCACGACGAGCCAGGAAGTGCTGGCGCTGCTCAAGCGCGATCACGGAATCGAGCTGAAGAGCGCCTCGAGCACGATCGAGGAAGTGGTCGCGCGCTCGTTCGTCGAGCGCCTCGCGCGACAGCGAAGCATCTCGCTGCCAGGCGGCGACATGTTCGCCGAGCACACCGTTCCAGCCAAGACCACCTTGAAGAAAGCGGCGACAGCGCCGAAAAAGGCGGAACCCGCCAAGCCGGTTGCCCCGGTCCTCGGCCCGCCGCGTCTCGTCAAGACCGTCAAGCCGCTTGTGCCTGCGGAGGCCACGGCCACTGCTGTGGCTCCTCCCCCGCCACCTGTTGTCGAGCACGAGCCCGAAGAGGCTCCGGTCGCCGTCGACGTGGCACCACCACCTGTTGTCGAAGTGGAACCACCACCTCCTGTTGTCGTCGAGGAATTACCCCCGATTGTGATCGTTCCCGAACCTGTCCCCGTCGAAGAACCACCGGTTGTCGAGGAGACAATCGAAGAGCCTCCCGCAGCCGTGGCTGCTTCTCCGGTCGCGCCGCCATCGCAACCGCAGCACGCTGGACGTTTTGTTCCACCGACGATCCGGCTTCGCATCGAGGAACCGGGCAGGCTACCGCAACCGGCACGGCCGCTTGCTCCGGCGAAGCGGCCACAGGTCACGCAGCCGCGCATCGTGCAGCCGCCGGCGCCTCCAGCTGTCGGCGCGAAGCCCGCAACGCCCGCGACTGGACGCACGCCTTCGCCTCGACCCGGCGCGGCGCAGCCGCCTCGTCAGCCCTATTCGCCGCCGCGTCCGACGACACCGGGCATGCTGGGCGGGCCACGTCCCCTGCCGTCTCAACCGGTGCGCACGCAGCAGCCGGCATTCGCGCGTCCGGGTCAGGCACCGGCTCCGCCGGGAACACAGCCTCGACCACCGTTTGGACAGCGTCCACCCGGCGGACAGTACCGTCCTCCTGTTCAACGCTCCGGCGGGGCTCGACGCGAGCGGCCGTCCGCGCCGTCGATGCCCTCAGCCCCCGCTGCTCCTCCACCGATCACGCGCATCATCACGCTGGCCGAGGGTATGACGGTGAAAGACCTGGCCGACAAACTCGATGTACGCGTGAAGGATGTCCTGGCAAAGCTGCTGATGCGTCGCATGATGATGACCATCAACAGCACGATGGACGTCGAAACGGCGAAGAGCCTCGCGCGTGAGTTCGGCGCCGAGATCGAGATGCGCAGCTTCGAAGAAGAGCTCGTCTCGGCCGAGGGCGATGAGTCGAAACCGGAGGACATCAGGCCGCGCGCGCCCGTGGTGACCGTCATGGGTCACGTCGATCACGGTAAGACGTCGCTGCTCGATGCCATCCGCGAAACGAAGGTCGCCGAGCGCGAGGCCGGCGGTATTACGCAGCACATCGGCGCCTATCACGTCGAGCTCGGCGACGGCCGCAGCGTCGTCTTCCTCGACACGCCCGGTCACGAAGCGTTCACGCTGATGCGCGCGCGCGGCGCCAAGGTCACCGACGTGGTCGTCCTCGTCGTCGCTGCCGACGATGGCGTCATGCCGCAGACGCGGGAAGCGATCGATCACGCGAAGGCGGCAAACGTGCCGATCGTTGTCGCGATCAACAAGATCGACAAGCCCGGCGCCAACCCGGACAACGTCAAACGCGAGCTCGCCGAGCTCAGTCTCGTTCCGGAAGACTGGGGCGGACAAACCGTGATGGTTCCGGTCTCTGCCAAGAAGCGGCAGAACCTCGATCAGTTGCTCGAGATGATTCTGCTCTCGACCGACATCCTGGAGCTGCGAGCCAACCCGAAGCGAAGCGCCTCCGGGGCGGTGCTCGAGGCCAAGCTCGATCGTGGGCGCGGGCCGGTCGCGACTGTCCTCGTACAGGACGGCACGCTCAGTGTCGGCGACAACTTCATCGCGGGTCCTGTCGTGGGCAGGGTTCGCGCGCTCATCGACGATCGCGGCCGCCAGGTGAAATCCGCGGGCCCGGCCACGCCGGTCGAAGTGCTCGGTCTCACCAGCCTGCCGCAGCCGGGCGATCCTTTCCAGACCGTGGCTGATGCCGCGAAGGCGCGGCAGATCGCCACCTTCCGTCAGGCGCAAGCCAAGGAGCGCGCGCTCGGTGCGAAAGGCGGACGGCTCACGCTCGAGTCGCTCAAAGAGCAGATCGCCGAAGGCGGCGTGAAGGAACTGCCGCTCATCGTCAAGGCCGACGTGCAGGGGTCTGCCGAAGTACTGGCTGACACGCTGACAAAGCTCTCCGACGACAAGGTCAAGATTCGCATCATCCGTTCCGGCGTCGGTGCGATCAACGAGTCCGACGTGCTGCTCGCTTCCGCGTCGAACGCGATCATCATCGGCTTCAATGTCCGCCCCGATCGCAACGCCCAGGAAATGGCGGAGCGCGAGGAGATCGACGTCCGCCTGCACTCGGTGATTTACAACGTCACCGACGAGATCAAGAAGAGCATGGAAGGCCTGCTCGATCCGACCTTCAAGGAAGTCCGGCTCGGCACCGCCAATGTGCGCGAAGTCTTCAAGGTTCCGAAGATCGGCGCCATCGCAGGCTGCATGGTGACCGATGGCCGCATCACCCGCGCCGGTGAAACACAGGCTCGCCTGCTGCGCGACAACGTGGTCGTCTTCGAGGGCAAGATCTCGTCACTCCGTCGATTCAAAGACGACGTGAGTGAGGTGAAGAGCGGTTTTGAATGCGGCATCGGGCTGCAGAACTACAACGACGTGAAGGTCGGGGACGTCATCGAGGTCTTCACGATGGAGCGCGTGGCGGTCACCGCATAGAACGGCGCCATGCGTGTCGCCGTTCTGCACATCGAGATCCACATTCCGTACGCGCAGTCGCTCAAGGACAAGCGCATGGTGCTGCGGCGCATCAAAGACCGCCTGCAGAAGTTCAATGTCGCCGTCGCGGAGCTCGAGCATCAGGATCTCTGGCAGCGTGCGGGCCTCGGGATCGTCGCCATCTCGAACACCACGCTGCACGTCGAGCAGGAACTAGCGGGCGCCGCCGAGGAAATCGAACGCCTCGAACCGGGGTTGACGACCCGGTCCGAGGTTGAGTACCTGACTTAATGGCTCAAGGGCACAGACCCGATCGCGTCGGCGATCAGATTCGGCAGGAACTCAGCGACCTCCTCAGTCGTGGCGCCGTCCACGATCCTGGCATCGGTTTCATCACACTCACTCGTGTCAAGATGTCACCCGACCTGCAGCTGGCGCGGGTGTTCTACACAATGATGGGAGACGCGGAGGCGCGCCGCGGCACCGCGGCGGCGCTCGAGCGGGCAACGCCATTCCTTCGACGTCACATCGGAGGCCGGCTGCGCCTGAGACGCGTGCCGGAGCTCGATTTCCGGTTCGATGAATCGGTCGCGCACCAGGATCGGATCGAGCAGATCCTGCGCGACCTGCGCGAGGAAGAGGCGCAGCGCGCCGCAGAACACAACAGTGATCCGACCGAGGACACCAAGGGGAATGACCACAACAACCGCTGAGACGACGGCCGCTCACGTCGCTGCCGAGATCCGCCGCCGACAACGCTTCGTCGTGGCGTCGCACGCCCGGCCCGACGGCGACGCCATCGGGTCCTCGATGGCGATGGCGCTGGCCCTTCAGCGGCTCGGCAAGCACGTGCGGGTCGTCAGTCGCGACAGAGTCCCGCCGCAGATGCTGGTGTTTCCCGGTGTCGATTCGATCGAGGTGATCGACCACGTCGACGATCAGGGCGACGCCGTGATCATCCTCGAGTGCGGCGACGCACAGCGGCCCGGAGTCACCGGTCTCGAGAAGGGCTTCGTCATCAACATCGATCATCACCCCGGCAACATGATGTACGGGGCGGTGAACTGGATGGACCTCTCCGCTGCCGCCTGCGGGGAAATGGTGTTCGAGTTGATCGGCGAGCTTGGCGTGTCACTGACACCAGAGATCGCAACGCACGTCTATATCGCGATCCTGACCGACACCGGCGCCTTCCATTACTCGAACATCACGCCGCGCACGTTCGACATCTGCCGCCAGTGTGTTGAAGCGGGTGTCAATCCTCCTGCGGTCGCGCGCAGCATTTTCGACAGCAACAACCTGGCGCGCCTGAAACTGTACGGTGCTGTGCTGCACCGGATGCAACTCGATCCCACGGGACGCATCGCGACCGTCTACGTCGATCAGCAAATGGCCCACGAGTGTGGCGGGACCTACGAAGACACCGAGGGCCTCGTCAACCTTCCGCTCACCGTCAAGGACATCGTCGCGGTCGCGTTCTTCAAGGAGAACGGGCCAGGCGACTGGCGCGTGAGCATGCGATCGAAAGGCGCGATCAACGTCAACGCCATCGCGCGTGAATTCGGTGGCGGTGGCCACACCAATGCATCGGGATGCTCCGCGAGCGGTGAGTTCGCGACGCTGAAGACTCTTTTCGAGGGCAAACTCGCACAGGCGATTCAAGTAGGCGGTAAGCCGTAGGCAGTAGGCGGAGGACTCCGTGCTATCCGGCTACTGCCTACGGCTTACTGCATACTTCCCGAATGGATGGCGTTCTTATCGTCGACAAACCGCAGGGCCTGACGTCACACGATGTCGTCGCGGTTGCCAGGCGCTCTCTTCACGAACGACGTATCGGCCATACTGGAACGCTCGACCCTCTCGCGACAGGTGTACTGCCGTTGGCGTGCGGCCGGGCCACGAGGCTTGTGCGCTTCTTCGTGTCGTCGGACAAGGACTACGAGGCCACGGTCCGGTTCGGCGTCACGACTGATACCTACGACATCACTGGCAGTGAGACCAGCCGCTCGGGGCGCGTGCCTGAGCGTGAGGCCGTCGAGGCCGCGCTGAACTCGCTGCGCGGCGAATACCTGCAGGTGCCGCCGGCATTCTCAGCAAAGAAAGTTGCAGGTGAGCGGGCCTACGCACGCGCGCGCCGTGACGAAGCTGTGACTCTGCGGCCAGCGCCCGTGCGCGTCACGCGCGCCGATCTCGTGGCGTTCAGCGGCGCCTCTGCCCGCATCGACATCACATGCTCGGCGGGCTTTTACGTGAGGAGCTTCGCCCACTCCCTGGGCGAGCTTGTGGCGACGGGGGCCTGCCTCGAGTCTCTGCGTCGGACACGCAGCGGGGAGTTCAGCGTCAGACAGGCCGTCGAGCTGGAACAAGTCAGCCAGTCGAGCGTGGCGGTAACCGAGCGGTGGATTCCGCTGGAGCGTCTGCTACCGTCCATGCCGTCCGTCAGGCTTGGATACGAGGGGCGCAAACGGGTGGCGCACGGGCAAATGCTCGGCGCCGGTCATGTTCTCGGAGGTGAAACCAGCGGGCAGAGCCCGGGCGCGTGGGTCCGGCTCATCGACGGAGAGGGCCAACTCGTTGCGTTGGGCACCGTTGACTCGACCCGAGAATTTTTGCACCCGGCGGTTGTCCTGATTTAAAATGAACTGTTTAGGGGAGCAGCGACACTCGCAACCATACGGCGGTTTGGTGGATAGCCGGGTCAAAAGCCCGGGACATCAGTTCTGAGCCGTTCGTGGAGGAGCCATCTGTGGCGTTAAGCAGTGACCGCAAGAGCGGGATCATCGGAACTTACAAAACACACGACGGTGACACGGGGTCGCCCGAAGTTCAGGTCGCGCTCCTCAGCGAGCGGATCAACTACCTCACCGAGCACTTCAAGATCCACGCAAAGGATCATCATTCGCGCCGGGGGCTGTTGAAGCTGGTAGGCCAGCGTCGACGGTTGCTCGACTACCTCAAGAGCAAAGACTCCGAGCGCTACGCGGATCTCATCAAGCGGCTCGGCATACGTAAGTAGAACCTAGTCACATGCACAACGTTAACTTGCAGAGGCGCGAGATCCAGATCGGATCCCGCACGCTGTCCCTGGAAACCGGCAAGCTCGCCAAGCAGGCCCACGGCTCGGTGATCGTCCGATCCGGCGACACCATGGTACTCGTCGCCGCGTCCCGTGCGGGCAGCCCGCGCGACGTGGACTTCCTCCCGCTGACCGTCGACTACCGCGAGTACGCGTATGCGTCCGGACGGATCCCCGGCGGCTTCTTCAAGCGCGAGGGCAAAGCCGCAGAGAAGGAAATCCTCACGAGCCGGCTGATCGATCGACCGATCCGGCCGCTCTTCCCGTCCGGGTGGCGATACGAGACGCAGATCATCGCGCTCCTGATGTCCGCCGACACGGAGAACGACGCCGACGTCCTCGCGATCACGGGCGCCTCGGCGGCGCTCGCCATCTCGGAGATCCCGTTCGAGAAGACCGTCGCCGGCGTCCGCGTGGGCATGGTGAACAACGATTACGTGATCAACCCGACGTACTCCGAGCGCAAGCAGAGCGCGCTCGACCTGGTCGTCGCCGGCACGAAGGACGGCATCGTGATGGTCGAGGCCGGCGCGAAGGAAGTATCTGAAGCGCAGGTCGTCGGAGCCCTGGAAGCCGCGCATGCCGCGATCAAGAAGATCGTCGCCGGCATCGAAGAGCTGAAGGGCGCGGCTGGCAAGAAGAAGCTCGTTGTTGCTGCCAGGTCGATCGCACCAGAGTTCTATCAGCAGGTCGAGAAAAAGGCGCTCGGCCCACTCACCGATGCGATGCGCATCAAGCAGAAGCTCGAAAGCTACGGACAGGTCGACAAAGTGCTCGACGACCTGCTCGAGTCGTTGCCCGAAGGTGAAGCACAGCAGAAGAAAGACGCCGAGCACATCTTCCACGAACTCCAGGAAAAGGCGATGCGCGACGAGGCGCTCGAGCGCGGCGTCCGACTCGACGGCCGGAAATTCGACGAGATCCGCCCGATCTGGACCGAGACCGGTGTCCTCCCTCGCGTGCACGGCTCCGTCGTCTTCACGCGCGGCGAGACCCAGGCGCTCGTCAGCTGCACGCTGGGCACGGCCGACGACCAGCAGAAGATCGAACACGTCACCGGTGAGCAGTACCGGCGCTTCATGCTCCACTACAACTTCCCGCCCTTCTCGGTTGGCGAGACCGGCCCGCAGCGCGGTCCGGGCCGTCGTGAGATCGGGCATGGGGCGCTTGCCGAGCGCGCGCTGGCGCCGATGATTCCACCCGAGGAGAAGTTCGCGTACACAATCCGCCTGGTCTCGGACATTCTCGAGTCCAACGGCTCATCGTCAATGGCCTCGGTCTGCGGCGGCTCGATGGCGATGATGGACGCGGGCGTGCCGATGACGTCCGCCGTCGCTGGCATCGCGATGGGCTTGATCATGGACGAGAAGACCGGCAAGTACGCCGTGCTCTCGGACATCGCGGGCGCCGAAGATCACTACGGCGACATGGACTTCAAGGTCGCCGGCACCGCCAGTGGCATCACGGCGCTGCAGATGGACATCAAGGTCACCGGCATCAACTCGGAGATCATGGCCAAGGCGCTCGAGCAGGCGCGCGCCGGCCGCATGCACATCCTCAGCGAGATGGCGAAGACGCTGACCTCGACCCGCGGCAACATGTCGATGTTCGCGCCGCGCATCATCACCATCAAGATTCCGGTCGACAAGATTCGCGACGTCATCGGCCCCGGCGGCAAGATGATCCGCAGCATCATCGAACGGACCGGGGTGAAGATCGACGTCGAGGACAACGGCCAGGTCAACGTCGCGTCAGCGGACGGAGAATCCGCTGCCAAGGCGATCGGCATCATCCAGGAACTCACTGCTACGCCCGAGCTCAACAAGACCTATATGGGCAAGGTGCAGCGCATCACCGACTTCGGCGCGTTCGTCGAGATCATGGCCGGCACCGATGGTCTCCTTCACGTCTCGGAGATCGCGAATCACCGCGTGAAGGACGTACGCGATGAGCTGAAGGAGGGTCAGCAGATCCTCGTGAAGGTCATCAACATCGATCCAACGGGCAAAATCCGCCTCAGCCGCAAGGCTCTGCTGCAGGACGAAGCGCCGAAAGGCGCAACACCCGCCCCAGCTGGTAAGGAATGAGGCGAATCTGTGCATTGACGAACCGGGACTCCGTCCCGGTCGTCTAAAATGCATAGATGAAGCTCAAGAGTCGGACGTCCAGCCTGGTGGTCGTAGGCGTGGTGGGTCTGCTCTCGCCCTTCGCATTCCACGCCATCGCCCACGGCTCGACAAGCTCGCCGTGGCCTGAGCCTGCCGAAGGCCAGGAACAAGCCCCGAACAGACGTGAGATCACGCTCACGGCTCGCAACTATCGGTTCTCCCCTGCCCGGATCGAGGTCGCGCAGGACGATCTCGTGAAGCTCACGGTGCAGAGCGAGGACAACGCCTACAGCCTCACTATTGACGAGTATCGCGTGTCGCGCCGCGTGCCGGCAGGTGGCTCGACTACGCTCGAGTTTCGCGCCGATCGGACCGGCACGTTTGCCTTCTATTCCAATCTGACCAACGACGCTCGTCACGCCCAGATGCGCGGCGAGCTGGTCGTACGGGGCAAGTAGGTTACTGGGTAGCTGGGTTGCTGGGTTGCTGGGTTGCTGAGTAGCTGGGGTTGTTCCTAGTTACCTAGCGACTTAGCTACCCAGCAACCTTGTCCCACTCCTTCGCGGCTTCGATGCGCGCGGTGGTCGAGGGGTGGGTGTGGAAGAAGAGCTCGACGAATCTCGAGGGTCTCTCCTCCGCGAGGTTCGTCGACGCCAGCCGCTTCATCGCGCTGATGAACGCCGAAGAATTTCTCGTCGTCTCGAGGGCATAGCGATCGGCCCGGCGCTCATGCGCACGCGAGAGCGCGTTGGTCAGCGGCTTGAGCACCAATGAGACAGCACCGAGTGCGAGAGCGACGAGCGGCAAGCCTGCGACATCGGACTTTCCTTCCAGACCCGTGCTGAGCGCAAGCGTCGTCAGCGCGTAATCGGCGAGATAACACCCCAGAGTCACGAGCGCGACTTCGAGCGCCAGACCCGACCAGATGTCGCCGTAGACGTGGTGCGCGAGCTCGTGCGCGAAGACGGCCTCGATCTCCTGATCGGAATGTGCCTCCAGCAACGTGTCGGACACGAGGACGCGACGTGTGCGCCCGATTCCCACGAGCGCGGCGTTTGCCTTGCTCGTCCGGTCGCTCAGACGCCATTCGAATACGCCGAGCACAGGTGTTCCGGCTTTCTCGGCAAGAGCGATCAGCCGCGCGCGCAGCTCTTCCCGCTCGAGCGGGCGCACGTCGTAGAAGAGCGGGAGCAGCAACACGGGCGCGAATCGCGCCAGCAGCACGAGGACGACCGTAAAGAGGATAGCGGTAAAGAGCCACCAGTTGGCGGGGCTGAGCCGGAGCAACACGGCGATGACGATGCCGGCAAGCGAGAGATAGGCGAGCACGAGCGCTGCCGCCTTGACGTGATCGGCAAGCCACCGTGCTGTGCTCTCCCGCGAAAGCCCATAGCGGCGCTCGAGAACGATTCCCTGGTAAAAGGCGAACGGCAGATGAAGCAACTCTGACAGCGCCGCAATCGTCAGCACGTACCCCAGGACGACAGGAACGAGACTCGTGCCGACTGTCGCCTCGACACTGGCTCTGATGGCGGTCGAGGTGCCGCTCGAGAGAATGATGATGAGAAGGACGACCTGAACCGCGGTATCGATCAGCGCGGTACGTCGACGCAGCCTGTGATATCTCGCCGACTTGTCTTCGTTGGCCACCGATCTCGTTTACCTGTGAGGCATGAACGCGTAGAGCCGTCTACGAGCCTGGCGCGCCGCGTGCCCCGAGTCGAATGCCGCCGTTCGTGGTCTGCACGACGACCCGAGGCCCGCCTGTGCCGAGGCGACCGGCCACGCGCTGGCGGCTCTGCTCGTCGACGGACAGGTTGAACCCATCCCGCACCTGGATGCCGCCGTTGACAACCGTCGCCTCGATGTTGGCATTCGCGCCGGGGGCGATACTGAGGGTCACGCCGCCGTTGACCGTGGTCATGCGCGAGTCGCCGGTGACCGACGCGAGGTCCATCGTGATTCCGCCGTTCACCGTCTGTGCCTCGACTGCGCCCGAGACGCCGCGACCGTTGATGCCTCCGTTCGTCGTCGTCGCCTCGATCCGGGCACCGCTGACGTTCTCGAGTCGTACCTCGCCGTTCTGAGTCTTGAACAGCATGTTCAATCCTGGAGGCACGCGCACCTCGTAGCGGACCGACAGTTGCGCGCGACCGAATCCACGGCCCCGCCCCTGACCTTCCGGCGTTTCGATCGTGACCCCATCGGGAGTGACCTCTTCGCGCATTTCACTCTTCTTGAGCAATTCGCGCGAGGCCTCTTCGCTGCCCGCCCTGGCTTCCCGGATAGCGCGGACCTCGACCTGCGTGCCCGTCGCTGGCGAGGCCTCGATCTGACCGTTGATGTTGATGATGTCGAGGTGCCCGCCGGGCTTGATGTCGTAGGTGCGGACCCACTCATCGCTGGCCTTGCCGGCCGCGAAGTCGACCGAGAGACCGCCTCCCTCACCGACCTTGACGTCGCACGCAGCCGAGGCGAGGGCCAGGCCCAGCGCCACCCCCAAGGCCCATGAGTGTCGGCTGCTCATTTTGTCGAACCTCCCGAACTCTACTACGTCCGGACTGTTCGGATCGTTCGCCCCTCGACGCTGCTCGGGGCGACCCTGAGCGTGTCGAAGGGTCGGGTCAATTCAGCTGGACCGAGATCAGCTTCGACACTCCAGGCTCCTCCATCGTGACGCCGTAGAGCCGGTTGGCGATCTCCATGGTCTGGCGATTGTGCGTGATGAGAATGAACTGCGTCCGGTCGAGCATGCTTCGCAGCATCTCCACGAACCGGTGCACGTTGGCATCGTCGAGCGGCGCGTCGATTTCGTCCAGCAGGCAGAACGGGCTCGGCTTGTACTTGAAGATGGCGAACATCAGCGCAATCGCCGTCAACGCCTTCTCGCCGCCCGAGAGCAGCATGACGCTCTGCAGCCGCTTGCCTGGAGGCGAGGCAACGATATCGATCCCGCTCTCGAGCGGATCGTTTTCGTCGAGCAGCGAAAGCCCCGCGCGGCCGCCGCCGAACAGCGTGCTGAACGTGACCTGGAAGTTGGCCTGAATCGCCGAGAACGCCTCGGTGAACCGAGCCTTCGTGGTTTCGTCGATGCGCGCGATCGCTTCGGAGGTCTGCGCAATCGAGTCGACGAGATCGCGCCGCTGCGTCGTGAGGAACACATGCCGGCCCTCGAGCTCGTCGAACTGCTCGATCGCCATCATGTTGACCGGCCCGAGCCGATCGATCTTGGCCTTGAGACGGGCGATGGCTTCCTCGGCCGTCATCGTGGTCGGCGCATCGAGCGGCGCAGCCTCCACCGCGGGCGCGGCGTGCGCGTCGGCCGATGCGGCGACGCTCTCCTCGTCGGCTTCTGGATCGGGCTCTTCGGCGGAAATCGCTGCCGCGTCCGGCGTCGCCTGACCACTCCGCTCCATCTCTTCGACCTGCGCGAGCACTTCGTCGAGCGTGTTCTGGACAGCATCCACACACGTCTGCGCGAGATGCGTCAGATCGCTTTCGGCCGTCGCACGCGCCACTTCCAGATCGCTCGCCTCGACGCGGATGTCCTCGAGCGTCCGACGAGCCTGTCGAATCGCCACTTCCTGTTCGTCGACGCGCGCGCGCAACGCCGAGGCGGCGTCATCAGCCTCGCGGAGGGTGCCGCGCATTGACTCGAGCGCGATCACGTCCTCATCGAGCGCCTTCTCACCAGATGCAATCGCCGCGATCAACGCTTCGCGCCGGCTGTGAGTCTGCTGCTGCTCGGAAATCCTCGTTGCAATCCTCAGCTCGAGTTCGCGTCCGCCCTCTTCGAGGCGAAGCACCTCAGCGCCGACGGCAGCAGCACGCTCGACCAGCGCGGCGTGCGACGCACGCGCCTCGGCCGCGCGCGTCGCCAGCGACGTTACGGTCTCACGCGCGGCGGCCAGCCGCCGCTGCGCCTCGCCAAAATCCTCCTCGATGACTCGCTGTTCCTCCGCGAGCTTGGCCAGGGACACTTCCGCGTCCGCCCTACGTGTCTCGAGCGCCGCTCGTTCCTCTTCGGCGCGACGCCGCTCCATCGCCACCACGTCCGTCTTGCGGGACAGCCGCAGCCGATCGTCTGCGGCGCGTGCGAGCTGCGCGTCGTGCGCGACGAGCGCCTTTTCCTGAACGTGCTCCTCGTCCTGGAGCAAACCGATCGCGCTGGTGGCTTCGACGATGCGCGCGTCGAGGCTGGCGACGTCGCCTGCCAATCGCGTCAGCATCTCGCGATCGCGCTCGACCCGTTCGCGCAGCTCTTTGATTTCGCGACGCGTTGCCAGGATTCCACGCGACTCGACTTTCGCGCCGCCGGCCACCAGATGGGGTCCGCGAAACACGTCGCCTTCGATCGTCGCGATGGGCGCAAAGGTTTCGTGAGAGAAGGTCACTGCCTGCTCGAAGCTCTCGGCGACGTACGCCTCAGGGATCACTTTCAGAATGGTCGCTGCGTGCGGACCGCTCACGCGCAGGACATCCGACACCGGCACGATTCCCGGCGCGTGAAGAGCGTTGTTGGGATGGTAGCCGTTGGATCCAGGCTCGACGACGACAAACCCGCAACGGCCTGCGTCCTCCTGCCGAACCAGGGACAAGCCGGCAGCCGCCTGATCGTGCCGCTCGACAATCACATGCTGAAGCAGATCGCCCAGACACGCTTCGACCGCGCGCTCGTATCGGCTGTCGACCTCCAGGAAGTCCGCGACCGCGCCCTGCTGACCGACGTGACCATTCGCCTGCACCAGCACCATCCGCGCGGCATCGCCGAAATCGGCGCGACTTGCGGCCAGCTCCTCCAGCGATGCGAGCCGGCCATCGAACGCCGCCAGCTCCTGTTCTCGTGTACGCAGGTCGCGTGTACGTTCTTCGTGCTCGCTCCTCGACATCCCGAGCTGCGTCCGCCGCTCGGACAACTGCTGACTGATTCGCTCGAGCGCTGCCTTCGACTGCGCATGCGCGTCCGCTGCTGCGGCGCGGTCCGCCTCCACCTTGTCGCCTTCGCGGCGCACGTCGTGCTGTTCGACGTCCAGACGCGCCAACTGCTCGCCGACACGCTCGTGCTGCGTGGCGGTGTGCTCCATCACATGGCGTACCGTCGTCGTCGCATTCGACGACCGGAAGAGATCGTTGCGGATCTCCTCGACACGGCCCTCGAGTCCTTCGATCTGTGACTGCGCCTGCGCGTGCTCCGCGCTGGCGGATGCCATCACCTCGCCGGCCTCGTCTCGCGTGCGCTCGATCTCAACCGCGGCTTCACGTCGCACGTCGAGGGCCAGACGCGCAGGCTCGCGGCGCGCCTCGAGCTCCTCGATCTCGGCGGCGATGTCCCGTCCACGACCGTCCAGCATCTCAACCTGCTGACGGTTGAACTCCTGTTGCTGCTGACGAAGGTTGATGTCGAGCTCGCGGGCGTGTGCGTCCTCACGTATCTGCGCGGAGTGCGCTTCGGCCTCTGCCTGCTCGATGCGCAAGCGCGCGATGTTCACTTCGACTTCCGCGAGATGCGCGTGTGCCGCAGACTCGCGTTCTCTCGCGAGCGACAACTTCCCTCGAGCCGATTCGATCGCCCCGGCGAGGTCGCGATACCGTCGCGCGAAGAGCACTTTCTCCCAGCGCCGATACTCCTCGCGCAAGCGGCCGTAGCGTCGCGCCTTTGCCGCCTGTCGCTTCAACGCGCCGCGCTGTTTCTCGACTTCGAACACGATGTCGTCAATGCGCGTGAGGTTCTGCTGGGCAGCTTCGAGCTTCAATTCCGCTGCACGGCGGCGCGAGCGGTACTTCGTGATCCCGGCAGCTTCTTCAATCAGCTGGCGCCGGTCCGTGGGGCGCGAGCTGAGGATCATGCCGATCTTGCCCTGCTCGATGATCGAGTACGCCTTGGCACCGAGTCCTGTATCCATCAGGAGCTCGTGCACATCGCGGAGCCGGCACACCGCGCCGTCGATCAGGTACTCGCTCTCACCAGACCGGTACAGACGCCGCGTGACCTCGACATCGCGCGTGAACACGTCGACCATGTCTGCGAGTGACGCATGCCCGTTTCCGTTCGCGCCCTCGTGACCGTTGCCGTTCTCGTGCGCCGCGCGAAATTCCTCGAGCGCTGGAACGTCGGCAGCCGGCGTTGCGGCGATCGACGGCGCGGGGAGTCCGCCAAGACGGAGGCGAACTTCTGCGGTCGCCCCCGGCTTTCGGGCGTCGCTGCCGTTGAAGATGACGTCCTCCATCTTGTCGCCGCGAAGGCTCTTGGCGCTCTGCTCGCCCAGGACCCACGTGATGGCGTCGGCGACGTTGCTCTTGCCGCACCCGTTGGGCCCGACAATGGCCGTAACGCCCTGATCGAAGGAAAGCTCCGACCGATCGGAGAAGGACTTGAAACCAGAGATTTCGAGACGCTCGAGACGCATTACTGCCCCTTGCTTACATGACAGACTGAACCCGAACGGCATGTTGGGACACAGGCCGCGGGCGGCTGGACGAGAACCGAGCCGAAACGGTGGGAGTCTAGCAGGGCCTAGTTATTGTGGCAAGACGTAAGTCCTACCACTATATTTTGGGCTAGGCGACCAATCTTCAATAACTTCCACACTCCAGGTTCCAGCCCCCGACATATATGAAATCGGGAAGTTGGAGCCTGGGAATTAGCCGTCAGCGGGCCGCAACCCGACGCCCGTTGTTGCTCTGTCGACTCATGTTGAGCAACTGCTGCGCTTCGGGGAACAGCGTCAGCGCGAACTGCAGCTGCGGGTCGTAGCGCGCGAGGTTCTTGTAGGCTGCCGCGATGCCGAACAGATCGACGTCGATCTCGCGGTGGATCATCGCCTTGATGAACACGAGGTCGGTGTTCCACGCCATCTCGTCGAATGGAATCGGCGACTGCTGCACCAGCTTCTTGAACTCGGCGAGCATCTCGTCGGTGACCTCGAAGTCCGGTGCCAGCTCACGAACCTGTCCGGCCCGCCGGCTGACGCGCGTGTCGCCCTTGCGCGTGAACTGCTGCGCGTAGGTGTCGAACAGGTTGCGCGCCGCAATCGTGCGCCCGAACCGCGTCGGATTGAATCCATCCGAAGGTCCGTCGTACCTGCGATCCGGCTCGACGCCACCGCCGCTGTACACCTTGCGTCCCGCATCCGTGTACTTCAGATCGTCAGGCTTGTGGACCTTGTTGCCGTCCTGCTCACGCCACGTGTAGGTCAGGTACTCGTCGAAGCCCACATCCCACGGCCGCTGAATCAATCGACCGCTCGGCGTGTAGTAGCGCGCGGTGGTGATTGCCGCACCGGCACCCTCGGCCACGCGATACACCGACTGCACGAGCGCCTTACCGAACGTGGTCTCACCGACGATCAGCGAGCGATCATGATCCTGCAGCGCGCCTGACACAATCTCCGACGCGCTCGCGCTGCTGCGATTGACCAGCGTGATCATCGGCACGCGCAGGTAATCGCTCTGTTCCGTCGCGCGATAGTCCTGATCGGAGTTGGCTACGCGACCGCGCGTGTAGACGATCAGGTCGCCCTTCGGGAGGAATCGATTCGACACGCGAATCGCCTGATCGAGTGCGCCGCCGGGATTGCCGCGCAGATCGAACACGAGCTTCTGCATTCCCTGCTTCGTGAGCGCCTCGAGCGCTTTGCCAAGCTCTTGATCAGTGTTCTCGCCGAAGTCCTGCAGCTTGATGTAGCCGGTCGTCGCATCGAGCATCACCGCCGCGGGCACCGTCGGGATATGGACTTCGTCTCGTGTCACCGCGAGATCGATCAGTCCGTCGAAGCCGGCGCGGCGAATGGAGATGTTGACCGAGGACTGCTTGGGGCCGCGCAGACGGCCGACCGCCTGCTCGCTCGTCCACCCCTTGGCGTCCTCGCCTTCGATCTTCGCGATCACATCACCGCGTCGCAGACCCTTCTGGTGCGCCGGTGATCCTTCGAACACGCTGAACACCGTGACGTCACCGTCGACGACGTTGATGGTGATGCCGAGGCCGTAGTAGCGACCTTCCTGCCGCTCGCGCATCTGCGCGAAGCTGCGCGGATCCATGAAGCTCGAATGCGGATCGAGCGTCTGCAGCAACCCGCTGATGGCGCTATAGACCAGGCGGTCCGACTCGTACTCGCCGACGTAGTTGTCCTCGATGGCACCGAGGGCAGACGTGAAAACCTTGTACTGGTCAGGGATCTGGTCCTGGGCGACGAGGGCGCTGCGGCCCCAGAACCCGCCTGCAACGGCACAAAAGATAATGACGAGCCCACCGAAGGTCAGAAAACGAGAGCTGCGCATCACAGGCATATTACAAGCAATGTACACCCTCGCCTTGACCCCGTCCAGACCGGATTTCTATAATCCTATGAAGCATTTGCAGGGAGCGATAATCCTGTGAAGCAGCGCCGGCTCCAAAGCCGGTTGGAGTGTCTTATGTTTGGTTCCATTGGAATGCCCGAGCTGGTCATTATTCTGGTGATCGCTCTGATCATCTTTGGCCCGCGCAAATTGCCCGAGCTCGGACGGTCGCTGGGCAAGAGCCTCGGCGAGTTCAAGCGCGCCTCGAACGAGCTGCGCAACACGCTCGAAGAAGAGGTCAGGGTCGAGGAGCAGAAGGAACAGAAGGCCAAGATGCAGGCCGAGCAGGCTTCCGCTCTGGAGGCCAGCGCGCAGCCGATCACTCCGGGGTCGACCGTGACAACGGACTCCGCTGAACCAACCATCAGCCGCACGAACACCGGCACGTCCGCCTAGGTCGTCCAATGGCACTCGTGCCGTTTCCAAAGAAGTCGACATCGTCGGATCCCGACGATGACGATTGGGAGGACGACGACTCCGAATCCGGCCAGGGGAAGATGTCCTTCCTCGACCACCTGGACGAGCTGAGACGCCGGATCATCATCTCGCTGGTGGCCGTTTTCGTCGGGCTCGGCATCGCCCTGTTTTTCATGGGCCCGCTCTTCCAGTTCATCTTCCAGCCGATGCAGGCGCTGCTGCCTGCCGGCCAGACCCTGATCTACACGGACCCGAGCGAAGCCTTCTTCCTTCAAATCAAGATCGCACTGATGGCCGGGCTCATCCTGGCGTCGCCGGTCGTTGCCTCGCAGCTCTGGCTCTTCATCGCACCGGGCCTCTACGCCAACGAGAAGAAACTGGCGATCCCCTTCGTCGTGATGTCGTCGACGTTGTTCGTCGCCGGCGCCGCCTTCGCACACTACATCGTGTTTCCGATCGTCTGGAGATTCTTCGTCAGCTTCACCAACGATTTCCTGACGTTCATGCCCAGGGTGGAGCCGGCGTTCTCCATGTATCTCAGGCTGGTCCTGGCCCTCGGCATCACGTTCCAACTGCCGACCCTTGTGCTGTTCCTGGCCCGGCTTGGTGTCGTCACGCCTCGCTTGATGGTCCGCCACTTCAAGTTCGCCGTGCTGATCATCGTCATCGCCTCAGCCGTGCTCTCGCCGGATGGCGGCGGTGTCGGCATGCTGGCGATGGGCGGGCCCGTGATCATCCTCTATATCCTCAGCATCGGTCTCGCCTGGATATTCGGGAAGAAGCGAACCAAGCAGATCGAAGAAGCGTCGTAGTTCGACGATCGTCGACAACGTGGCGCCAGGGAACTCACGACCCAGTGAAGTGGATCGGCTCATCGCCGATCTCGAGTCACCCGATCCGATTCGGCGTGACGCGTCGGTCGCACGCCTGCGCGTCATCGGTCCGCGCGCCTTTCCCCGGTTGGCAAAGTTCATCGACTCGCCCGGCGGGTCGAGCGCGCGCGCGCTGGCCATCAGCGCGCTCGAGGGCCTCGAAGACCCCAAAGCGGTGGAGATCGCGGTCGCAGCGCTCGGTGCAACCGACATCGAGATTGTCGCTGCCGCGCTGAACGTGCTGCGCAGTTGGGTTCCGCGTGAAACCGGCACGCGCCTCCTCGAGGTGATTACGGCGATCGCGGTGGATCACGCGCGCGATGCGCGTGTTCGTGTCGCCGCGCTCGATGCGCTTTCGGACCTCCCCGCTGACCTGCTTGCGCCGATTCGCGAGCAGGCGCCGCCACCGGAAGCTGGCGGACAAGAGCTCGACAACCCCGTAGCCGCGCGCGACTGGGTCGAGACGCATGGCGGTCGTGCCACGCTCGCAACGCTGCACGATGCGATCAAGTCATTTCGCGATGCAGAGGACCGGGCGGAAACAAGCGGTGAGCGAAGCGAGTGGCTCCGGGCCCGCGGCGTCGCGCATCACATACTGGCGAACCGAGGGAGCCGCCTCGCGTTGTATGACGCGCGCGAAACGCTCATGACGGCGAAGGACCCGC
>Ga0207669_10000424_pt1 | contig 18443 bp, 13 predicted proteins | sample KBSM33metaG_FD_184329 | JGI IMG/M metagenome (GOLD analysis project Ga0207669, IMG submission 184329) | Miscanthus rhizosphere microbial communities from Kellogg Biological Station, Michigan, USA - KBS M3-3 metaG (SPAdes) (version 2) | ecosystem: Host-associated > Plants > Roots > Rhizosphere >...
CAGGGTGACTCAGGGCGGCAAGCGTCTGCGGGTCACGTTCGCCCGCGAGGATCGCGCGGACAATGCGTTGTCCAGTCCACCCGCTCAGGTCACTGATGACATTGGCGAGTTGGACGTTCATTTGGGTCAGCACCTTCTGCATGCGTTGGATGCACGTGCTGACGGCCTGCACGTGACCACCACGTTGGCGCCAATACGTACGCACGATACGGATGTCGGCCGAGGGGGGGAAGGAATTCCGCAGGAGCCCGTACGTGTGCAGCTTCAGTAACCACTGGCTTTCCTGCACGTCGGGTTTCCGCCCGGGGAGGTTCTTGGTATGCCGCGCATTCACCAGATAGACCTCAAGACCTCGCGCGTCGAGGATTTCGTAGAGCGGGATCCAGTACACGCCGGTCGACTGCATAGCGACTGTGGTCACGCCACACTGCTGCAACCAATCCGCCAACCGATGCAGATCAGCGGTGAAGCACTCGAATCGGCGGACCAGGGTTGCTGGTTCGAGTCCAGCCCGAGGAGCCACAGATTCATCGACACACAGGCGCCTGATCGCCGATAGCAAATCGCCGTGCGCTAGCTTCGACACGAAGGCGGTTGCGCCGAACGCGAGAGACCGTTCCGTGACCGTCGGATCGTCCGTCGCCGTGAACACGATCACTTTCATCCGTGGATGCAGTTGCGTGATCTGACGACACACCTCCAGCCCGTGGACCTTCGGGAGGTTCAAGTCGAGCACCACCACGTCAGGCTGTAGTCGTTGCGCGGCCTCTAACAGAGCGCTGCCGTCTGCGACAGTTCCCACGACCTCGCAGTCCACGGCCAACAATCGGCCGACGGCTTTCGCCACATCAGGATAGTCGTCCGCAACCAGCACGCGGAGGCGTCTTGGCACCTTCGTCTCCATCGATGGCGTTCGCGAACCTGCCGCTACGGGCGCGGTGTGTCTACCAGGGATGTCATGCTGTGACTGGCGACTTGTGACACGGTCTTGTGCGCTTCGCTACGCCGCAACGTAATGGTGAACGTCGCGCCACCGTCGGGATTGTTGCGGGCATCGATAGTGCCCCCATGAGCGTCGACGATCGTCCGTGCGATCGTAAGGCCTATCCCGATGCCGTGCGATTTCGTGGTGACAAATGGTGTGAACAGCGTGCCAATGACATCTGCGGGCAAACCCGTTCCAGTGTCGCTCACTGAGACTTCGACATCGGCGACTCTGATTTCGCTCCTGATCGTGATGTGGCGCCGGGACGGCGGTGTCTCGGTCACCGCGTCCATGGCGTTCATCATCAGGTTCACGAGCACCTGCTCCAATAGAACCTGATCGCCGCTGATGACGCACCGATTCGGCGACAGATTCACAGTCGCCTCGATTTGCCGCGCCTTCATGTCGTGGTCGACGAGAGCAAGGCTGTCATTGATCACGACATGAAGATCGACTGGTTGCATGTCCAACTGATGACTTCGCAGCATTGTCCGATGGCGATCGATGATGTCCCTTGCCTGGACGGCCTGGGTCTGGATATCGGACAGAATCTCCTCGATTGTCTCGGACGTCGCACGATCGGCGGTGACCATCCTCTGAAGCGCTTCGGCGTTAACGATCATCGAACTCAGGGGTTGACCGAGCTCATGGGCGATCGAGTTCGTCAGCGCCGACATCGTCTGGCGCCGACTGGCGTCGGCGGCGAGCGCCAGGTTCCTCCGGCTCTCGATCTCGGCCCGCTGCCGTGCTCGGCGCTGGTACAGGAGTGCGACGATCAGGAGCGATTGGACTGCCAGCACGCCGACGGCGCTGAGCACCGTGCCCCTGTATGCGCTCCACAAGCTCGGAGCGCGATACAGCACAACGCTCCCTAGTGGCAACCGGCTCTCCGGGATGTCCCATTGCTGTAACTCGCGCCAGTCGAAGGTCGGTGGCCCTGGGAGCTGTGTCGGTATATTTACGCTTTTCGGGGACGCGCCGTTCAACAGTCGAACGGCTACGTCGGCCGTTCGGCGACTGAGATCTTCGATGGACAGCAGCGCTCCGCCGACAATGCCGGTGCCCATGTGCACGCTGTGGGCCGCAAACAGCGGCGCATTGGCTGCGGATCGAAGGTCGGCGAGCACTCGATCGTCCGCATACGCCGCCCCCACCGCGTCCGTGCCGAAGGTTACATAGAAGATCGCCGAGTTGTCTGGCAGGCTCGCACAGCGGCGCAGGATCTCCGGAAAGGAAAGATCGTCCAACCACACAAATGTCAACCGGTCATGAAATCGCCCGAGCTCGCCCTCGAGCTCGCGACGCCAGAACTGGGCGACTGCTCCGGACCCTATCACCATGAATACCTGCCTGGTCTGGGGCAGCAGCTGCAGCATGTCATCGACGATTCGCGGATAGTCGTTGTCGACGGCCACAGCGATCTCGTTGTCTCCAAGCGGAGCATCACTCAGATACCGCTGATCGACGGAGGCGAACAGGAGCGGCACGTCGGGAAAGAGCTGCTGTCGATGCTTGCGCGCAAATGCCGCTGCGGGGCCAGTGATCGTCATGATCAGGTCCGGCTTGGGACGATCGATGAAGATAGATTGGATGTATTGGACCACCGCTTGTTCAGACCCGTCACCAAAGCCTGCCGGACTCAGGACGACCTGGACGACGTTTACGGGCGCTTGGGCGCGCTTGTCCAATTCGACGCGGAAGTTGCCGGTGAACTGATCGATCGACAGGTCGCCGCGGTCGACCCATTGCAATATCAGCACTTGGCGGAGCGCCGGCTGGGCGTCGCTCGGTGCCGCGACGAGGAGCAGCGAGCATGCGAGCAAGCCTGCCAGCATGACGCGTGGGAATCTGCGATCCGCGCTAGTCTTGCACACGAAGTACAACACGGGCACTGTCAAGCGCTTTCTCTGCAGCAAGAATATACATCCTGCGTTGGACCATGAAATCGCTCTTTGCGGTCCTGATGCTCTTCTGCATGGTCCCTTCCGCGATCGCACAATCGATGGGAGAGGTGGTCGGTTCCATCGTGGACCAGACTGGTGCCCCGCTGCCGGGCGTCCGCGTGACGATTCGGGGTGTCGCAGTCCGCACGGCGAATACCGGCGGCGCGGGCGACTTCGCGTTTCCTGACCTCCCCGAAGGCGATTACGAGACCTCCGCAGAACTGAGCGGCTTCGAGCGGCAAGAGCGTGCCGTGCGCGTGGGAGCGGGAGAACGAGTCACCGTTTCCATGACCTTGCGAGTCGCCCTCGTGGAAAAGACGATTGTCACTGGCGCCAAGACGGGCGGGCGCGATGTTCAAGAGATTCCCATCGCGATCACTGCCGTCTCGCAAGCCGATCTCGGGCGCTTCGGAACCCAGACCATCGAAGGCGCAGCCGCGCTGGCTCCCTCGGTGACGCTTTCGCAGAACACTGGCTGGGGCCAACTCACGATCCGTGGGATCGGCACTTCAAATGTTCTGCTCGCCGGATCGGACCCCAGTTCGGCGATGTACCTGGACGGTGTGTACCTCGCGCGGCCGTCGATGGTGTTCGAGCGATTTCTCGATCTCGAGCGCATCGAGGTGCTTCGTGGACCACAGGGCACCTTGTATGGACGCAACGCGGTCGGCGGGGCGATCAACCTCATACCTCGCCCGCCCACTAACGACTTCCAGGGGTCCGGCCATGTCACCGCCGGAAACTTCGGAGAGCTTCGCGCGGATGCGCGGATAAGCGGGCCGCTCAAACGCGACAGAGTGATGGGGTCCTTCGCACTCGCGCGTGGCGTCCAGGACGGTTTCGTCCGCGACCTGGAGCATCCGGACCATCCGCTTGGCGGCGATGATGACACCGCTGCGCGGGGCCAACTGCGCGTGGTATTCGATCGCCGGACCAGCCTGCTGCTGTCGGCCGACGTCGACCACCAGGATGGCGTTCCACTGACCTACAACAAGGTGTTGATCGCGAAGCCGGGATTTCAATTCGACAACCCCCCCGATTTCCACGATGTTCGGTCGTCACTCCTCGCCTCGAATCACACGCTGCACGGCGGCGCGAGCGCCCGTCTGACGATGACGCTGACACCCGCGACCACCCTGGTCAGCCTGACGGCGTTTCGTGCGCTGGACCGCGAATTTCTGGTGGATTCCGACAGCACCGAGCTCGACCTGATCAACACGCATATAGACGAGCGGCAACATCAACTCTCACAGGAGCTCACGATCTCGGGCCAGCGGCCCCGACTGACGTGGCTCGGTGGCATGTTCCTGTTCAGCGAATCGCATCACCAACCGATCCGGTCCGAACAGCCGGCGGGACCATCCGAACGCCGACTCGACCCGCACGTGGACGCGGCCAGCCGCGCCGCGTTCGGACAGGCATCGCTTGCTCTGACGTCGCAGCTTTCGGCAACCGCCGGCGTTCGCTACACGCACGAGGGGAAGGACATCGACAACAGCGGGGGACGCTATGCCCTCGACGATCCGAGCCTGCCGATTCCGGGTTCGGTCTACGGCTATTCCGATTCCATTGCCCACAGCGCCTGGACGCCCAAGATCGGCCTCGAGATGACGCTGTCGAACGGCGCGCTCGCTTACGTATCGGCGACGCGAGGATTCAAGAGCGGCGGCTTCAACCCCTCATCGACGGCGCCGGGCCTCGGCTACGCTCCTGAATGGGCGTGGAGCTACGAAGGCGGGTGGAAGGGTGCGATCATGGGCGGCCGTTCCCGGTTCAGCACGTCGGCCTTCGTGATGGATTACACGAACCTGCAGGTGCAGACGCCGATCGGGATCGGGGTCTTCGACATCCGCAATGCCGCAGCCGCCACGATTCGTGGCGTTGAAGTGGAGAACACGTTGCGGATCGGGCGCGGCATTGAAGCCGGCGGCCATGTGACCTGGCTCGACGCCACCTACGACCGGTACATCGCGGTCGCTGTCGATGGCTCCACGGGAGACGTCTCCGGCAATCGCTTGAACAACGCCCCGGAGTGGGCGGGGCGCCTGTGGATCGAGTGGGCCGGCGACATCGGCCACTCGCGTCGACTGTCCATATCAGCGGAGTCGACGGCACAGTCGACGGTGTTCTACACGCCGTTCAACGACAGCATCCAGCGGCAGACTCCGTATGGCTTGCTTGGCGCTCGGGTCGAGTGTGGCCCTGTCAATCGGCGGTGGACAATCGGCGCGTACGCACGCAACCTCACGAACACGGACTACGTCACGGGAACCTTCGGCACGCCGCCAACGGCATTTGCCGGACGTCCTGGACCCTCGCGTCAGTTTGCAGTTGATTTCACCGTACAGCGATAAGAGTGGACGGCACCACGTGCTTTGGTGTGTTCGGTACGCGAGGGATTCTGCGACCTGCGGGATCGAGCAAGCGCGTTATCTGCACCACAGCGGGCCTCGTACGTTACGCCTTCTTCCTGGACTCGTAGAACCACCAGGGTCCGGCTGAGGCCGGACCCTGCTCTCTACCTTGGATCCTTACCGGTTATCACGATCTCCTTCGAGACCTCGAGGGCTGGCTCCGCGACGATCTTCGTCGCCGAGACCTTCATGCCCTTCTTCAGATCCTTCACCGTTCCTGTTGACATTCCGACCCGCCGCTTACGGTTGTTCGATGTCGCAGGAGGTGATCCGCCAGTTGGTGTTCTCCTTGCGCCACAGCCCGCGGAGAACATCGCCGTCGCCGCTGGGAGTCTTGAAACCCACGTTCATCCCGACGCCTGCTGGCCTGTGGTCTTGCTGAATCCGTACGACCCAGTTGTCGATGAGCTGCTAACGACGGGCGCCGGGTTCCGAGCAGGTGCCTCCGAGCGGACCTCAGACTGCTGGGGGTGGGCGATCGGGAGAGCTCCGATCGTCCACGCGCAACAGGGGGGAAGGGTCACAAAGCTGAACGGGCCGAATGAGAGTCAACTCAGCCCACCGTATGACACGTCGCAGCCGCGACATGTCACGGGCTCGGTCAAACGTTCGTTTGCCCCGAAAAACGCCTCGTTCCCAGCTCTCCAAGAATCACACGCCTCAGGCGCTTGGCACGTCCGGTGCACCGTCGACGCGCAGAGAGGGCGAGTCAGGCCCACGTCCACCCCCTCACGACATAACAGCAGACGGAGCAACGGCACGCCAAAAGGAGTACGACAAATGACAGTGAGACAAGTGATCGCGATAGGTCTGGCCATTCTTGGCACCGCTGGAGCGGCGTACTCACAGGTGACGTCGAAGACCGAAAACGTCAAGGGTGAGGCCAAGGTCGACACCGTGAAAATGACGGGCGAAGTGGTCTCGGTCCAGGGCAACTGGCTGCTCGCCAAAATGCAGCCGTTAGGCAATTACAGCCTGTTCAACGTGCAGCCAGGTCGGGAATTCATCATTGACGGACAGAAGAAGCTGATTGGCGATCTCAAGCCGGGCACGATCCTCACTGGGATGATCACGACGAGGACGACGCCTGTCACGGTCCGCACGACGAGCAAACTCGACGGCACAGTATGGTGGGCACAGGGCGACTACGTGGTCCTGACGCTCGAGAACGGCGAGAACAGGGAGTACAAAGTCCCGGAGTCGTTCCAGTTCAACGTCTCGGGCAAACCGGCGACCGTTCGCGAGCTGAAGCAGGGGATGAAGGTCACGGCCACGAAGATCGTCGAAGAGCCACAGTCCGAGATCTCGAGCGAAACGGTCATCACGGGGAAATCACCCAAGTAGAAAGACGATCAAGACGTCGCGGGACGTGGCCCTCGTTCGGCGGCCAGCGCACGAGGGGCGATCGTCAGGCTGTGACACGACCGCGTTCGATCGCTTCGACGAGGTGGTTCAGATGGTGCCCGGCGGGCGACGCGCGTACGATCTGCGCACAAGGATGAAGTCCTATGGCGTGTGACGGACGCGCGCCGTCGCTTCGATCTGTATTTCGCTTGTGTCCTCGACAGTGAATGCGATGGCCCACAGTGCGCCAGAGGTGTTCCAACCCGCACCGCCGGCTCCGGACAGGTTCGATTGGATTCAGCTCACGTCGGGCCAGTGGCGTAAAGGCGAGCTGATCGCACGCCTCCGTCGCATAACCGTGCGCTCGCCGCCGCGGGACTCCCGCTGGTGGTGGCGAATCCACGTCAGGTCCGCGACTTCGCCAAGGCGACGCGACAGCTTGCCAAGACCGATCGACTGGATGCGGACGTTCTGGCGCTCTTTGCAGAGCGTGTGCGCCCACATCGACGCAAGGGAGATGTTCTCGTGAGCCAGCAGGTTCGGAGCTGTCGTGTCTCCTCGAGCGCCGGGTGAGCGGCCTGACGTCGCGAGTCGACACGGCCGTGAGCGGCGCTCGGCGACAGTGGGTTGTCGTACGTTCGACTCCGCGCGCCGACCCCGTAGTGTCTCACTTGTGATGGCCGACGAAGTCGTCGTCTGCATGACTCGAACGGCCGCCTCGACGAGCATGAACGAGCCGGTTCGGCGACTCCGAAGGAGCTAGAATTTCTGTGGCGAAACTATCTCTTGTATGTGTGCTGTGCGCGGGAGTGCTGACGTTCGCGCCGGCTATCTCGATAGCCCAGACCCGAGAGGCGGAGAGCCAGGTCACGGTCCAGGGAACTGTTGAAGCCGTCGACTACACTGGCCGCGTAGTGACGATTCGAGGGCAACAGGGCAATGTGGTGACCCTGGATGTGCCGGCCAATGCGCCGCGGTTCGAGCAGGTCAAGGTTGGCGACCCCGTGACGGCCACCTACTACGATCGCATCAGCGTGCGGGTGAAGCCCGCGGGCGAGCTCGCGGTCGACCGCACGGAGGAGGCGCTGATCGCGGCGCCACCCGGGGCTCTGCCGGGTGCTACGAGAACCAGGCAGCGAGTGGCGACCGTGACCATCACCGGTTGGTCCCCCGTCGACAGGGTCGTGACTTTCATCGGACCGAATGGGACGGCCTACTCGCGCCGGCTGCTGGACACCACCGACCCCGCGATTGTGGAGGGTCTCAAGGTGGGTGATCGCGTAGACGTGACCCGGACCGAGGCCGTGACGGTCTCCGTGCAGGCGGCCACCGCCACCGTCACCGACAACGAATTCCTGCACCGCTTCACGGCCTCGGCCATGATCGGGTGGGACAACCAGTTCGGCGGCAAGATGATCAAGGAAGCGACTGGTCGGACGACAGGAGGAGTGCCGATCAACCTGGACCAGACAACCTACGACGAGGTGTACGGCCGGATTGGGATGTTCAAGATCGGCGTCGGCTATCGGACTACCCCGCGCGCCGAGGTCGTATTGAACTTCGTGTGGTCCAGCAGTTCTGCGGAGGAGACAGGAGTCGTGATCGGCACGGTGGGCGCGAACACGGCGGCGATCCCCGTTACTGTCAACTTCACCTCGTTCAAGTATTGGGGCCTCGAGGTGGGCCAGCGATGGTTCTTCGCACGCACCCGCTTCACACCCTTCGTAGGCTACCTCGTAGGCACCAACCGTCACCAGGACATCTATGGCACGTTCGTCAACGTGCCTCCCAATCTCACGCCAGGACTTGCAGCGCAGAACGGCAAGTTCTTCGAAAAGTCGTGGGCGATCAGCTTGGGCCCGACCGGTGGCGTGCTCATCGGCGTGGGTCCCTTCGAGGTGATTGCCGAGACGCAGCTTCGCTTTATCGGCGGGCTGTCGGACGTGGACTGGCTGGTCGAAGAAGGCCTCCGCGATATCAACTCCGAGAGCTCGCGCTGGTCGTTTCCGATTCTGCTGGGCGGGCGCATCCGGTTCTAAGCGACACGCGATCATTACCTTCACACGCGCGCGTCCGGTGACGGGGTTCCCTCCGATCGACTGCGTGAACCTCATGGCAGGCTGGCTCAGGGAAGTCGCGACACTTCAGGCGTTGGCGTGAGCCTGCGATCGAAAATGCTCGACAGCTCGGCGTCGAACGGTGTGAGCTGTTCGGGGTAACGCGCAGAGATTCTCAAGACACCGATGAGACTCCTTCGCCGTCGGATTCCCGGTCGCCATCCGAACAACGCCGCGCGGATTGACCGCAATCCGGGGCGCCCGGCGCGCGTGCTGGCGCACGTCCACTTCCTGGCGACGAGTTCGCGATGCCATCGAAGAATCCTGTTGCACGGATTGCCAACAGCGTATTTCCAGAGGTCGTACTGGATGCGGAAGTCGGCCTCGTCGTCGTTGAGCGTGCCACGGTGCCTGAATGCACCACGAAAGATGAACAGGTTCCCGACGTAAGGCGGATTGCGGCTGTGCGCGAACATGCCTCCGTCGACGAGCGAGTGGGCCCACAGCTAATGTTTGGGCGCTAACCAGGCGTCCCTTATAATTCGCCCCACCCTCGGTTCCCAACCCATCTCGGATGGCCCATTGGGGGCTTACCGGCCGGGCCGTCGTCGCGGCGTGGCCAGTCGCGTGCCTTCGCGCTCTCTTCACGCGCGTATCGCGTCGGAGTGGGTGAAGCAGGAGTGACCAGAGTCAGACGAGGGTTCTTCCCACTGGAGACACGCATTGCTTACGCGGAGATGGCGAGGTGCATTCGTTGCGGCGTTCTTGTTCACATCAACGGCGTCATCGGCGTCGGCCCAGAACTACAGCTTCGACGCCAGACGAATCGCATTGGGGGGCGCCGGAGGGACTCCGAATGTGGCATCGAAGCTGGTCGAACGGCAGCGTCGGTACAAGTCGATCCTGATCCCAGTGGGGCTGGTGAAGGTCTTGAGCGATATCCACGTGTTCTACCCGAACCGGGAGGATTTCGATTTTTCTCGCGCCGTCGAGTTCGGCACCGCTCCGCTGCACTTCGTCATCGGGCGAAGTGAAGACATCACCGCTGCATCGTTCTTCCGCGACCTGATCCAGGCGCAGCTCCAGTCCGACCTGAATGCCTACCGCGACGGCGGATTCGACACTCCACTCAAGACGTCCGAAGAAGGTCTCATGGCGATCACCTGGGGCCATACGTTCATGCTGCACGAGAGCGACCGGAGCTTTCAGGGTATTTACGTCGGCGCGGGTCCGTATCTCGCCGCGCAGGCGTATGGGGATTTCGATGCGGAGTTTGAGAAACTGCTGAACAGTACGACCGACAGGTACGTTCGAACGGCGAGTATGAACCTCGGTGGAGGGGAGATCGACCAGCTTGCCCTCGATATCACCGGGTCGTATCGCGCGCGCTTCCCCGTCTTCGCACAGGACGGCCCTAATGCCAGCCGCAATGGCATGTATGTTGTGGCGAACTACCATCACCTGCAGGGGTTTCGCTTCGACGAGTTCAATGCGCAGCTGCGGCTGGACACCGACCCGGGTGGTCTCCTTGTGCCCAACCCACCCGAAGCGCCCTTTACGCTGGACTGGGAGACATCGTCAACGGGCATCGGTCTGGCTCTCGACTTCGGTGTCGCTTTCGCCCTTAACCGCTGGGACTTCGGCGCCGGTGTGAGCGGCGTCGCGAACCGGATCACGTGGCGCGACATCACGCAACACGAGCTCGGCCTCGTGAGTCTTTTCAACGGCACCGAGTTCGTTCATGTCAAGCTGCCACGCACCAACCGCACGATTCAAATCGAGCTGCCGGTCACCTATACCGGCGACATCTCGTATCACAGGGATGCGTGGTCCGCTTACACGGAATACTCGAACGGTCTGGGGGGAACCAACTTCCGCGCCGGTTTGGAGTACAGGTTTGGTGCCATGGAAGTGAGAGGTGCCGGCCGATATTCGGAAGGCAGCTGGTATCCATCGGCCGGCGCCGGCTTCAACCTGACGCGCAATTTTGGCGTCGACGCGGCGTTCTACGGCACCAAAACCTTCCTCGAGCCGCACCCCCATGTCGGATTAGCCATCTCCTTGCGCTTCGACAGAAGGTAGCCACTCCAGACCGGTGAGCGCGAAGGAATCGAGCATGTTCGGCGAGGCCGAAGGCCGACGCCGACTTGGCCTGCCGGCCCTGACTCGAAGCTGAGACTCAACTGCCCACCTTCGCTGTCGCACCGGCCGCGACGAACAAGCTGCGCGCGAATGGCGTAGCACATGGCACACGTCGAATCCTCGCGGAGGCGTCGTGGTGGGAGAGTGCGACCGCTTCTCATGGACTCGTACTTAAGGAGAGCAAAGATCCAGCGGGCTTCCTACTGGTGGCTGGTGCGCCACAAGAAGTCGTAACGAAAGCCGATTGTGAACACGTTGTCACCCGAAGCGCCCGTCGCCGTCACGCTATCGAGATCGATCTTGCTCTCGGTATAGAGCTTCGCCGTTCTGGCAACGAGCCACTCGCCGCCAACGATCACATATCTGGTTTTGAATTCAGGATTGAGCAGCGGGTCCTTGACGTCCGGCTCCAGGTCGGTGAAACCGCCAATCAAGCCGATCGGTCCCAACCCGACGCGCGCATACAATTCGACGCCGTTCGCATCGAATGCAACGGGAACGTTCATCCCGAGGATCGGGACCTGCGCCATGTCGCCATTTTGCTGATGGGAGTACACAAGCCCGAACTCCAGCACTCGCCAGTTGATGTAAGTGCCCACGGCCGCGTAATCGGCGTCGCCGCCCAGGCCGCGGACCAAAGACTGGATCGTCGGGGACCAATTGGTATGCGTCGCTGTTCCGCCGATTTTCACTCCCGGCAGAATCGTGAGTTGGACCGAACCGCCGACGCCATTCGAGTCAGCGCCGCGGAACTGCCCCTGGAAACCGACTTCGAGTATCTTGAAAATCGTGTTCCGGTAGTTCACGACACGGTCGGCACGGCCGGTACCTGAAGCCCCACCGTCAGTACCCGCCACATAGGTTGATGTTCCCTGCCCGCCAAACACGTTGAATCGGTCGGTCGTGTAGCTGGTGACATCGTAGTGGACCGAGTTCTGCTTCCCAATGGCGACTCGGCCAAGCCACCCGAAATCGATGCCGACAAAACCAAGGCGTGCATCGAACACCGTGTTGGTGTCAGTGTCTACGACGCCAAAGTCTCCAGGCCCAGACGCGGAGAGGTTGAACTGCGTCGAGCTTTGAACCAGCTTTATTCCCCACTCGGTGCCGGCGAATATCTTGACTGCGCCCCGTGTTCGGAAATTGATGCCTGCGCGGGTGGCGTTGTCCTGCACCTCTGCGGTGTCATCGAAGGCGGCCAGGTGAGTACGCAATTGACCGTATGGCTCGAAGGTTCCAATAAAGTCGCTCCCTCCGCTCGTCTCGCTGGTGCTGCCCACGGCAAATTCCCCACCGCAGCCATCGAACACCCAAATCCCCGCGTCGTCGTATCCCCAGGTCTTTCCCAGCAGGCAACTGGACTCGCCCGTCGAGCGCAACAACGCGACTCCCGCGGCAGTATCGGCCGCACAGACTTGCCGTTCACCCTGCTTGGCAACGCAGGATATGACCTGCGGAAGGGATTGGGTAGCCGGTGCTTGTTGCGCCACAGCGCTCTCGGGCACGAATGCGCCACCAAGGATCACGAGCATGCTCATTCGAAAAACGGCGCGGGATGTCAGGACACTATGCAAAACGTCGTACATGGCATTCCCTTTCCTCTGCGGCCCTTGGGATTTCGCGACGGTGCTCGATATCAGCGTCAAGCCGCCAGATCCCTAGCGCACGCGCGTGGTCCAGCTCGATATCCGCACCACTGCTGCCTCGTGGGCTACGCCTTCTTCTCGGGCTCGTAGTTGGTGACGGTCGTCGTGCGGACAGTGAGGGGCTGCGTGGTCGTGAGCGCCGTGGCGGTGAGGAACGTTCCAGGCGTAAGGTCGATCAGGCGCTTGGACTTCCCATCGATCGTGAACTGCTGACTAGGTTGGATGTTGAGCATGCGGTACTGACCGCTCGGCTGCATCCTGGCGAGCAGGATGTTCTTATCCCCCAGCACCACCTCCCCCGTGATCTGCTCGGTTGTAACTTGACTCTGTCCAGCCTCCTTCGTCGTCGTCGTGGTCTGGGCCCAGAGCGCCGGTGCCATAGCGACCACAGCGACACAAACGATGATTCCACGTCGTGAAGTCATTGCTGTTCTCCCTGCGTTGGTGACAATCACATCCCCAACTTGCGGCGCGACCCAGTTGTTGATGAGCTGCTGCGACAGTCGCCGAGTTCCGAGTAGGCGCCTCCGAAGCGGACCTCTGGCTGCTGGGCGTCACACGCTGAAAAGGCCGAATGAGAGTCACGTCCGCCCACCGTTTTGGCACGTCGCAGCCGCGACATGTCACGGGCTCGGTCAAGCGTTCGTTTGCGCCGCACGAATCCTGAGGTGGGTTCGTTGAAAACACTGTGTGCATCGATGGCGAGCAGGATGCGTACCAGCGGTTCAGTCGTGGGCGACACGTGCCATGGTGACGCGTGCCGATCTGGGTGGATCATTTCTCGCACGACCATCCGCGTTCGCGTTGTGGTGACTCCACAAGGCCAATGCGCCACAGTGGTAAACGTGTCATGAGCATCGCCGTCCGCGCCGAGCGTGAAGGAGACCGCGCCCGTCTTGTACCTGAAGGCGCGTTCGACGTGGCACATGCGCCAGCAGTGGCACGGGCCGTGGCGCACGTTCAGCCCGATCTCGAGGGGTGCCGCTCGATCGATGTGGACCTGACGCATCTCGATCGCATTGACGGCGCAGGCGCGGTGCTGCTCGCACGGCTGCTCGATCGGCTGGATGCCAACGGGGACCGCACACGAATGGTGGAGGACCGCAACCCCGAAGCCGCGCGTCTGATCACCCTCTATCGACAGAAGCGGGAAGATCCATCTCCTGCTCGGCCGCAACCGATGAGTGCGCTGACGAAGATCGGTGTAGTCGCCGCCGATCTTCCCACCAGGATCACCGACACCCTGGATTTCACCGGTCGTTGCGCTGCTGCACTGCCCAGGGTCGTCGCATCACCGCGCTCGGTCGACTGGCGTTCGCTGCCGTGGCTGGTCCAGCAGATCGGCGCCGACGCCCTGCCGGTGACGAGTGCAGCCAACCTGCTAGTCGGCGTCATCATCGGCTTTCTGGGCGTCTCCCAACTGGGCCGCTTCGGCGCCGTCGTCTACGTCCCCGAGCTCGTCGTCGTCGCGCACTTCCGCGAGCTGGGGCCACTGGTTACAGCGATCGTGGTGGCCGGCAGATCGGGTGCTGGTCTCGCCTCGGAGATCGCCACGATGAAGGTCTCCGAGGAAATCGACGCGTTGCGCTCGATGGGGTTCGATCCAGTGAGGTGGCTGGTCGTGTCTCGCTGTGTCGCCCTCGTCCTGGTCGTACCACTGCTGACATGGGTCGGCGATGCGCTCGCGCTCCTCGGGGGCCTGATGGCCACGGTCGCCACCACCGACATGACACCTCGCGCCTACGTCCTTGCGACGATGGATGCCATCACCGTGAATCACTTTGTCGGGGGCCTCATCAAGAGCCCGTTTCTGGCGCTCGCGATCGGACTGATCGCCTGCGGTCAAGGATTGGCGACGCAAGGTGGCGCAGCGGCAGTTGGCGCCAGGACGACGACTGCCGTCGTCCTGGCGATTTTCGGAGTGATCGTCATCAACGCCCTGTTCACGCTCGTGTACGTGGTGATGGGCGTCTGATCGTGCCGCCATCGAGACCGCACATCATCGTCGAGGACCTGCGCATCGGGTGGGGGACCAGAGTGCTCATGGAGCACGTCACCTTCGATGTCGAGCGCGGAACAACCTTAGCGATCCTCGGCGGATCCGGGAGCGGGAAGAGCACGCTGTTGCGATACATGATCGGGCTCGAGCAGCCGATGGCCGGTCGAATCGATATCGACGGTGTGGGAGAGCCGCACCGGTACGAGGGCGTGCCGCCCTTCGGCGTTCTCTTTCAGTCGGGCGCGCTCTTCAGCTCCATGACACTGGCTGACAACCTCGCGCTCCCGCTGACCATGTGGACCCCGATACGCGGCGCCACGGCACGGGATCTCGTTCAGGCGAAGCTCGATCTCGTGGGGCTCGGGGCGTTCGCCGAGCATCTACCGGGCGAGATCTCGGGCGGCATGAAGAAGCGCGCCGGCATTGCGCGGGCCATGATGCTCGAGCCCAGTCTGCTGTTCTTCGACGAGCCGTCCGCCGGACTCGACCCGATCTCCGCGGTCGAGCTCGACGAACTCATTGTCACGCTCAGCCGCGATCTCGGCATCACCATCGTCATCGTGACCCACGAGCTTCCCAGCATCTTCATGGTCGCCAACAGCTGCATCGTCCTCGACAAGACGGCGAAGGGAATCGTGGCACGTGGCGACCCGCGCGCGCTGCGCGACACATCAGAGATCCCGTTCGTGCACAACTTCTTCGCGCGGTCGTCGCCCGAGGCGTCCGTGAACCAAGGAAGGTGATCGATGGCCGTCGAAAAGAGCTACGCGCGGCTTGGCCTCTTCCTCGTCGTGGTCCTCGTCATCGTCCTCGCCACAGCCCTTCTGTTCATTCAACGCTGGCGGAGCCGTGCCGTCATTGAGATGGTCACCTACACGAACGAAAACGTCAGCGGGCTGGAGGTCTCGAGCCCGGTTCGCTTTCGAGGCGTGTCGCTTGGCCGCGTCAGCGACGTGCGAGTGGATCCCCGTGACGTCATCGTCGAAATCGACTTCGAAATGTTTCCCGATCGCCTCAACACGATTGGCATCAGCACCGAGCGGATCGGGGAAATTCGCGATCTCCGCGGCGTGTTCCCCAACCTTCGCGCCAGCATGGTGAGAAATCCAGTGACGGGAGAAGCGTACTTGCTGCTCGACGTGCCGGAGAATCCGCCGGCGCCGATGACGCTCGCGTTCACACCAGACCGCCCGTATGTCCCGTGGGTGCCCACGCCGCTGGCGACGGTGCAGGATCGACTGCCGGCCATCCTGGAGCGTGCCGAAGCCACACTCCAAACGGTCACGGAGATCGTCAGCAAGGTTCCCGAGAGCCTCGACCGGAGCAATCGCTTTTTCACCAACGTCGAGCGAATCTTTCAGGAGAGCGAGCTCCCGGCGTTGAGCGCCGACTCACGGAAGTTCTTCTCGACAACAAGCGGCCAGATCGACAAGATCGCGACCGACCTCGAGAGGGTGATCGGGACTGACGGGGCGTTGGTCGCTTTCGTTGAAAATGCGAACGCGGCAATCAAGGCGGCCGACCTCCCCACCACGAACCAGTCAGCGCGTGCGGCAGCGGACCAGACCGCGCTGGCGGCCGACGATTTGCGGCGCACGCTGCCGGCCATTCGCGATTCGCTCGATCAGTTGCGCGATCTTGCAAGGCAATTGCAGGAGCAGCCGGAGTCGGTCGTCTACGGTCCGCGACCTCCGGTAGAGAAACGATGACATGTGTCATGCGTGGAGGATGGGTGATCTGCGTCCTGCTCGTCTGCTTCGTGGGCGGCGCGTGCCAGCTGAAACGCCCCGAGACGACGCCGGGCCGCATGATCGAGCCACAACTGGTCGCGCCCCAGGCACCGCCCGCCGCCTTGGGCACGAGCGGAGCGACCGCGGCCTCGATCCGGCTGCTCGATACACAAGCGCGTGGACATATTGGCCGCCGGTTGCTTCACCAACGACCTGATGGCGAGCTCATAGAGGACCCCGTGTGGCGATGGTCCTCGGCGCCGGATCGGTACTTGGACACGGCACTCCGCCTCGAATTGACGTCGAGTCCCGTTCTGCGACTGGTCGATGTGGCCAGTGCACCAACGGTGGCCGCCACGCTTCTGGTCTGGCATCTCGAGACCGGAGACGGGACACGACTGGTTGGTGCTGTTGAGTTCCAGATGACGCGGACCGACCACGTGGTCCGAACACAGGTTGTGCAAGCCAGTGAGGCGGTGTCAGCAAATCTCCCCGGCGATCTGGCCGCGGCCGCGGGCCGCCTGTTGCGTCGGCTCGCACTCGAGGGCCTGATGCGTGTGGCGAGCGAACGATGAAGACGGCTGGGCACAGATCACGCGAATCGCTTAGCTTGATGGCGCGATGGTCGCGTTCGGGAGCCGGGCACAGCGCGGGCGCTGCCCACGTTGCACGGATTGCAGCCTATTTCCACAAGTCGTACTGGATACGGAAGTCGGCCTGGTCGACGATCTTCCGAGTTCTTGCCGATCGACCACGAGCGATTCAGGCACTGGTTGGCAGTCGGCCTGCGCACGAAGCGCGCAGACACCTCAGTGGGTTGGCCGGTTCTTCAGAGTTGAGTGACTATCACGGCAGCCGGGAGATGCCACGAAGTATGTCACCGCTTGAAAGACTGAGATGGAAGGTACGGAGGTCAAGGACGCGTTTCCCGCGGGGCTCGACGAGGTAGTCTTCCCGTTACCGGATGGCGTTCATGCGAGCGCCCGATACCGCAACCGGACCAGGCTCGCGGCAATCAGCACGGCACCGACGCTCCCGGCACCCCAGTCTAAGAGGAAGAAGTACAGCGGACGCCGCATAAGATCGTAAACGACGAAACTCGTCGTGATGAACCCGAGCAGCGCTGCCACCCGCCACCCATGAGACGTGTCGCGCCACCGATCGACCACGCACATGTACGCCGGTAGCGCCAGCAACAGGACGTAGTCCCAACCTTGCGGCGAGAGCAGCGGAATGAGGACGAAGAAGTAGGCACCCTCGAGGTAATTTGGCTCGACGACTGTCGTGCGGCGTCGGATCACGACGAGGCCGGCGCCGACCGTCGCGACCGCCGACCCGAGTGCGAGCAACGATGCCAACGGACCAGGGTGAAGCCACTTGGCCCACATCGACGCAAGGGAGATGTTCTCGTGAGCCAGCAGGTTCGGAGCGGTCGTGTCCGTGACCGTTCGATACCAGCCCTGAAGCAGCGCGATATTTCCTTCCCACCCGTACGAAACGGCGGGCAGCGCCAGGCCCGCGGTGACCACGATGGCGAACGGCATCAACGGCCGCCACCCCTGAGTCCAGAGGAGCCACGGCAGCAGGACCAGCGCGTACGGCTTGATGAATACGCCTGCGGCGATGAGACCGCCGGCTGCAAGTCCGCGCCCGTGCCTCGCCGCGATCACGCCGCCCAGAAGCATCAGGCCGAGCGGCAAGTTGAATTGACCGAACGCCAACTCCTTGACAAGGAACTTGCCCATCAAGAGCAGCGTCAGCCACGACAACAGAGACATCGACATCCGGCGCTCCGGAAGCGTGATGAGGGCAAGTCGCAGAAATGCCCATGCCATAGCCACTGTTAGCGTGAACCAGGCTGCCTCTGCCACCGGCTTGGGTGGCCATGTAAACGGCACCATGACAGCCGCGAACGCGGGGAAGTATTTGAACTGATAGTGCTCGTCTTCCGGTCGATAGAGCGGCTCGTGGGCTAAGAATCGCATGGCCGCGACGCGCGGGACGGCGAAGTCGATAAGCTCCGAGCGATCGAGCCGGACCGCGGCGTAGCCGGCGGCGCCGGCGGCGAGAATAACAACGAGTGTCCAGAGGACGGGTTTCAGTCGGAGGCGCACCGAGAGAAGAGTACAGTAATCGGCTCGAGGCCTGGCCTCTATCGCGGCCAGGCGTTCACGCTGGAACGA
>Ga0207669_10000432_pt1 | contig 18312 bp, 14 predicted proteins | sample KBSM33metaG_FD_184329 | JGI IMG/M metagenome (GOLD analysis project Ga0207669, IMG submission 184329) | Miscanthus rhizosphere microbial communities from Kellogg Biological Station, Michigan, USA - KBS M3-3 metaG (SPAdes) (version 2) | ecosystem: Host-associated > Plants > Roots > Rhizosphere >...
GCCTACGACGAGTACGGCAAAGCGATGATCGAGATGGGGCGCTTCGTTCGGCCGATCCTCGGCATGCTGCCTCCGGATCCGACGTCGCTCGATCCGAGAGGACTCAAGCAGCTCCTCTTCCTGCTGCAACGCTTTCGTCGCCTGCCTCGCGGCGATCAATACAACCAGGTCCAGCTCATGACGATGAGCGCCGTCGACTTTCTCGATCAGTGGTTCGAGACCGACGTGCTCAAGGCAACGATGTCGGCGTCGGGAATCATCGGAACGTTTCTCGGGGTGCGCTCACCAGGCACGGCGTACGTGCTGCTCCACCACTACATGGGCGAGATCGATGGCGCGTTCCGCTCGTGGGGACTGGCGCGCGGCGGGACCGGAGCGATCTCCAACGCGATCGCGAGCGCGGCGCGCGCGGCCGGAGTCGAGATTCGCTCGCAGGCCGAAGTCGCTCGCATTCTGATCAAGGGCAACCAGGCGCAAGGTGTCGTCATGAAGAACGGCGACGAGATTCACGCACGCGTGGTTGCGTCGAGCGTGGACCCCCGCCTGACGTTCATGCGATTCATCGAGCGTGGCCAACTACCGGACGAGTTCGTCGAAGACGTCCAGCACTATCGCTTCCGCGGCTCGTCGGCCAAAGTCAATCTCGCGCTCGATGCGCTGCCGGACTTTACGTGCCTGCCGGGGCCAGGAACACATCTTCGTGGCGCCATCTCAATCTCACCAGGCGTCGACTATATGGAACGCGCCTACGACGATGCGAAGTATGGACGGTTTTCTCGTCGTCCCTACATGGATATCGTCATTCCGTCGCTGACCGATCCGCGTGTCGCGCCGCCCGGCAAGCACGTGATGTCGTGCTTCGTCCAGTACGCGCCGTACCACTTGAAAGAAGGGACGTGGGACGATCAGCGCGAGACGTTTGGCGACACCGTCATCAACACGCTGGCCGAGTACGCGCCGAATATTCGCGACATCGTGCGACACCGGCAGGTCGTGACGCCGCTCGATCTCGAACGCGACTGGGGATTGTCTGAAGGCAACATTTTCCAGGGTGAGCTCACGCTCGAACAGTTGTTCTTCCTGCGGCCTGCTCCGGGCTGGGCGCAGTACAAGACGCCGGTGCGCAACTTGTACATGTGCGGATCCGCGACGCATCCTGGCGGCGGGATCATGGGCGCGCCAGGGAGAAACGCCGCGATGCGCATCCTCGCAGAGACGCGCGCGTGAGCGGCTCGATGCACGACGTGGTCGTCATCGGCGCCGGTCACAACGCGCTGGTCGCCGCTTTCTATCTCGCGAAAGCCGGCCGTCGTCCGCTCGTCCTGGAGAAGCAGCCGCACGTCGGGGGCGGGGCGGTGACGGCCGAGATTCACGCCGGCTTTCGCTGTCCGCGCTTCTCTCACGAGGTCCTGATCGACAAACGGATCGCCGGCGACCTGCATCTCGAGAGCCACGTCGAGTTCATCCCGCTCCCGGCGCTCGCGTGCGCACCATCGCTTGACGGTGATCCCATCGTTCTGCGCGACGACATCGCAGGCAGCGCGACCAGCCTGCGCCCGCTCGGCGCGAAAGACGCCGACGCGTACGCAGCTTTTCGCACGGCGGTCGAGCAGCTCGCGTCGGTCATTGCGACGACATTCGATTCACCGCCTCCGGACATCGACGATCCCACCGCGCGGGATCTCTGGGGTCTCCTGAAGGCGGGCCGGCGTTTTCGCTCGCTCGGCACACGCGACAGCTACCGCCTTCTCCGCTGGCTGTCGATGCCGATCGGCGATCTCATGATCGAGTGGTTCGACAACGATCGACTGCGAGCGCTCCTCGCCGGGCCGGGACTTTCGGGCACGATGCTCGGCCCTCGCTCTGCCGGCAGCTCGCTCGTCTTCCTGCTGCGCGAGGCCAGCCGCCTGCGGGCGGGCGGGCGATCGCTGCGCGTTCGCGGTGGGCCAGGGGCGCTGACGACGGCAATATCAGCCGCGGCGCATGAGGCCGGCGCGGAGATTCGTACGGGCGTATCGGTTGAGCGGGTACTGGTCGCCAATAACCGCGTGACCGGCGTCGTCGCCAACGGGCAGGAGATCCCGTGCGCGACCGTGTTGTCCGGTCTCGATCCCCGGAGCACGCTCCTCTCTCTGGTGGATCCTGCGGCTCTGGCGCCGGAGTTCGCGACGCGCATACGGAACTATCGCGGGTCAGGGACGGTGGCCAAGGTCAATCTGGCGCTGGCATCCTTGCCGGCATTTCGAGGGGTGCCTGACTCAAACGCTTTGGCCGGCCACATCCATATTGGACCGGAGCTCGACTATCTGGAGCGCGCGTTCGACTGCATCAAGTACGGAGAGGTCTCGACGTTTCCGTGGCTCGACATCACGATTCCGTCGATCGCCGACGAGGCGCTCGCGCCGAAGGGTGCTCACGTTGCATCGATTTACACGCATTACGCGCCATTCGTCCCGCGCGGCGCGTCTCAGGACGTGGCAAAAGACATGCTCCTGCACAACACCCTGGGAACCCTCGACACATACGCGCCCGGCGTTCGATCCCTGGTCGTCGCCGCCGAAGTCCTGATGCCGGCCGACCTGCACACACAGCTCGGGTTGAGCGGGGGCCACATGTTCCACGGGGAGCTTGCGCTCGACCAGTTGTTCACGATGCGGCCTCTCCTTGGTCATGCGGGGTATGCCACTCCCATTCGGGGGCTCTTCCTGTGCGGAGCGGGCACCCATCCCGGGGGATTCATGACGGGTACGAGCGGGCGGCTGGCGGCACGCGCTGTAACCAGGCGTGGATCTGCCTATACTTTGTAACCCGATCGGCCGACTCGATCAGTAGGTGGCAACATGATGCGAGACACAGCTTTCGTCGCGGTGTTACTCGCGCTTCTTGCTGGTCTCGACACGACCGCGCAGGCGCAGGCAGTCGGGCCTGAAGGCCCGCCTCTACGAACCCGCCGCGGCGGCAGCCCGGAGTCCGCACGGCCCGGAGCCGCGCCTCGCGGCAGCGCGTCTATCGTCGGCCATGTGCTGACGCCAGACTCCAACAGTCCCGTGCGCGCCGCAGACGTCGTTGCCGTGAGCAGGAACGGCCGGCGTCTCTCGACGACGAGCGACGAGAACGGCGCCTACCAGCTCGAACGATTACCAGAGGGCGACTGGCAGGTGACGGCATCGAAGGGCGGGTACGTCACCTGGCAGTTCGGACAGCGGAGGCCGTACCAGACGCCACCGCCGATCGCGTTGAAGCAGGGCGAGCGCTTCACCGCTGACATTCCACTCGCTCGCGGTGGCGCGATCTCGGGACGCGTCTACGATGCGTCGGGCGAGTCTCTCGCGGGCCTTCAGGTCAGGGTGTATCGCGCAACGATGGAACAGGGCACGCGACGGCTGAAGACGGTGGGCCTTCCCGACATGACCGACGACACGGGGGCGTATCGCGTCTACGGCCTGCCGCCCGGCGACTATTACGTGGCGGCCAGTCTTCGCGTGGCGCCGCTCGATTCGATCGTCGAGACGACCTACGCGCCGACGTACTTTCCCGGAGCCGGAAGTCTGGCCGACGCGCAACGAATCAAGCTTGGACTCGGCGCCGAAGCGTCGGCGACGTTCCCGCTTCTCTCGCTTCGTGCCGCTCGAATATCAGGCACGGTGTTGAACGGCGCCGGTTCGCCTGCCGACGCGTTCCTGAATCTCGTCTCGGAAGGATCGGAGCTTGGCGTACCGTCCGGAGCCGGAGGGGTCACGCGATCCGACGGGACGTTCACGCTCGCCGATGTTTCACCGGGTCGATACGTCTTGAAAGCAACGCTCCGCGGTGATGGCCCGGACGAATCAGCATCGCTGCCGCTTGTGGTCGACGGAGATGAGCTCACTGGAGTCACGCTCGTCACGGGTCGTCCGGCGACCGTGCTGGGAACGATCGTGGCCGATGCCAGCGTTTCGCGCGCTGTGCCTGTCAAGCTGAGGGTCGTCGCCTTCTCCGATCGTGAGAGCGGCACAGTGCTCGACAGCGGAGACGGCGTGAAGTTCCAGATCGGGTCGCTGAGCGAACCGTTCCGCCTCATGGTGGACGAACTGCCCCAGGGCTGGGGCGTGAAGGCGCTCACGGTCGATGACATGGACGCGCTCGACAGAGCGATCGAGCTGTCGCCCGGCCAGCAGGGGATCGCGCGCGTGGTGCTGACCGATCGTCTGACCCAGGTCAGCGGGGTCGCGACGGCAGCCGACCCGGCCAGCGCGCGATCGATCATCGTCTTCCCGGAGGACTCCGAGAAGTGGGGGCATCGCTCCCGCTATGTCCGTCGCGTCGATGCTGACGCCGATGGCAACTTCGCGATCGCCGGATTGCCAGCGGGAGAGCAGTACCTGGCGGTTGCGACGGACTATCTCGATGGCGGCGAGCATCTCGATCCTGAGTTCCTCAGCGGAATCAGGGACCTCGCGGTCCCGTTTACGCTGGACGAGGCCGAGAGGCGCACGCTCGAGTTGGAAGTCGTGGAGCGATGAACACGCGGCATCGAACGCTCCTCGGCGTGGCGCTCGGAATCCTGCTCGTGCCGCGAGTCGACCTCGTGGCGCAGCAGCGGCCCACGCAGCGGGCGCCGCGTGTGGACCCGATGTCGGCAAGCATCAAAGGGTCGGTCACGACCGCAGACACGGGCGCGCCCGTTCGTGGAGCGGAGGTTCGACTCTCCAGTCGCGGAAGTTACAACCGGCTCGTGACGACAGACGGCGATGGCTCGTTTCGCATGAGTGACCTTCCCGCGGGTGAGTACCGCCTGACGGTCTCGCGCACCGGATTCACATCGCTCGTCTTCGGCCAACGGCGTCCGCTCGAAGCCCCGACAACGATCAACCTCGCCGAAGGTGAAACGTTCACGGCCAACCTGGCCCTCACGCGAGGCGGTGCGATCCGCGGGCGTGTGATCGACAGGTTTGGCGACCCGATCGCGGCGACGCGCGTGCAGGTTCTGCGGTCGCGCATGATCCGGGGACAGCGACGCCTGCAGACAATGGGGCCGGGCGATCTGACGGACGACACCGGCGAGTTCCGCGTGTACGGTCTGCCACCGGGGGACTACTACGTTACGGCCAGCACGGGTCCCGCCGATTCAGTCAGAAAAGACCCGCCCATCTTTTTCCCCGGAACCCCAAGTTTCTCCGAAGCGCAGAGCATCACGCTCGGCGTTGGGACCGAGGCGACGGCTGACGTTCAGCTGTTGCCGCAGCGCAGCGCGCGAGTGTCCGGGATCGTGTTCAACGCCTCCGGCGCGCCGGTGGAGGCGATGGTGCAACTCACGTCAGAGGCAGTGGGCATCGGGTTGTCGCTCGAGAGCGCAGGGGCACCACCACCAGCGTTCATGATCAACGCTGACGCCGGCGCGGACGGCAGGTTCAGCATCGACAACGTGCCTCCGGGGCCGTACGTGCTCACGGCGAACAGCTCGTTCAATGCGGGCCTCATGGCGGGTATCCAGGCAGGCAATCCCAATGCGGGGCCGCCGCGAGCGATGCAGGAGATCATGGAGCGCGGTCCAGAGACGGCAACGATGTCGATCATCGTCGCTGGCGACAACGTCTCCGATCTCGCGCTGACGACGAGACGTGGCGGAGTCCTCACCGGCACGTTCGAGCGTGATTCAGGAGTGGTACGGGCCCTGCCGAATAACGTGTCTGCCGTAGTGCGCCCGGCTAAAGAGGGCAGCAGCTCGACGATGATGCAGGGCGGCCGGGGATCGACGTTCAGACTGGCGGGGATGTCGGGACCGTTCTACCTGGGCATCAACGGCCTCCCTGACGAATGGGCTATCAGTCAGATCATCGTTGACGGCACGGACGTCACAGACGAGCCGATCGATCTGAAGGGCCAGACCGGCTCGGCACGCATCGTTCTGACCGATCGGGTCACGACAGTCACCGGCATGGTCCAGGCGCGCCGCGAGCCATCCAACTACAGCGTCGTGGTCTTCCCTGACGATGTGACGCGATGGAATTATCCGAGTCGGTACGTGCGGTCGTCGCGCGCCAACGAGCGCGGTCAATTCAGGATCACCGGCCTGCCAGCGAACGAACGCTACTTCGCCGTCGCGGTCGATTTCCTGGAAGAGGGCGCGGAGCAGGATCCTGAGTTTCTCGAACGCTTGCGATCACAGGCAATGACGTTCTCGCTGCGCGACGGCGAGCAGCGGTCGATTTATCTCGATCCGATCGCGCAATAGCTCCGGCGGGTCTGAAGACTCGCCGCTACAACTGCCTACTGCATACTTACCACCAACCACTAACCACCCACTACTGACCACCAGCTAGAAATAATCGCTGTGCCAATAGAAGACGTCCTCCGCCTTCTCTGGCATTGGCACGTCGGCGAGCGGCTTCACCATGAACACATCGTGTGCGGGAGCCCTGTCGGTCAGTGAGAGTTGAGGCGGAACCTCAAACGAAACCGGCCACCACGAGCGAATGAGCGGAGTCGGCGCCGACGGCTCGCGTGCGACGAGAACCTGCAGCATTGCGCCGAGGCGCGCTCCGGCGGGATCACGATCGCCCGCCTCTTCGAGCGTCCACCCGTTCGCGTTCTCGTGGAGCAGCGCATACGCGACCGCGGATGCACCTTCCTCGGCGACCACGAACTCCACCTGACGCAGACCCTGTGGACCGAGACCTGCCAGCATTCGCTTCTTGGATAGCGCGTAGTAAATCATCGACCGGTCGCGGGTGAGTGCGAACCTCGCGCCCGATGAGCGGACCTGATGCATCGCCTCGACTGCTGCCAGGTCGCGGTCGTCGCCCGCGCGGACGAGCATCGCGGGAGCACCGTTACGACGTGTCACGTTGACGGTGACCTCGTCGATCGGGATTGACCTGAAGCCGAAGCGCTCGTAGTAGGCGGCGCCGATCTCGGAGAACAACCCTGCCAGGAGCGCGCCGTCCTTCTGCTCCATCTCCAGTAGCTGCTCGATGAGCCGCGACGCGTACCCCTTGCCTCGTTGCAACGGCGGCGTAAACACGGCACCGATCCCAGACATCCATCCAACCCGGCCGTCGAGCCGGACGCGATAGCGATAACGCTTGGCGGTCGCGAGCAACCGGCTGGCATCATCGACCAGCGCGAGGCGCTGAAGATGTGCGCGGCCCCACGGCGTGCGGAGCTGCGCGGCGTTCCACTGCGAGTAGCCGCGTTCGGTCAGCCCCTCGTTCCAGATGTCGTATGTGAGGCTGACGATTTGATCGAGCAGCGGGCCTTCGGCGACGACGACTCTCATGCGGTTTGAGGATGAATTGTACTGTTCAGCGAAATACGGGCGGCTTTGTTGTACAAGATCGGCATGACGAAGACAGCCAAAGATCCGCGCTATCCCATCGGTCGCTTTCGCGCGGTGATGCCGGTCACCAGCGAGTTACGCGCCGCGGCGATTGATGCTATCGCCGGGCTGCCAGACCGCTTGCGCGCCGCTGTCGCAGATCTCACCGACGATCAGCTCGACACACCGTATCGGCCTGAAGGCTGGACTGTGAGGCAGGTCGTTCATCACGTCGCCGACAGCCACATGAACGGCTTCATTCGCGTCAAGCTCGCGCTGACGGAAGAAACGCCGACGATCAAGCCGTACGACGAGAACGCCTGGGCGCTGCTCGCCGACATGAGGCTGGCGGTCGAGGTCTCGCTGGAACTGATTGAGAGCGTTCACGCCCGCTGGGCGGCCATCTACCACGCCATGAGCGTCGAGGAGTTCGAACGCGCCTTTGTGCACCCGGAAATCGGCGGGCAGTTGACGCTCGATTGGCACCTGCAGCAGTACGCGTGGCACTCGCACCACCATCTCGCCCACATCACCGAGCTGCGGCGCGCGAAGGGGTGGTAAGATTCCGACCGTGGCGCAGGACAAAGCGGAGATTGGCGACGCGCTGGGGATGATCGAAACGCGGGGACTAGTCGGCATGATCGAAGCTGCCGACGCGATGCTCAAGACGGCAAACGTCGTGCTCGTAAGCTGGCAGAAGGTCGATGCCGGCCTGGTCACGGCTCTCATCCGCGGCGACGTCGGGTCAGTGAAAGCCGCAACCGATGCAGGAGCGGCGGCGGCACGCCGCGTCGGCGAGCTGGTCGGCGTCCACGTGATCGCACGGCCCGCCGACGACCTCGAGAAGGTCTTTCCGATCCGTTAGGGGGTCGGGAGTCATTTGATCAGGACACCGAGCAAGTGTCCTGATCAAATGACTCCCGACCCCATTACAGTTTTGGGGCCATTACAGTTTTTGAGGTGATCCCGCGCGTCGGCGTTTGCGCTCCCGCCCCGCGAGTGGCCGCAGCGGCAGTTCCTCTCCAACCATCAGCATCGGTTCTGTCGGGCGGTCGACGTTGAACATCTGTCCGTCCTCGGTTCGCGCGTAGAGCTGATCGCCGCTGACGAATAGCGACATCGGACCGCCATCGCCGATGGCCTCGTAGAGACGAATGCCGAAGACCTCACGCAGTGTCGAGAGCAGACGTCGCAGCTGCGGGACCGAGAAGCCGCGCCGGCGCAGGTCGGCCAGGACTTGCAGTTCGAGGACATCCATCGGCGTGTAGCGTCGCTCGGTGAAGCCTCCGGCTTCCGTCCGATGCGGACGGATGGCGGGCGCGAAAAGGCGGCGCGCATCCCACCATTGAAGCTGGCGCGCGCTGAGCCCGGTGAGAACGGCAACCTCGCGCGAGCTGTAGTGCTTCTTGAGGCGCATCGGACACTCAGGCGTTTGCGAGACGTCCGGGCCTGACGAGCGCGAGCTCCGCGCGTTCCTTGTCTTCGAGCACGAGGTCGGCCATCAACGCGGCGGTCAACGGCGCCAGTAACACTCCATTGCGATAGTGCCCGACTGCGTAGAACACGGACGGCATCGTCCCCGAGCGGCCGATGATCGGCAGCTCGTCGCTCGCTTTCGGCCGGAAGCCCACGCGGACTTCGTCGAATTGCGCGCCTTCGAGTGACGGCACGAGTCCGATGGCGGCACTCAACAGCCCCCTGACACCCTCGGCCGTCGGACGCTCGTCGAATCCCACGTCCTCGACGGTCGCACCAACGAGCACGGTGCCATCGCTCCACGGCACCAGATAGCAGGCCTGCCCCCAGATCACCTGTGACGCGAGGACGGCCTCGCAGCGCAACTGCACGAGCTGACCGCGAATGGGTTTGACGGCCGGCCCCTCTGTCGGCTTCGACGGCACCGACCAACTTCCGGACGCGACCACGACGACATCGCTCTCGATGATCCCGTCATCGGTCGCCACGCGCGCTGCCGAAGCGGCGCCTTCGATGCTGCGCACCGCTGTCGTGATCAGTCGAACGCCGTGAGCTCGGGCCGCGTCGACAACGGCCTGGGTCAGCGCGCTGGCCGCGACGTACCCATGCGACGGCACGAGCAATGCGGACGAGACGCGATCGGAAAGCGCCGGCATCGCCCGCCTCGCCGATTCACGATCGAGCAGTTTGAACTCGACTCCGTTCCGCGCGAGCGCCTGTGCATCGGCGGTGAGCACCGCCGCTTCCGGCTCGTTGAGCGCGACCTGCAGCGTCCCGTTCCTGTTGTATTCGATCGATCGTCGGGAGTCGCGCTCGACGCGGCGGATGAAGTCGTCGTACATCGCAAGGCTGCGCGCGGCCAGGTTGCGAAGCTCGGGAATGTGACCTTCGATCTGCGGAGCGAGAATGCCGGCCGAAGCGCGGGTGGCACCACGGCCAACGCCACGCGAATCAATCAGCTGCACGCGCGCGCCGCGCGACGCAAGCTCGTGGGCGATTGCGCTGCCCACGATACCTGCACCGACGACGGTGATGTTCACATGGGAGATTCTATCCGGCTCTCGGCTCCCGGCTTTGGGCTCTAGGTACAACCAGAGCCGAGAGCCGAAAGCCGACTAGAACCGGAACTGCATTCCGACCTGCACCTGCCGCGGGCGCTGCGCCATCGTCGGCTGTCCGAAGTAGTTCGACAGCACGTTGCCGCTGTACCCGCCGTAGTTGACGCGGTTGAACAGGTTGTCGGCGGTGACAAAGAGCTCCATCATGTAGCGCGCGTTGAAGGCGGCATCGCCCTGATTGCCTCCGCGTCCACCACCGCCGGCGCCGCGACCGCCGCCCTGTCCCTGTGCATTGAGTGTCTGACCGGCTGATGCGCCGGCGCCACCCGCCGGACCGCCTGGTCCGAAGCCGCCGCCCGGTCCACCGGGTCGGCCACCGCCCCCGGGGAAGCCACCGGAGCGTTGACCACCGAGAGGAAACGCGCGGCTCACGCGCAGGTTGGTTGTGAACGTCGCCGTGCCCCGAGCGGTATTGCGACCGACTCCGGCGGGACGGTCGTTGCTGGTGCCGTCGCCGTTGTCATCTCGCCCGGTCGTGATCGTGTAGGGAGTCGCCGACTGCCCGTTGACGTTCACGTTGGCGCGCAGGCCAAGCATGAGCGGCACGTTGATGGTCCCCTGCAGACGATGCCGCACGTCCTGGCGCGAGTAACCCCACTCGGCATCCGGATCGAGGTTGTTCGCGGGCAGCGACGTCTCGCTGTCGGCGTGATTCTTGATCCGCCCGAGCGTGTAGTTCATGTTCACGAAGATGCGGCGCTGGGGGAACCGGTAGTTGCCGCCGAACGTCACGCGATCGGTGTTCGCACTTCCGGTGGACTCGAACTGCGTGACTGTGCCGACAGTCGGATCGGGTCGGTTGCCGAACGCGTCCGGCGCGTTGATGTTGATCGAGCGAATCTGGTGGCGGCCGCGAAGCATCTGATAGGTCGTCTGGAAGCTCAAATTCTGAGTGAGCTGTCGCTCGACGCCAATCGATGCCTGGTGGACCTGCGGCATGCTCAGATCCGAAGAGGCCTGAATGCGACCGCGTGGGAGGATCTGCGCCTCGACGCCATTGAGCGGATCCGGATATCCGGGATTGAGAATCAGCAAATCGCGAACCGAAACGCCGTTCACCCGCAGTGTCTGGTCGTAGAGGTTCGACGAATACCAGTCGTAGAACAGACCATATCCACCGCGGATGGCAGTGCGAGGACCCCACGGCGTCGCCGTGAACCCAAGTCTCGGCATCAGATTCAGCTTGTCGTCGATGTGCGATTGCATTTCGTTGCGCACGCCCACGCTCACTGAGAACTTGTTGTTCAGGCGAATGTCGTCCTGCCAGTACACGCCGAGCTGATACTGGTTGAACTTCGTGTCCACCTGCCCATTCCGTTGCGTGAAAGAGGTCGGCAATCCGGCCTCGAAGGCTACGCTGTCGCTGAACGTGAAGGTACCGGCGTTGTTCTGCGCGTCAAAGTTGCTGAACTCATCGCCCTCGAGAAGAAGGCCGACTCGCATCTGATGCTTGCGCCCCACATTGAAGTCGAGGTTGTCTGCCAGCTCGAACCCGCGTGAAGACGAATTGTTCCAGATGCCAGCACCGCCATCGCTGAAGGTATCGAGCACGATGATCGAGGGAAGGTTCGAATGCGACGCCGCCTCGCTGCGCTGTTGCGTGAACTGCAACCGCAATTCGTTGAGCGTCGTCTTGCCAAGCAGTCCCTGAACCTGCGCGCGGACCTGATGATTCGATCCGTTGCGGTCGTACGCGCGCGATAGGAGGTTGAAGCCACCCACCCCAAGGTTGTCGGTGGAGTTGTCGCCGCGACGATACTCAACGCGCAGCGTCTGGTTCTTGGTGAGCGCGTGCTCGATGCCGACGGTGACGTTGGTCTGCTCCGATGGACGAAACACGACGTCGCCCATGCGGTTCCCGTTCTCGTCGAGCGCGGTGATCGTGTCTGACTGCTGATCGCGGCGGCCGTCGACGTTGAGCCGGAGGGACGTCTTCCCCTTCACGATCGGACCGCGAAGTCCCATGTTGAACTGGCGGTTCTGCTCAGGCGTCTCCGACGTGGCAAAGGCGTTGCGCGCGTTCATCTCGTCGCCGCGATAGTTCAAGCTGGCGTTGCCGTTCCACTGGATGACATTGGGCCGGGTGATGATCTCGATCTGCGTGCGGCCGGCGTCATGGTTGTCGGCCGAAAGCGAGTTGGTGCGGAAACGAATCTGCCGAATCTCGTCCCGCGACGGGAGCCGGCCACCGCGAAACCCGTTGACCTGAAACGTGGCGCCCGCCGCTCCGGCCATCTGGGTCAGCACGTCGGCGAGTTCCTCGGGATCGTCGGGGAGCTCGTCGATCTCGGCCTGCTCGAGCGTCGTGGTGAACGAGTTGCCGCGGCGATCGTCTGTCGCCGAGGTGTCGTTCACGACGACTTCTTCCTGGAAGCCCGCAATCTTCAGCGTGACAGTCTGATTCACCGCGCCGCGGCGAAGCGTCATCTGCCCCTCGTACGGTTCGAATCCGGGGAACTCCACGTGAAGCTGAATGCTGCCCGGCGCGAGCGATGGAGACATCGCGAGGCCGCGATCGTCGCTTGAAAACGTCACGGCCTCACCGGCCGCGGGAGTGACGGTGATCGTCGCCTGGGGAATACCGGCACCGGTCTCGTCGACGACGACCAGGCGCAGTTGGGACTGGTTGTTCGCGTTCTGCGCCGACAACGGCGCCGCAACCAGCAGCGCAAGGAGTGCGAGGAGGATCCCGGTATGGATGCGTTTCATTTTGTGAACGTGTTCGCCTTGAGGTTCGGATTGACCTTGTAACTCTTGATGACCCACTCTTCGTTCGTTTCACCGCTCGCGCCGCGCGTGATCAGATGTGGGAACTTGATCCCGTTGATCGCCTTGTATTCAGAGAGGTGCATCTCGAGCGTCGCGGGAGGTCCCTGAGCACCGCGCCCGCGACGTCCCTGCGCCGCCGCATCAGCAGGCGCGCCTCCAGCCGCGGGTTGATCACCTGCGCCACGCCCTTCAGCCGGAGTACCGGCCTGGGGAGCACCGCCCTGATCGGGCGCGCCCTGTCCTCTGCGGCCTTGCCCCCCGCGTCCGAAACCACGCCCTGCCGGTCCCGTCCACGAGAGCATCAGCGGCATGTGCGTCATCGTGTCGATGAACACGCGCGTGGCCACACCGTCCGCGGTCTTCACTTCCAGTACATCGGCACTACCTTCGGGCGCCTGCGCGGTGCCGATCCATCGGAACGGTGTGTCGCTCGTCAACAGCAGCGCCACGAGAAGCCGTCCGACCTCGCTCTGCAGATTGCGGCGCTGAAACTCGCGCAAACGCTCCTGTGTCTCGGGAGACGGAGCGCCGGCGGGCTGGCCATTGGCTCCCGCACCAGCCGCACCGCCACCGCCACCGGGGAAGCCACCACCAAAGCGCCCGCGCCCGCGGCCGCCGAAATCGCCGCTGACCTCGGTCGAAAACTCAGTGCCGTTGAGGATCTCTTTGCGCTCGATGCCGGTGCCACCGCCGCCAAGCGTCAGCGACTCGTTGCGCCGGAACTTGTCGGGCAACTCCAGGAAGATCTCGGTGTCGCCTTCGAGATTGAAGTTCCCGTTCTGCCGCTTCGTGGTCCCGTTGACCTGCAGTCTCTTGACCGCGGCGAGCTTGTCTTCACCGCCAAGTGCCTTGCGCGCCTCTGCGAGTACGCTGTTGGCTTTGGCTTCTTCGGACTGCTGACCCGCACGAGCCGCCGGGGCCTCAAACGGCAGACCGGCGAGCAGGGCACCCGTGAAGACAGACGTGCACAGCAGAGTCCGCATCGTTCGATTATTCCTGTGCGCCTGAATGGGCATGGTTAAGTGAGAGCAAAGAGTTTGTTAAGAATGTAAAAGCTTGAAATTCAATACCTTACGGCGATTTATGCATGTTAACATTCGCTCCGTGAAGCTGAAGAAACCATCAGGAACCACGCTTGTGACGGTGGCGCTCCTGATCCTCCTGCCGACGTTGGCTGTGCTTCAGTATCAGTGGGTCGGCCAACTGAGCACTGCCGCACGAGAGCGTCTTCAGCGCAACGTTCGCATCGCCGCCGCGCAGTTCAGAGAGGCCTTCGACGGAGAGCTCATTCGCGCCGCCCTGAGTCTCCAGGTCGGGCCGGCTACCGTCCGTGAAGGCGTGTCCGAACGGTACTCCGATCGCTACAACACCTGGTTGAATACCGCCAGCCACCCGCAGATCGTTTCGAACGTCCTCGTCGTCGACGGCGACAGCGGCGAGCTCCGCCTCAGGCGATGGAACCCGGACAGCGACGCACTCGAGGCCACCGAGTGGCGGGCACCACTCGACAAATGGCGACAGCAACTCGAGCAGGAACTTCGAGACTTCAATGCCGGGCGCGCGTTCGATCGACGCGCGGCGCTTCGCGGGGAGGACTCTCTCATCCTGGTGCCGCTTCGCAACCTTGTCGTACCCGCTCGTCCGACGCCTGGTCCACAGACCGTCACGCCCGTGTTCGGCTTCACGATCCTCGAACTGAACATGACGTACATCCGCGAGCAGATGCTGCCCGAGCTCGCGGCGCGGCACTTCACGCACGTCGAAGGCGATGTGTATCGCGTGGCCGTCACGGCAGCTGACGATGCGGAGGACGTGCTGTATCGATCGGATCCGGATGCACCGGTCGATCCGCTTCGCGCCGACGCATCCGCCTCGCTCTTTAGCATGAATCCTCAGGGCTTCCCCTTCGGACGGCCTCCTCGTCCCCCGGTTGGTGAAGGCACCCGGCGCGAAGAAGGCACGCGTCTGCGAAGTGGGGACCCACTGGCCGCTCGAGCGGGGGCTGGTCCGGAGGAGGACCCCGGACGATGGCGACTGCTTGTGCAACACCAGAGCGGCTCGCTCGAGGCTGCGGTCGCACGCGCGCGACGACAGAATCTCGCGATCAGCTTCGGAGTGCTCCTGCTGCTGACGGTCAGCATCGCCCTGCTCGCCGCCACCTCGCGTCGCGCGCACCGGCTCGCCCGTCAGCAGATGGAATTCGTTGCCGGCGTCTCACACGAATTGCGCACGCCGGTTGCGGTGATTCGATCGGCCGCCGAGAACCTGTCGCATGGCGTCGTCGACAGCGGCGATCGCGTGAAGCGATACGGTCAGCTGCTCGAGACCGAAGCGCGGCGGCTTGGCGAGATGGTCGAGCGCGTGCTGCAGTACGCGGGAATCGAATCGGGACTCGCGACCGGCGCTCGAGCACCTCTGGCTCCGACGGAAGTCATCGAAGGCGCGATTGAGAGTTCACTGACACTCCTCGGATCCGAGGAGATCACCATCGAGCGCAATTTCATTCCCAACCCGCCGGCAGTCGTCGGCGATGCCGCGGCGCTGCGGTCGGCTATCCAGAATCTGATCGCCAACGCCGTCAAGTACGGCGGCCGCGATCGCTGGGTCGGCGTCAGGGTCGAACACGGACGGCAGCGGCGTCGGCCTGAAGTCTGGATCACGATCAGCGATCACGGTGACGGTATCCCAGCGTCCGAACTCCCGCACATCTTCGACCCGTTCTACCGCGGAGCCGACGCCGTCGCGCGCCAGGTTCACGGCAACGGACTCGGGCTCTCACTCGTCAGACAAATCGTCGCCGCGCACGGCGGCCGCGTGACGGTCACGACCAGAGCCGGGGCTGGCAGTTCGTTTACCATTGCCTTGCCGTCGGCCGAACCCGATCAACGGGCGACCGCCGTCGCGAGCCAGTTGCAAACGACGCATTCGTAGCCGGCGCATAAGGCCAAGGACACACAGAACTCGTGTCTCGTCGAATTCTCCTGGTCGAGGACGAACCCGGCCTCGTGATGACGCTCACCGATCGACTCATCGCCGAGGGCTATGACGTCGAGAGCGAGGGCGACGCGGTCAGAGGACTCGCGCGCGGGAGCACGGGGAGTTTCGACGCGATCCTGCTCGACATCATGTTGCCCGGTGGCAGCGGCTTCGATGTGTGTCGTACGCTGCGCCAGCGCGGAGTTCAGACGCCGATCCTGATGCTCACCGCGCGGGGACAGGTCGTCGATCGTGTCGTCGGCCTGAAGCTCGGTGCCGATGATTACCTCGTCAAACCGTTCGAGATGGCGGAACTGCTCGCGCGTATCGAAGCATTGCTGAGGCGTGGCGCCGGGCCGGTGTCGAGCGCGACTGCCGTGACCGAGATATTCCGCTTCGGCGAGATCTCGATCGACTTCCGCAAAGCCGAAGTCACGAAGTCAGGCCAGCCGATCGAGTTGTCCGCGCGCGAGTTCAAACTTCTCCGCTACTTCGTCGAGCATCGCGGAGCGGCGCTCTCGCGCGATGAGCTGCTCAACGAAGTCTGGGGCTACAACGCGATGCCATCGACACGAACGGTGGACGTGCACGTCGCCTGGCTGAGGCAGAAGATCGAAGACAACCCTCGACACCCGCAATACATTCACACCGTCCACGGGCTCGGGTATAAATTCGTGGCCTGAAGTCGTCCACCGTCTACGGTCCACAGTCCACGGTCATTGATCCGGGAGCGAAGACCGAGGACTGAGGACCGAGGACATTGCTGAACCGCGTCTGCATCTTCTGTGGGTCGAGCACTGGCGGCCGGCCCGAGTACCGCGAGGCGGCTGAAACGATCGCCGCTCACCTCGCGAAGCGTCGCGTGGACGTCGTGTTCGGCGGCGGCTGCGTGGGTCTGATGGGTGTCGTGGCCGACACCGCGCTGGCGAACGGCGGTCATGTCATCGGCGTGATCCCGAGCGCGCTGGTCGCGCGCGAGATCGCCCATCGCGGGTTGCCCGATCTCCGGATCGTGTCTTCGATGCACGAGCGCAAGGCGCTGATGGCAAGCCTGTCGGACGCCTTCATCGCGCTCCCGGGAGGGTTCGGAACCCTCGAGGAATTCTTTGAAGTCGTGACCTGGACGCAACTTGGGCTCCACCGCAAGCCGTGCGGCCTGCTCAACGTCGCCGGCTACTACGATCCGCTCGTGGCCCTCATCGACCGGGCCGTCGCCGACGGGTTCATCCAGCCGGCAAACCGCGGGATCGTCGTCACGGAATCTGACCCGGAGGCCCTGATCGACCGTCTCAGTGTGCGACCTGCCGTTGCCGGATCGGCGACGATCCAGCCGGAGGAGGCCTGACCGATGCCACTCAAAGGCCTGTTTGGAGTGCAGGGATCGAGGACAGATCCGAAAATCAGGTCGGCTGGCCCTCGGGCTGCCTCGTAGATCGGGCCTGTTTCCGGGCTTTCCTGAGGCACAGCCCTTGCTCTGAGCAGGCATTCAAGAGGACCAGGTTATGAGTAGGACCGCAACCGTCGTTCTTGCGATCGTTTGCGTGGCGGCGGGAGCCGGCGGAGCATTTCTGGCGCTGCGAAGCCACGGGTCACCCGTGACCGCGGCTGAGCAGGTTCAGGCAGACCCGGCGACCGCATCGGTGGCGGAATCAGAAGGCGTAATCGAGGCAGCACCCGCGACCGTGCCGGCCACGCCGCTCGTTGCGGAGCCCGCAGCACCACGCAGCAGACGGGTCCAACCGCCTCCTGCACCACGACCTTCCGTTCCGCAGACTGCGTCAGCCTCGCGCCCACCGGTACCTGTGGTACCTCCACCACCTGTGGTCACGCCGGATCAGAGAACCGTCGTTCCAATCGCGCCGGCAGCCATCGCCGACAACCAGGCGTCACGCACGGTTGAACCGCCGGCACCCCTCTACGAAGAGCTCGTGGTCGCCGCGGACTCGGTGATCGGCCTGCAGCTCGAGTCGCCGGTGAGCAGCGACAAGGCACAAGTCGAAGACAGCGTCGTCGCTCGTGTGACTCGTGACGTCAAGGTCGGCGACCGCGTCGTGATTCCAGCTGGCGCGAAGGCGCTTGGTGAAGTGACGCTCGTCGAGCGCGGCGGCAAGATACGCGAGCGCGCGCGTCTTGGCGTGAAGTTCACGTCTGTCGTGCTCGCAGATGGAACGCGACTGCCGCTGCACAGCGAGACCATTTATCGCGAGGGCGATCCTCCCGGGCGCGAGAGCGCAGCCAAGATCGGTGGCGGTGCAATCGGAGGCGCGATTATCGGAGGCATTCTGGGTGGCGCGAAGGGCGCGGCGATCGGCGGGTCGATCGGCGTCGGGGCTGGCACGGCGGCGGTGGTGGCCGGCGACCGCAATCACGCGACGCTCTCTGCTGGAACGCCGCTGACGGTGAGGATCGAAGATCCCATCGTCGTCACCGTCGAGAAGTAGCGGCGGGTCTTTCGACCCGCCTCGAGAAAGACGGCGGGCCTGAAGGCCCGCCGCTACATTTCTAGGCCGCGCGGCTGCTGGAGATCGCCTTCAGCAGTGCCTGCACCTTGTTCGCCTGCTCCCACGTCAGATCCTTGTCGCTCTTGCCGAAGTGACCGTAGTTGGTCGTCTTCAGGAAGATCGGCCGACGCAGATTCAGCTGGTCGATGATGTCCGCCGGCTGGAAGCTGAACAC
>Ga0207669_10000445_pt1 | contig 17975 bp, 9 predicted proteins | sample KBSM33metaG_FD_184329 | JGI IMG/M metagenome (GOLD analysis project Ga0207669, IMG submission 184329) | Miscanthus rhizosphere microbial communities from Kellogg Biological Station, Michigan, USA - KBS M3-3 metaG (SPAdes) (version 2) | ecosystem: Host-associated > Plants > Roots > Rhizosphere >...
TGCGCGATCGTCGACATCGGCCTGCCGGGTGTCAGCGGGCTCGAAATGGAAGAGCAGCTACGAAAGAGCGGCCGGGGGCTTCCCGTCGTCTTCATCACGGCTCACGATGACCTCGCCACGCGCGCGGTCCGCACGACAGGCAAGCCCGTCCTCCGGAAGCCGCTCGACGAGCACGATCTCCTGGATGCCATCGCCCTGGTCACAGGGCACCACTAATTTCGACTTTCCCGCGTAGATAGGAGCCGCACGAGTGCGGCGACGGACGTGACATCGAGCTTGCGGGTGACTCGCCCGCGGTGGACCTTGACGGTCTTCTCGCTCATGCCCAGTTCGTGAGCGATCTGTTTGTTCAGGAGACCGGCGGCGACGAGGTCGCAGACTTCGCGCTCGCGTTTCGTGAGGCGCGCGAGCCGCTCCTCGGCGTCGCGCTGGCGGCGCTGCTCCTGGCCCATCGAGACCGCCTCCAGGCGAGCCCGTTCGAGCGCAGCCAACAACTGCTCCTCGTCCATCGGCTTCTCGAGGAAATCGACCGCGCCTCCCCGCATCGCGCGAACCGTCGAGGGGACGTCGCTCTGAGCACTGAGAAAGATGATGGGCATCGAAATGCCCCTGGAAATCAGGGCCGCCTGCACGTCCAGGCCGCTCAAACCAGGCATCTTCAGGTCGAGCAGCACGCACGCCAGACCTTCATACGGAAGTCGGGCCAGGAAGGCTTCGGGCGACGTAAATCCTTCGACAGCAATATTGTGCGAGCGCAGCATTCGCTCGATGGCCCTGAGGACGATGGGATCATCGTCGACAGCGAAGACCTGAAGCACCGAATCCATCTGATTGATCGGGAGGCCCCCAGTTTACACCGCCGCTGGGGCAACCGCGCTTAGGACAACTTACCTGCCGAGCCCATCCGCGAGGCGGCAGGGCGGCATGGAGAGAGCCAGGTCAGAACGACACCTGCACACCAAACCACATAGAGCGCGGCAGCGCAGGATGCGTGTGGATGTCGTCGACACCCTCGTCAGGTTCATCGGTCAGGCGGGACGTGTAGAAGTAGTCGATGTCTGACACGTCGGCATCAAAGAGGTTGAAGACCTCGAGCACGAGGCGCGCCTTGTTCGACAAGCGATAGCCGACTTCGCTGTTCCAGAGCGTCGTGCTCCTGGAGGTCACGCTCGCATCTTCACTCAGGGGGCGTGGACCAAAATGTCGCACGCGGATGCTGCCGAAGAGTGGTTGCCTGGGCTCGACGGTCAATCCCGCCGACATGACACGAGCCAGCGCGCCCGGGATGCGGTTGCCTACCGGGTTATCGTCCGTGAATTCCGCGTGCGTCCAGGCAAGGTCGGCGTCGAGCGTAAGCCATGGCGTGAGGCTCGCATAGTTGGTCCATTCCAGACCGACACGGCGGCTCGGACGTCCAGGCTCGGTCGTGCCGGCATCGCCGACGAAGAGCAACTCGGAGTCGAGGCCCAGATACCAGAGGGCGACGGTCGACTGCAGTCTGCGCACCTTCACAGTGCGCAAGCCGACTTCGGCGCCGCGGGCACGAACGAGCGGCGTCACGCCTTCGGCGGGTTCACCGGTTGCGGGGGCGACGCTGATGGCCGCACCGCGCGCGTCGTTGCTGTGGAATCCCATCCCGGCATTCGCATAGAACTCGGTTCCGGACCACGGCCCGAAGACCGCACCGAATTTCGGACTGACCATCCCGTCGGACCCGTCACCCGAGTTCAGCGCATTGTCCGACGTCACGGAGAAGCGATAGACGTCTCCGCGCAGACCGAACGTGGTGCGCAGCGTCCGGCTCCATGCGATCTCCGTCTGCGCATACGCGCTCGCGAGTGTCTGACCGACCTCGTCTTCACGCGTGGTCGACAGTCTCTGGCGGGACGCGGTGTGATATAGGCCGACGGGAGAGAGCCAATCGCTCCGGAGTTGTACGCCGATCGCACTCTCGGTGTGCCGCTCGTAGAAGTGCCCGAGGCGCCGATAGGTCAGACGTCCACCAGCCGCCGTGCGCCGTTCAGCCTGCTCGAACTGATCACCGTTCTCCTGATCGTCCAGGAAGTACGTGAAGTTAGAGAACAGGTTGAGGCTGTTGTGCAGAACGAAGGCAGTGCCGCGGAGTGATGACGGCCCAGAGGATCGCTGAAGTTCTGCGGCCACGCTCTGGCGATTCGATTTTCCACCGTCCGACGGATCGAGATCGCCGAAGCGCGAGATGAGTCCGCTGTCGATCGCGCGCTGCGCGACCTGGTCGGTCGAGTCCCAGCCAGCCCAATAGCCCATGCCAGTGACCGAGAACCCATTGCGATTGTCGCCCTGGCTGTATCGCAATACTCCGTTGACCTTCTCATAGTCGTCCGGGCGCTCCCACGGCCCGTCGTTGTGATTCAACTCGAGCGCCGCGAGCAGATGTCCATTGCCGACGCGCGGAGATACAGCGCCAAACAGTCGGCCCCATCCGTTGTTGCCGGCACTTGCATAGAACGCCGGTCGTTCGAGCTGATTGACGTAGTTGATGTTTGCTGCGCCCGCCGCCGAGAAGTCACCTTCGTCAGCGAAGTAGGGCCCCTTCTTGTACTGAACACCGCTGACAAGTTCAGGAATCAGAAAACTGATGTCCGAGTAGCCGTGCGCGTGCGCGCCGGTTGGTGTGTTCACCGGAACGCCGGCAACCGTGGTCGCAAAGTCGGTTCCGTGATCGAGGTTGAAACCGCGCAGGTAGTACTGATTGGCTTTGCCTTCGCCGCCATGCTGGCTGATCACCATCCCCGGCACGGTCTCGAGCACTTCACCTGGACGCTGAATAGGCCGGACGTCGAATTGCTCCGCGGTAACGGCGCCCTGGCTGGCGGAAGCCGCGATGCCAACGAGATTCTCGGCCGGGTTCTCGACATCGGCCAGGTTGCGGAAGGTCGCGGTTCCCGTCACGATGACGTCAGCGTTGATCGCGAGGCTCAGCATGGAGTCGGCGTTCACCGCGGCGCCGCTCGTGACTTCGACCGTGCGACGGAGCACGCCGAAATTGAGCAGGCGGAACGTGAGCTCCGCACTTCCCGCCGGAACGCCTTCGAACTGATACCGGCCATCCACGTCCGTAGTCGTCGTCAACTCCGACCTGTTGACAACGAGATCAATGGCAACACCGGGAAGCATCGCACCGGTCTGGTCGAGCACTCGGCCGCCCACACGACCAGGTGTCTGCGCGTGGGCAAGAGGCACCGCCACGAGCAACGCACCGACGGTTGCTATGATTCTGACGCGCAAGGATTGATGAGTAGTGAACGTGGGAGGGGACGAGCCGTCGTTGCGGCTGTCTTCGTGTTTCCGCATCTCGATCTCCCACTACGGGCGATCGCGCCGCTCGGTTTGGTTGCGGCGATGGGAGCACATCCTGCGCGTGATGACCGATTGCGGAGGCAACGTCTCGAAGGCCGCGCGGCCCGCGATAACCGCTACTGCGCGCTTTGGAGCTGGATGTTCAGTGTGTGCCGGCGGTGTTCATTGATCTGCACCACGCGCTCGACCGCCGCGTAACCTTCTTTACTTACCCGAATGCGCTTCGCGCCCGGCTCGAGATACTGGATTCTGGCCGGTGACGATCCCCACCCGATTCCGTTCACGGTAATGCGTGCCCCCTCCGGCTCGGTCGTCACAACCAGTTCAGTCACGGATCCCACAGGCGCTGGCGCAACTGCCTGGGTTGGTTCCGTGGTCACCTGAATCGTCGGCACGGCGGCAGCAGGCTCTGATGACTTCACAGGCTCGGGCACCACCGGAGCGACCGACGAAGGTTCGGCTGGGGACTGGTTCGTAACCGGCGGCGCGAGCGGGACGGTGGGTTCGACGCTCGCGCGCCCGAAGAGCACACCCGTTACGGCGATCGCGGCGACTGCGATGACGATGTACGGCAGTGGTGATGCGGGCGCCTTGCTGGCTTGAGTCTCAGGCGGATCGTGCGTGTCCGCGGGTGTCAGCGCAGACTCCAGTTTGGCCAGGGCGAGTTGTTGATCGAGCCCCACGGCCTGCGCGTAGGTCCGTAACTCGGCACGCTGGTAGAACCCGGACGGAACGGCCGCCAGGTTGTCGCGTTCGAACGCTTCGAGATGGCGTTGGGGGATCTTCGTCTCGCTCGCGATCCGTTCCAGCGTCAAGCCTCGAAGCTCACGGGCTCGCCTGAGCATGTCGCCGAGGCTGTTACTGCCGCTCCTGCTCGAACGCAGAACACCTATGTCTTCCGAAGTGGGGGCGCTTACGGTAGCCATGGACGTCAATGTTTTCAACGTATGTCAGGTCTTTATCAAACACACGTGCGCAATTGCTATTCCAGCGTTGAGATCAATTCACAAGACAAATCTAGCCGAATTTCGGTCGGAGGGCGGATTGATTCGTCACCGCCAGGCAGGATCGGCCGGAGAAACGAACCAATAGTCTCCTGATCGTCGAACAAGCCCAGCCGTGTGGGCGGCCTTACGCGAGAAACGGCTCAGGAATCGCCGCCCCGTCCTTGCGGGGATCGGACGCGCCGTAGTTCACGCCCGAGGCATAGTCGCGCATCACACTCTGGCCGCCGCCCACCAGGCTCGAGAACGGCCCCTGCAGATCGATCTCGTGCCCTTTCGCGGCGAGCTCTCGGCGCACCGACTCCGGCACCCTCGACTCCATCGTCACGTCACAGCCGGAGAACGTGAGCTTGGTCATCCGCGCCGCTTCCAGCGCGGCCTGAATGTTCATCCCGTGGTCGACCACGTTCGAGACGAACTGCGCGTGCGCCTGCGACTGGTTCCAGCCGCCCATGATGCCGAACGCCGCCTTGAGCGAACCCTTCGTCATGAAGCCAGGGATGATCGTGTGAAGCGGTCTCTTCCGCGGAGCCAGGGCATTGGGATGTCCGGGATCCATCGTGAAGAGCCCGCCGCGGCTGTGGAGAACGAACCCCGCGCCCTCGGGAACGAGCCCGGATCCAAACTTGGCGAAGATGCTCTGAATGAGCGACACCATGTTGCCGTCACGATCGACGACGCTCAGATACGTCGTGTCGCCGCCCTTCGTCGGCAGCACCCCGGGGGCGACACCCGGGTGTGCACGGGCGGGGTCGATTTCGCGCGCGCGCTGCGCGGCATACACCTTGGACAGCAGTGGCTCAATGGGGACACCATGAAACGACGGGTCGCATACCCATCTGGCCATGTCCGCGTACGCGAGCTTCTTCGCCTCGATGAGCGCATGCAACGCCTGCGTGGAGTTGTGGCCGTAGGAGCCGATGGGCGAGTGCTCGAGGAGATTGAGCATCATGAGTACGGCGATGCCCTGTCCGTTCGGCGGCAGCTCGTATACGGTCCATCCGCGGTATGTCGTCGACAGCGGTGTCACCCACTCTGCGTCATACGCCGCGAGATCGTCGGCGGCCAGCGTTCCGCGATGCATGTCGGAGCACTTCACGATTCGACGGGCGATGTCTCCGCGATAGAACGCGTCGCGTCCATCCGCGGCCAGCGCTCGATACGTCGTCGCCAGGTCGGGGGTCTTGAAGATCTGTCCTACGGCCGGCACGTTTCCGCCAGGCAGATAGACGCGGGTGGCCTCTGCGTTCCCGCGTAGAAGCGGCTCACCTGCTTGCCATTCGGCCGCGATGATCTCCGGGACCGGAAATCCCCGGTCTGCGATCTGGATTGCTGGCGCCAGCACGTCGGCAAGCGGCAGACGCCCGAAGCGATCACTCAACGTCGACCAGCCCGCCACGGCACCAGGAATCGTCACCGAGTGGATGCCGCTCTGCGGCATGCTCGTGACCCCTTCAGCTCGAAGCCGATCAAGCGTCAGCGCCAGCGGTGCGCCGCCGCTCGCGTTGATCCCGTGGAGCTCGCCTGACGCGGCGTCATAGACGATCGCGAACAGGTCGCCACCCACACCGTTCATCATCGGCGCGACCACACCCATAGCCGCATTGATCGCAATCGCGGCATCCACTGCGCTGCCGCCCTGAGCGAGGATCGCCGCGCCTGCCTGCGATGCCAGCGGATGCTCGCTCGCGGCAATGCCGCCCACGCTCATGACCACCGAGCGCCCCTGCGAGCGATCGATAGCAGTACGGACGTAGTCAGTGACTTTCGAAGGCATCAGCTGGTCGTTGGTGCTGCGTATTGTAGTTCCCGTGCTCAACGGTTCGAGGCGCCGCTTTGTAAGACGTGCAGCTTTCCATCAGGTGATCGCGGGTTGTTCATCGGTTGCGCGTGGAGCGTCTATTGCACCGTCGGTTCAGCTGTGGACGATCGCGACTCAGCCGAATCAACGGACCGCCCGGCGAGCCGTCGCCGAATCTTCCGACGCCTCGGAATGCTCGGCGCCATACTCTGCGCGCTGCTTATCGTCGGGCTGATAGCGATCCACACGCCGCCCGCGCGTCGCTACCTCGTCGATCAGGTTGTCGCACTCCTCTCTCGCGAGCAGATCGAGTTCAGCACCGACCAACTCGGCTACAACGTACTGAACGCATCGGTGAACCTGCGAAACGTGCGCGTCCGCTCGACGACGTGGCCGGACGCGCCGGCGTTCGCCACGATCGGGCGGCTTCGGATCAACCTCAGTCTTCTGCAACTGCTGCGTGGCCGATACGTCGTGGAGTCAGGCACCGTCGAAGACGTCATGGTCCACTACGTCGTCGATGAGCAGGGCCGCAACAACCTTCCTCGCCCACCGGCGGATCCGAACGCACCCCACAAGCCGCTCGACTATCTCGTCTCGTCGCTCACGATCGCCCGTGCACAGGTGCGATACGAGAATCGGGCGGAACAGATCGACGCCCAGCTGCCGCTCTCGTCCATCGAGGTCGACGGCAGCGACCTCACGAATCGCCATGAGATTCAGTTCGAGGCAGCAGGAGGAAACGTCCATGTCCAGGATCGCGAGGCCGCGATCGATCGAGCGGCCGGCACGGTCGACCTGGGCGAAGACGATGTGACGATCGAGCGTGTGGAAGTGGAGAGCCTGGGATCCCGCGCCGAGGTTGCGGGGACGATCAAGGCATTCGATGCGCCGGTCGCCGACCTGACGGTGAAATCGTCCGTCGATGCATCACGCGTCGCGCCGCTCGCCGGGATCGAAGAACCCGTCGGGGGCCGCGTGACCATCGACGCAACCGCGAAGGGTCCGCTGGCCACGCCCGCGATCGACGCACAAGTGTCAGGAGCGGCGCTCCAGTTCCGCGACCTTCGCGACGTCCAACTCGATGCCAACGCCGCCTACGACCTGACCACTCGACAGGCGAACATTTCTTCCCTGCAGGTCCGCGGACCCTGGGGAAGCGTCAGCGGCACCGGGAACATCGCCACGGAACGCGCCGAGCAGTCGCGCGTGCAGGCCAACATCGGCAACGTGGACGCTGGCTCGATCATGCGCGCGCTGCGACTCCCCTTCGTTGCGGCGACGCGCGTCAACGGCAAGCTGCAGGCGGAGTGGCCAGGTCTCGAATACCTGCAGGCCACAGGCGCGGCCGACGCGACGCTGACCCCGACGGCGTCGGAGGTGTCGCGCTCGGCGATGCCGCTCGGCGGCCGCGTGGTAGCGAAAGGCAACGGCGGCCGTATCGACGCGCAGCTCGTACGAGTCACGGTGCCAGGCGGCGAGGTCAACGGGACGATCGCCGTCACGAGCGATCGCCGGCTCGCGGGTGCCATCAAAGGGACGTCTTCAGACATCGGGCGATTGACGGCTGCCATCGAGGCGTTTACGGGACGGCCGCGAGGATCGCTGCTGCCAACACCGGTGAGCGGCGGCGCCAACCTCGATGCCCGACTCGCTGGCACCGTCAGCGAACCAACCGCAACCACGACGATCAATGCACCCGCACTCAAGGTCGGTACAGTGGACGGCGTCGCCCTCAGCGCAGATGCCTCGTACGCGCCACGTGCGCTCACGATCGGCCGGGCAGACCTCACTTGGCAAGAGGCGCGCGCGCACGTCGACGGGCGCGTGGGCCTCGGACAGAATCAGCCGATCGCGCTGACGCTCACGGCTGACAGCGTGGACGTCGCGGCGCTGCTGCAGGCGATGAACCAGGCGGGCGTGCCGATCTCGGGCACGTTCATCGTGCGCGGCACGGTCAGTGGCACCACGACGAGGCCGATGGCCTCGATCAACGCGCAGGGCTCGAACCTCGTCGCGTACGAAGAGCAGCTCGGATCGCTCAACGCTGACGTCCGGCTCGATGGACGCGACGTCACGCTGACTGAGCTCGTCGTCGACAAACCACAGCCCGAGAAGCCTGGTCGCGTCATCGCCACTGGCACATACAACCTCGATCGCAAGACATACACGTTCGATCTGAAGTCACAGGATTTGCGACTGCTCTCGCTCGTCGTGCCCGGCGGCCAGCACGTCCGCGGCGACGTGCAGAAGCTGACGGCGACAGGCAGTGGCAGCGTCGATTCTCCCGCCGGGGCCGTCGATCTCGACGTCGACGCGCTCGAAACAGACGAGGCTCAAATCGGCCGCGTGACAGTCAATGCCGCCGCGAAGAACAACGAGGCAACGATCACGGCCAAGGCGGATCGCTACAACCTCGACGCGAATGCCCTCGTCGGTCTGATGCGGCCATGGCCCACCACGCTCAAGGTGCGCGCGGACAACCTCGATCTGGCAGCCCTTCCCATTCAGGCGTCGCCGGAGTCTGAGGCGATGCAGCTCGCTGGCCTGCAAGGCCAATTGCGCGCGACCATCGACGCCTCGGGCAATCTGACAGAGCCGGAAAAGGGCAAAGCGACGGTTGCACTCGAGTCGCTCGCAGGCACCTGGAACGGCCGCCCGTTCACCGTCACGAGCCCGAGCCCGATTCAGTATGCCGACGAACGGCTAGCAGTCGAGAAGCTCGAAGTCGAGGCCAGCGATGCCTCGCTCACTGTCACCGGCGAATTGCCGCTCACCGACCGGGCCGGTGAAGGCGCGATCGACGTGAACCTGCAAGGGAACCTCGCGACGGTCGCGCAGTATCTTCCGCCCGAGACGAACATCGCGGCCGACGGCGCGGTTGCCCTGACCGGGTCGCTGCGAGGCACGCTCAAGCGCATGGAGCCGGACCTGATGCTGACCGTGGACAACGGGCTGATCCTCTCGCCGACACTCGAGCCCGGCTTCTCCAACATCATTCTTCGCGCACGCATAGAGAACGGCGAAGCGGACATCGAGCAACTGGCAGCCAAGTGGGGCACCGCGGCGCTCGAGGGATCAGGTCGCATCCCGCTCGAGGTGTTGCCGGAGCTGCCGGTGGAGATTCCTCGCATGAGCGGCCCGGCCACGTTCAAGGCTGCTGTCCTGGGTCTGGATCCTTCTGCGATTCCGGGAGCACCAGCACAACTGAGTGGCCGTCTCAGCGCCGAAGCGCAGGTCACCGCAGCGAGCGCCGACCTCAGCGCGCTCAACGGGAAGATCACATTTCAAGATTTGGACATCGCGTTCAGCGGGCTCAACTTGGCGCAGCAGCAGCCCTCGACGATCACCATCGCGTCTGGCGCGGCCACGATCGAGCAACTCAGTCTGTCTGGATCGGCGGGTGACATCCACGCCTCAGGCAACGTCGGCCTGCTTGACGAACGCGCGCTCAACGTCAATGTCGATGGCAGCCTGAACGTCGCCGCGGCCTCCCTCCTCACCGATCAGGTCCGCGCCGAGGGAGACTCGACGTTGAAGCTGACCGCTCGCGGAACGATCGGCGAGCCAGAGGTGACCGGCACCATCGATGTCATGAATGCGCGTGCCGTCAGCGACGAGCCGAACGTCGCGGCCGAGAACATCAACGCCCATCTCGATCTCGAGGGCAAGCGCATCGTCCTGACCCAGCTCGACGCGGACGTGAACGGCGGAACACTCAAGGGCTCTGGCGACGTCACGCTCGGCGAGGGCATGCTGAACGACGTCAACATCCAGATCCAGGCCAACGATGTCGCTTACGATGCGCCACTTGATCTGCGCAGCATCTCCGACTCCGACATCAAGATCACGAAGAACGGTGACGAGATCCTCGTCAGCGGACAGGTGACGATCGACGAAGCCGGGCTGACGGGCGACATCAACTTCGACACCGGACTGCTGGCATCGATGACCGCGCGTCGCAAACTGGACCTGACCGAGGAGCGCAATCCGATACTCGAGCGCGTGCGGTTCAACGTCGACGTCAACACCGCCACACCCATCCTCGTTGACAACAACCTCGCGCGCGCCGAGATCGATGCCGATCTCACCGTGGTCGGGACGCCGTACGAAACGGGGCTCCTGGGAGAGCTGACGCTGCTCGAAGGCTCGGAGATTCGACTGCAAGAGCGGCGCTACGAGACCGAGCGCGGCGTCCTCACGTTCACTGACGAACGCCGGATCATGCCGTCGTTCGATCTCCTCCTCAACACGACGGCCGGCAGCTACGACATCACTATCGCCGTCACCGGCACACCGGGCGACACCGAGACCACGCTCACGTCCAGTCCCACGCTACCCGAGCCGGACATCATGGCCATGCTCGTCACGGGTCGGACACTCGACGACATGCGCGGCGAGGAGTACGAGGTCGCCCAGGCGCAGGTCCTCTCGTACCTGGCAGGACGGGTCGGGTCCGGTCTCGGGCGCGGGCTCCAGCATGCGACCGGCCTGAGCGAGGTCAGGATCGAGCCGACCCTCATCGCCAACGAAACCGACCCGAGCGCGCGGCTCACGCTCGGCCAGGACCTGACCGACGATCTGAAACTGGTCTACTCCACCAATCTGACCGACAGCAACGACCAGATCTGGGTCGCCGAGTACGACGTCACCCGCAGGTTCCAGACGCGTGGCGTTCGCCAGGAAGACAGCAGCTACCGGCTCGACTTCCGCCATGACGTTCGCTTCGGCGGGGCACCCGAACCCCGCCGCGTGCAGCGCGTCCAGCCCAAGATTGCCGAGCTCGCAGTCGTGGTACCAGCCGGGACAGACGAGGCCGCTGTGCGCAAGGAGTTCGGCGTCAAGGCGGGAGACAAGTACGACTTCTTCGAGATTCGCAACGGCATCCAGCGCGTCGAGAAATCGCTCGTCGAGCAAGGCTACCTGCAGTCGCGTGTCAGGCTCGATCGTGGCGTCGAGGCGGATCAGGCCCATCTCACATTGCGCGTGACGCTCGGACCTCGAGTCGAGCTCACGTTCGTGGGCGCGACGCCGCCGAAGAAAGTGCAGGACGAGGTTCGCACGCAGTGGCATCGCGGCGTCTTCGACAAGCAACGCGCTGATGACGGTGTCGATTCATTGCGTGAGTGGCTGATGGCTGACAACCACCTGCAGCCGAAGATCGACTATCAACTCCAGGACGCGGGCAACGGCGATCGCCGTGTTGTTTTCAACCTCGAGCCCGGCCCGCGGTCGCAGAAGGTCGTCCTCGCGTTCGAGGGCGCTTCGGGAATCAGTCCCGATCAGCTCGACAAGATCGTCGACCAGCAGAAGCTCGAACGCCAGCTCTTCACCGACCCGATCGTTGTCACCGAACTGCTCGAGCGCTACTACCGAGATCAGGGTTTCCTGACGGCTGAAATCGATGAACCGCGCTACGAGTATCAGGACGTCACGGCGCGGGTGGTCCTGACCGTTCGCGAAGGCCCGAAGTACACGGTCAGGCAGCTCACCGTGAACGGCAACACCATCTATACGACCGACCTCGTCGTCTCGCAGTTGCCACTCGCGGCGGGAGGGCCATATGTACCTGCCGCTGCCGAAAACTCGCTCGACAAGATCCGCGATCTTTACTGGGCCAAGGGATACAACGACATCCGCTCTGACTATGCGCTCGTGCAGGACCGCTCGACCGGCCAGGTTGATGTGTCCTTCACGATCAACGAGGGACGTCAAAGCGTTGTCGCGGGGATCACGATCGGCGGCAATGACAGGGTCAGCAACCATCTCGTGCAGGAACAAATTCAACTGGTCGATGCGCAGCCGCTCGACCTTACTGCGCTTGCCAAGTCGCGCCGGAACCTCTACGACACCGGCGCGTTCTCTGTCGTGGATATCACGCGACGGGATGTGTCGGAGAGCGGAAGCACAGACGACTCGCAACTGACACCGCAGGAGAAGCCGGTCGCCGTCGAGGTGCAGGTGAGAGAGGTGCAGCCGTTCCAGATCCGGTATGGCGCCTCGTACGACACCGAACGCGGTGTCGGCGGCATCTTCGACATCTCGAACCACAACTCACTCGGCGGCGCACGCGAAGTCGGGCTGCGGTCGCGCTACGACAGGCAACTTCACGAAGGGCGCCTCTACCTCAATCAGCCCGCGCTGACCTACCTGCCCAAGACGACGGTCTCGTTCTACTTGCGGGAAGAGCTCAACCCGCCCACGGAACTGACCGACCCGTTCGATGTGAGTCGCAAGGGTTTCTCCGTCCAACAGGAGAAGAAACTTCTGGACCGCTATGTCCTGAGCTATGGATACAAACTGGAGCGAGTCCACACGCTGACACCGGTCATCGATGGCACCATCCTCGACGAGCAGCTCACCGTGTCGCCGGTGATCGGCACGCTGACGCGCGAAACGCGCGACGATATCCTCGATTCATCGAGTGGAACGTTCCTGTCGCAGTCGTTTTCATATTCGCCGGGCTGGCTCGGATCCGATCAGCCGTTCGTCAAGTACCTCGGGCAGTACTTCCACTACTTCCCTCTCCGTCCACCGGAGCGCAAGCCGTTTACGAACGAAATGATTCGTCCGCGGCTCGTCTACGCCACCGGCGTTCGTGTGGGCCTGGCGCAAGGGATCGGCGGCCTGGTGCCGCGGAGTGAACGCTTCTACGCCGGCGGCAGCTCCACGCTGCGCGGATTCGCGCAAAACGCAGTCGGCTCGATAGGTCCGAACCGCATTCCGGTTGGCGGCGAGGCCATGCTCATTCTGAACAACGAGCTGCGCATGCCGCTCGTCAAGATCGTCGACGGCGTCGTCTTTCTTGATCTCGGGAATGTGTACGACCGCCTCAGCAATCTATCGGTGACAGATCTTCGTAAGTCCTACGGCGTCGGCCTGCGCGTCCGCACACCGTGGGTGCTGCTGCGCGGCGATTATGGAATCGTGATCGCGCCTCGGCCGGGCGAGCCGCGGAGCAGGTTCTATTTCAGTATCGGGCAAGCTTTCTAAAACACGAAAGGCCACGAACATGAACCTTCGTGGCCTTCGCGATCTTCGTGAGCTTCGTGCTATTCGACGTCTACGGATTCGACAGTCGATGTCAGGACGGGGCCGCGGTTGGTGAGCAGTTCGAGCTGGAAGCCTTCGACGATCCAGCCGACCTTGACGCCTTCGTCGTCGGTCGCGCCGATCAATTCGGCCTCGCTGCTCTCGGGGAACAGTTTTCCGCCGCTGATCTGCACGCGTCGCTCAGGGCCGTCGACGACGACGATCCGGTAGCACGTGTTTCTCGTGTGCAGCGTGACGAGTGTGCCGGGCAACAGCAGGGGTAGCGCAACCAATCGGAAGCGACTGGGATCCGACTCGACCTGGTCGAGACTTGGCGTCAGCTCAGGAACCTCGACGTTGTGAATGCCAGAGCTCGTTTCACTGTGTCGCATCGGATGGTCCTCTCCCACGCGACGGGGTGCAACAGTGCTGCCACGAGAGTTTTTGCGGCGCTGATCGGAAATCGCTCGCCAATTCGCCGCGATCGCGTTGATGAGTATTGAAGGAATTGCAGCAGATCGCAGGTTCCTACAACGAACGAGCGGACCGGAGCGAGACGGACCAGGGAATGTGTCTTGCACATAGCTCATCGCGGAGGCAGGCGATGAAAGCCCTTGGAATCCTTCTGCTGATAGTTGGCCTCACCGCGGCAATAGCCACAATCGCCGGTGTGGGTCAGGCCGCTGGTGCTCGGAACCCGGATCCGGTCGCCATCGTGGGCGACCAGAATCAGCCCGCTCGCGATCAGGCCACGTCTCTGTTGCTTCCGATCATGGCGGGGCTCGCAATTGCGGCCGGCGGTGTCCTCGTTGGAATCGGCATGGGCCGGTTCGGGAATCCAACGATCGTCGCGGCCGACTCGCCACAGGCGGAGAAGGCCGCAACGACGAGAGGCACGACACCGTAAAGATCCGGAGAAGAGATAGGGCCTTCGAATCCATCCCCGAAACGGGTGCTTGACGGAGTCGTGACGTTCGAGTGTATGCTTCTCGACCTTCCGTGAAGCCTCCTGGCCACGTTGAATCCGACCGGACCGCCCCTCCCACCAGACCGAAGGTGCTCCTCGTAGATGATCACCCGGACATTTTGAAGTCGACGTCCCGGTTGTTGTCGTTCGACTTCGACGTGGTCGGAACGGCCAGCGATGGATATCAGGCCGTCGACGCTGCGCAACACCTGGACCCTGATCTCATCGCACTCGACATTACGATGCCCGGGCGCGACGGATTTCAAACCGCCCAGGACCTCGTCCAGATCGGCACGCGCGCGCGCATCGTTTTCCTGACAATGCACGAGTCAGACGACTACGTGGCCGAAGGGTTCCGATCGGGTGGGCGCGGTTACGTGTTGAAGACGCGGCTCCACTTGGATCTCGCCAACGCGCTTCAGCACGTCCTGGCGGGACAGTGGTTCGTGCCTTCGCTCGAATCGCTCTTCGCGATCGATCCTGAGTTCACGGGGCACGTCGTTCTCCTCCACGAGAACGATCGAGGATTTGTTGATGGCGTCAGCGGTCTCCTGGCGGCAGCCCTGAGGCGGGGCGACTCGGTCTCGCTCGTCTCGTCTTCACGTATCCGAGCTGGGGTGGCGCAGAGGCTGCAGACGGCAGGCTGGAAGGTTGGCGAATCGGGAGACTACGGGCCATACCGCGCATTGGACAGCGCGACTGCGCTCGCGCCGGTCATCCGCAACGGATGCCTCGATCTCGATCATCTGCGAGAGCTCGTCGCCAGGACAGATCGGGCGCGAGTCAACGGTGCTCGCGGAGCGCAGTCGATACTGACGTTCGTGGGAGACATCTCCACACATCTGCTCGACCCACATCCTGAGCTCGCGCTCGAGCTCGAGCACGCGTGGACCGAGCTGACGCGCGCACTTCGGTTCATGACGGTCTGCTGTTATCCCACGTCTCGGTTCGAGACAGCGGGCGAGCGCCTGCTTCCCCAACTCTGTGCCGAGCACCTCGCTGTGGCGCACACACGCGAAGGTGGCGATCGTTCGCTGAGGATGTGACGACGCGTTCAGATCGCGTCGTTGATCGCCTCGACTGGTGTGGCCCGCGACGCCACGGCCGGAATCACGTGTTGCGCCATCAGTTGCTTCACGCGATCGGCATCGACTGACTCGACTTCGAGCAGCTCCAGTGCCAGCGCGCGGACGGCGCCTCGCTGCCGCTCGATGATCTGGCGCGACGTCTCATAGCCTCGCATCACGACGGCGCTGATCTCGTTGTCCACCCGCCGCGCGGCTTCCTCGCTGAATCCGGCTGCCTGGCTCTCTCCATCCCACGCCCCCGACGGACGACGGAAGTGCACCGGCCCAAGTGGTGACATGCCGAGCTCGCAGACCATCTTGCGCGCGAGCTCGGTCGCGCGCTCGATGTCGTTCGACGCGCCACTGGTCATCTGGCGCAGGCACGACTCCTCGGCGACGCGACCGCCCATCAGGATTGCGATTTGCGCCTCGATGAATGATTTCGAGTGCGTGTGGCGATCGGCCTCCGGCAACTGCATGGTCACACCCAGTGCGCGGCCACGCGGGATGATCGTCACTTTGTGCAACGGGTCGGCATCGGGCAGCATCGCGGCGACGACAGCATGACCGGCTTCGTGGTACGCGCAGGTCACGCGCTCGTGCTCGCTCATCACCACCGACTTGCGCTCCACCCCCATGAGCACCTTGTCGCGGGCACCATCGAGGTCCGCGTTGCAGACGGTGGTCCGTCCGGCGCGTGCCGCGCCGAGCGCCGCCTCGTTCACGAGGTTCGCAAGATCGGCGCCTGAGAAGCCCGGCGTCCCGCGCGCGATCGACCTCAGGTCAACGTCTGATTCGAGCGCAATCGCGCGTGTATGTACACGGAGGATCTGTTCGCGCCCCTTCAGGTCGGGATTGCCGACGGTCACCTGCCGATCGAACCGGCCTGGCCGGAGCAGCGCGGCGTCGAGGATATCGGCGCGGTTGGTGGCGGCGACCACGACGATGCTGTCGGTGCGCGCGAAGCCATCCATTTCGACGAGCAGCTGATTGAGTGTCTGCTCGCGTTCCTCATGACTGAGTGAGTTGCCACCGCGATTGCGGCCGACGGCATCGAGCTCGTCGATGAAGATGATGCAGCGCTGGTGGCGGCGAGCCTCGCGGAACAGTCGCCGAATGCGTGCGGCGCCAACGCCGGCATACATCTCGACGAACTCCGATCCGCTGGCGGACATGAACGGAACACCCGCCTCGCCCGCCATCGAACGCGCGAGCAGCGTCTTGCCCGTTCCGGGAGGGCCAACGAGGAGAATGCCCCGCGGGATTCGTCCGCCGATCGATGCAAAGCGCGCGGGCTCCTTGAGGAAGTCGACGATCTCACGCACTTCGTCCTTGGCTTCGTCGACGCCGGCCACGTCGTTGAACGTCACCGTAACGTCCTGCGGATCAATCGTGCGCGCCTTCTCGAGGCTGAACACGCGCCCCGTCACGACGCGATAGAGCGTGAGGCCGAGGCCGGCACAGATCAGCACGCCGAACACGAGGGCCGCGTAGGTGCCGTCGCGCGAGGCCTGCGCCTTGCTGACGTCGAATCGGACGCCGCGCTCGATCAGACTGGCCACAAATGTGGGATTGAGCGCGATGTATCCCTGCGGAGCCTCGGTCGCGGCGCGGGCGCCGTCGATGCGCTCGAACTGGATGCCATCTCCTTCTGCCACAACCGACTTCACCCGGTTGGCCCGAACGTCCTGGAGAAAATCTGAGAACGGGACGAGCGCCGGTTCCGCGCTTCCCTTCGATCGGAACACCACGAAGAGGCCGATTGACAAGACGAGCACCACGGCCGTCATCCAAATGAGCCGAGTGCGTGGCAGCTTACGTCCGAACACAGTTTTCCCTGTCCCTTCGAGTGTGAAGGCTGTGCCACCCTCACTTCGAGGTGCGATGGCTCGATCTATTGGTGGAGAAACGCGCGTGAGGCGATCGTTGCCGACCACCGTACCGTGCGCTTTTCGATCTTATCGGACCACCGTGAGTCTGTGAATAGATAGTCGTCGCCAGCTGAGCCACGTCGACGCTGGTACGCTGATCTCCATGTCGAACCCCATCCTTCGGGTGCTCAGCGGCACGTTCGACTCGCGCCGCATCGTCGAATCCGTCGCCCCGCAACGGACGCTCGACGATGTGGTTCTGCCGCCGGCGACGCGCCGATCGCTGGACCAGGCGCTCGCGCACGTGACTCAGCACGATCTCATCTTCAACAAGTGGGGACTTCGGGAGCGTCACCCGACCAGCCTGGCGCTGGCCTTCAACTTCGCGGGCGCACCTGGGACCGGCAAGACGATCTGCGCCGAGGCGATCGCGCACACCCTCGGCCGGCGCCTCCTGATCGTGCGCTACGACCAGGTCGAGTCGATGTGGATGGGCGAGACACCGAAGAACATCGTCGCCACGTTCCGCCTTGCGCGCAAAGAGAACGCCGTGCTGCTGTTCGACGAAGCGGATTCGATCGCCTCTCGACGGGCGACGTCACTCGATCACGGGTTCGTCCGCGAGACCAACACCGTCATCAACGTCCTGCTGCAGGAGATCGAGCGGTTCAACGGTGTGGTCATCTTCGCGACGAACCTCGCGGCGAACTTCGACCCTGCATTCGAGCGACGGATCCGGACGCACGTGCTGTTCGAGATGCCGGGCGTGCGCGAGCGTGAACAGATCTGGCGCCTTCAGCTCCATGCCCGTACGCCGATCGCTCAGGACGTTGACTTCCGGGAACTGGCAGAGCGTTACGAAGCCAGTGGTGGCGATATCCGTAACGCCGTCCT
>Ga0207669_10000447_pt1 | contig 17963 bp, 13 predicted proteins | sample KBSM33metaG_FD_184329 | JGI IMG/M metagenome (GOLD analysis project Ga0207669, IMG submission 184329) | Miscanthus rhizosphere microbial communities from Kellogg Biological Station, Michigan, USA - KBS M3-3 metaG (SPAdes) (version 2) | ecosystem: Host-associated > Plants > Roots > Rhizosphere >...
GCGCTGCCCGGATCGCGAGTTCCTGCTGGCGGGCCTCGGCGCGCACCAGCAACAGATTGGCGACGTTCGCGCACGCGATCAGAAGCACCAGCCCGAGAGCCCCCATTACCACCCACAGCGTCGAGCCGATGTTGCCGACGATGTCCTGCTTCAGAGACTGGACCCTAGGCGCCAGGCGAGCGTTCTGAAACGGCGTGAAGTCCATTCCCGGTGGCAGGGGCCAGGCATACAACCAGATTCCCAACATGCGAGCCACATCGGTGTTGACTTGCTCGATGGTGACGCCGGGTTTGAGACGCGCAATACCCTGGGAGTTAAAGGGTCCCAAAGACTGCCCGGTCCGTTCGAACCGCTGGGGAAGAATCAGCTCGGGATCGCCCTGAAAACGGAAGTCCTCCGGCATCACGCCGATCACCGTGCGCGGCTTCGAATCGATCGTCAGCGCGCGTCCGACGATGGAGGTGTCGCCGCCGAAGCGGCGCTGCCAGTAGCCGTAAGCGAGCATGACCGTCTCGGGCGAGACCGGTGTATCGTCTGCTTCCGAAAACCATCGGCCCAGGAGAGGCTTCACGCCCAGGGCGTCCAGGACGCCATAGGTCACGAAGAGCGCTCGAGGCTGCTCGGGCTCGGCGATGCCGGTGACGCTGGCGCCGGCGACGTACCAGAGCCCGAAATATTGAAAGACTCGGTTTTCCTCGCGGTACGTGAAGTACATGGAAGGAGAACACCCAAGGTTGTCAGGGAGGCCGGGTAAACCGGGAGCCAGGGTCCCGATCCTAATCAGCGCCTCTGCATGCGGATATGGCAACGGCCTGATCAGGACGCCGTCGATCACGGCAAAGATCGCGGTGTTGGCACCGATACCGAGCGCCAGCGTCAGGAGAACCGCAGCCGTAAACACAGGAGTCTTTCGCAAGCGGCGTAACGCATGCTGCGTGTCCAGCACGAGCGTTTCCGTCAACGGAAGTCCTCGCTGGTCGCGATAGCGTTCCTTCATGGCTTCCACGTTGCCGAACTTCAGCATGGCCTGCCGGCGAGCTTCGCTGGGCGACAGGCCAGCTCGAAGGTTATCTGCCGTCTGCATGGCGATGTGTTCTTCGAACTCGGCCCGCAGGAATTCTTCGTCCCGCTTCGTCGTCGCCCAGGAGGTGAACCGGTGGAACAGGCGCCTCAAGGTCTTCATTTCAGATCCTGGGCTTTCGCGGCGAAGAATCGCTCGATGATGGCAGCGGTCTGTTCCCAGCTCCGGGCTTCTGCCTGCAATTGCTTGCGGCCCTGGCGTGTCAGCCGATAGAAGCGCGCCTTGCGGTTGTTCTCGGACGCTCCCCAGTCGGAGGCGATGGAACCTTCCTGCTCCAGCTTGAGCAACACCGGGTACAGAGTCCCCTGGTTGACCGTCAGGAGATCGCCACTGATCTGCTCGATTCGCCGGGCGATGCCGTAGCCGTGCAAGGGGCCAAGAACTTCCAGGGTCTTGAGCACCATCAGCGCCAGTGTGCCCTGTCGAACGTCGGTGTCTTTCATGTCTCTATTGGGGTTCCAACAGGAAGCATGACACTCTTCCTTTGGGAAAGCAACAGAGGCGTGTACGTAGGTCAGCTACACTCATCGACCATGAAGCGCAGTGATCGACCCATTCTGACCACGCATGCAGGACGGCTCGACGGGCCGCCCGAATTGACGAAGCTCTCGCGCGACGTGATGGCCGGCCGCGTCGCCGGCGAGCAAGGAACTGTGGGGTCAGCCGTGACGACGAGAGCCTTGTCGTGTCTAGCGATCGCAGCGTGCGTGTTCACGGCCGCGGCCTGTTCTTCGCAGGTTGCGAACCAGGCGGAGAAGACGACCGGCGTGACGGTGTTCGAAGGGGCGCGGCTCATTACGGGCGACGGCAGCGCGCCTATCGAGGACTCCGCATTCATCGTTCAGGACAGTCGGTTCTTCGGAGTGGGTCGGCGGGGTGAGGTGCAGGTTCCGGCCGGCGCGGCGCGCGTGGATCTGACAGGCAAGACCGTCATGCCTGCGAAAGTGGATGTGCACGGTCACTTGGGTTACGAGAACGTCGTGGCGGGCACGACGTCGAAGGAGAACTACACGCGCGAGAACCTCATCGACCATCTCGAGCGTTACGCGTACCTCGGGTTCAGCGCCGTCATCAGCATTGCCGATCTCGTCGAGCGCGAGATCATGCCTGGCGATCATCTCAATGTCTTTCAGGCGCCGCGGGATCCCAAGATGCCGAAGACCGGTCGCTTCCCGTGGGGCGACGTGCCGTTCCGGATGCAGGAAGAGGTCGTCCCCAACGCCGCGCTCTTTCGCACGGCGGGGCCGGGAATGTCGTGGCCCGGGGCTGGGGCTGGCGGTCATCCGTCCAGAAATGACGTGATGTATCCGGTGACGACGGAAGACGAGGCTCGACGGGCGGTTCAGGACTACGTCAAGAACAAGGTCGCGTTCGTCAAGATCTGGGTGGACACTCGAGAAGGAAAGCTCAAAACGCTGACGCCGCCGCTCTATCGCGCGATTATCGACGAGGCGAGCAAGCACGATGTCTCAGTCACCGCTCATACTGTGACTTTGGCGGACGCCAAGGAGTTGTACAAAGCGGGACTCGTGGGCGCCACCCACATTCCGGTTCGCGGCGGGGAAGTGCCCGACGAGGAGCTGCTCGCGATCATCAGAGATCGCGTCGCCAAGAGCGATCGACCGATCTGGTTCAATGAGCCCGGGAACCTGGCTGCCTTGGGTCCGCAGGCGTGGGACGACCCGCTGCTGTGGGAGATGCTTCCGCGCGAACAGGTCATGGCTCAGCAGGGCGACGATTTCAAGAGGATGACGCCAGAGGTTGTCGAACGCGCCCGTCAGAGCACCAGGGAAACAGGACAGGCGGCGAAGGCGCTCATTGGAGCGGGTATGAAGCTCGTCTACGGGAGCGACAACGGGTCCGCAGGCCGCGGCTTCGGCTGGTACGAGCAGTTGAAGTTCGAAAACTGGGTGACGATGGGGTTCACGCCGGCGGAGGCGATTGTCATGGCGACGCGCGACTCCGCCGAAGTCGGGCAGTTCAATACCGGCGTGGTCGTCGTGGGTAAGAGCGCTGATTTCATCGTCCTGGATGCCAACCCGCTCGAGAACATCGCCAACACGCGCCGGATCAATAGGGTTTATCTTCGCGGGCAGGAAGTGGACCGCGCCGGATTGCGGGCCAGGTGGCAGGCACGATGGAAGCCGACGACGACGCACTAGGCATAGCCCCCGCGGACCGTTGTAAGGTCGGCGCTATCCTCGGGGCCGTCGCTCACGTCATCGTGAGCTCAGCATCCGCGAGCGTAGAACCACGCGACTGTAGCACCTGACGGACGATACGCTGGAAGCCAACCTGCGACTGGCGTGACACCGGGGATCGCTCCCTCGCAAGTTTCTGTCTGCAGCACTGCACGCGAACGCGATGCAAACGGCGAGGGCGGCACGTATCATCTCATCGCTATTGTCGGCCGTTCGATGACTTCTGAGCAGTGTGACGCAGAGCCCTTCAGGCGCGGAGCCGATGGTCTGCGATGTCCTGCGCGACGCGAGCGACGATGCGATGGAGCTGATGGACGCCTTCGGTAAGTGAGGCCGGTCCAGGCTGAAGGATGTACGACGACTTGATCTCGTAGATGTGCCCGTCGCGCACGGCGGGTACCTCCTCCCAACCGGGTCGACTGGCGATCCGCTCGGGGCGCACGGCCTTCCCGCACCACGACGCGACAATCACGTCAGGCCTTCGTTCGATGACTGACTCGGCGGAAACGATTCGGTCGCGGCCAAGCCGTGCGTCGCGAAGCTCGGGAAAGATCGGATCGCCGCCCGCGACTTCGATGAGTTCCTCTACCCAGCGAATGCCGGAAATGAGCGGCTCGTCCCACTCTTCAAAGTAGACGCGCGGGCGTATCGGGAGTCGCGTTGCCGCCGCCCGAATCGAGTCGATCTCGAGCTCGAGATCCGCGGCGAGCTTGTCGCCGCGTTCGGCACAGCCGACGATCGCCCCGACCATGCGAATCATCTGCAGGATCTCGGCGATGCTGCGCTGGTTGAACGCCACGACTGGATATCCACGCTTGACCAGCTCGCAGGTGATCGTTGCCTGCAGGTCCGAGAACGCCAGGATCAAGTCAGGTTGCAGCGCTTCGATCCGATCGTATTTGGCGCTGATGAACGCGGAGACTCGCGGCTTGCGTCGCGCCTCCGGCGGTCGAACCGTGTAGCCGGACACGCCGACGACCCGATGCCCTTCGCCGAGTAGATACAACGTCTCCGTCGTCTCCTCGGTCAGGCACACGATGCGGGATGGGTAGCCGCTCATTCGTGTCGCAGCTCGAGATCGGTCCAGACGAACGGTTCGCGCGTGACGACCTCTCCTGTCTCGAGGTCGAGAGCGCTTGCGAACATCGGTCCGGCGCTCACGCAGGTGTGGAACTCGCCGTTCTCGCCGCACGGATCGACGCCCGCAGGCAGATCGTCGAGCAGCGATCGGTCGAATGCGCGTCCAGCGAAGCTGGTGTCGAGCACGCGCGTATCGATGCAGGAGAGTCGCGCCCTCAGCCCCCTGGCGATCATTTCTTCGGCAAGGCGCGCCGTCGGCACTCCCCACACGGGAAACATCGGCTCGAGCCCCGTGCCGGCCAGTCGCTCTTCGCGGTAGCGCCGCACATCTTCGAGAAACAGATCTCCGAACGCGACGTGTGTGAAGCCGTCATGAACAGCTTCGGCAACGGCGATGGCCATGCGCTCCTCGTAGACTTCGTTCGGACACGGATGCGGAATGGGAACTACTCGGAGCGGCAGCCCCGCCATCTGCGCCTGTGCCGTGAGTACGCTGCGACGGACTGCATGCATGGCGACTCTGTCGACCGCCTCGTTGACCGTCGTTAGCAGTCCGCCGACCGCCCCCGGATGCGTATCGTTGAGACGATGGAGGGCCCACGCGCTGTCCTTGCCCGAGCTCCACGACAGGAGGATCTTCATTTGAAGGCGTCCGGGTGGAGCGCGCGCGCGAACGCTTCTGTCGCGGCCGCCAGCCGCGGGCCGGGCACGACGAGGTAGTCACCAGTCAGGAGATGCACGCGCTGGTTCCTGACCGCCGGTATCGACGACAGCGCCGACCACGCGTCGCGTTCTGGCGATGGGGTCTTTTCGATCAGCCCTGAAGCACGAACCTCGAGAATGACCTCGGGGGCACGCGCGAGCATGGTTTCGACCGACGGCTGCACCGATTCCCGCGAGACGTCCGCGAACACGTTCCTGCCACCCGCGAAGGTCAGCATCTCGTTGAGGAAACCGACGCCGCCGCTGGCGTAGACATCGCGCAGCGTCCCCTGCTGCCGCTCGAAGATCAGCATCGTGCGCAGCTGCGCGCGTCCCTTGACTCGATCGCGCACCGCATCGAGACGAGACTGGAGAGACGACGCCAGCTTGTCTGCCTCCGGACGATGACCTGTTGCAACGCCGAGGTCTCGAATCGAATTCAGGACTGTTGGAATTCCCCCGTGCCGATAGCTGAAAGTGCGGTGACCGGACCGCTCGAGCTGTTTCTCCAGATCCGACTGCGAGCCGTACACGATCACAAGGTCGGGACGAAGCGCCAGGATCCGCTCCGTGTCGGGATCGATCAGCGCGCCAACTTTCGGCAACGCCTTCACCTCGGGCGGGAACTCGTCGTAGCTGCTGACGGCAATTACCTGTGGCCCGGCGCCAATCGCGAAGAGCATCTCGGTAATTGCCGGCACAAGCGACACGATTCGTCGCGGCGCCGACGCGGGTGCCTGGTCCTGGGCGCGTGACGCGTCGACCAGGAAGACGACGACGGCAAACGCAACGAGTGCGACTAGCTTTTGCGAACGAGCAGCCACAGGAAGAACGGACCTCCGATCATCGCGGTGACAACACCGACGGGAATCTCGACAGGAGAAAGAAGCGTCCGGGCGAGCAAATCGCACGCGACGAGAAACGCCGCGCCGAAGAGCGCCGACGCCGGCAGCACGATTCGATGATCGACGCCGACGAGCAGACGAACCAGGTGCGGGACGACGATGCCGACAAAGCCAATCGGCCCGGCCAGTGAAACGGCGGCCGCCGTGGCCAGCGATGCGCTGACGAAGGCGAGTCGTTGTGCGCGCGGCACGTCGACGCCGCGAGCGGCGGCGGCATCCTTGCCGACGCTGAGCAGGTTGAGCGACGACGGCAGCAGCGCAAACAGCGCGAACGCCAGGACCACGAGCGGCAGCGATGCGATGAGCGGGTCGTAGCTCCCGATGTCCAGGTCGCCCATGATCCAGCGCGCGGCGCGATAGACCTGCGCAAAGTCGGCGAGGTACTGGACGAACATGATGATCGCCGACAGAAACGAGTTGAGCGTGACACCGGCGAGCAGGAGCACCGACGTCGAGATCGCGTGCCCGTGCCGGGTCGCGAGCCAGTAGACGACCGCGGTGGCGCCGGCTGCGCCGATGAGGCTGGCGGCGGGAACCGCGGACAGCGGGCCCAGCGCGAATGCGCCGCCGAAGATGATCACGAGCATCGCGCCAAGCGATGCGCCGGCGGAGACGCCAAGAGTGAACGGGGTGGCGAGGGGGTTTCGCAGCATCGCCTGAAGGACCACGCCCGCCGAGGCGAGCGCAGATCCGACGAGGGCCCCAGCCAGGACGCGCGGAAGCCTCGCGACAAAGAAGATCTGCGCATCGACGTTCTGGTCGAACGGAATCGACGGATCGAGTGCCCGTGTCAGGCTGATCGACGTCGAGCCCACGAGCGGTGCCAGCACGCACGTCACGACCGCCAGCGTGCCGAAGCCGATGATTGTCGAGAGCAGTCGCCCGCGAATCGAGGCGCGTCCCATGCGACGTGGCAGTGACGATTCGCTGGTGGAGTCGAGCGTGATCATGAGATCCGCCCCAGCGGTACGACTGTCAGGTGACCGGCGAGCTCGTGGCGGCGAACGTCAGCCTCCACGTCGTAAAGTTGGCGCACCATCGAAGACGTCAGTACCTCTGACGTCTCGCCGCACGCCAGCACGCGTCCGTTGCGCATGAGCACGAGCGTGTCGCAGAGCGACGCGGCGAGGTTGAGATCGTGGGTCGCCATCACCATCGTTGCCGAACGTTCGCGATTCAGCCGCTGCATCAACAGGCCGATCTCGAGCTGATATCCGAGATCGAGCGAAGCAGTCGGCTCGTCGAGCAGCAACACTTCCGGCGTTTGCGCGAGCGCGCTGGCGATGATGACCCGCTGTTTCTCGCCGCCGCTGAGTGCCATGTACGAGCGCTCGGCGAGCTGAAGTGTTCCGGTTGCTTCGAGTGATTCACGAGCGATGGCGAGATCCGCCGGCCCTTCGAGTTGGAACGGACCGAGGTGCGGATGCCGGCCCATCAGCGCCATTTCAAGCACGCTGTATTCGAAAGCGGGATGCGTCTCTTGCGGGACGACGGCGATTCGCCGCGCGACGTACCGCCGTGACATCGTCGTCAATGCGCGTCCGTCGAGCGCGATGGTGCCGCTGTCCGGCATGAGCACACCGGCGAGCAGCTTCAGCAAGGTGGTCTTGCCGCAGCCATTGGGACCGATGAGTCCGGTCAGGGAGCCGCGTGCGATCCGCACACTGATCTCGCGAACGGCATTGACCGGTTCGACACCGGTACGCCGGTTGTAGGTGTAGGAAACGCGATCGGCGGTCAGGAACATTGTCTCCTTCCCGGCGTCCTTCGCGCCGGAGCACCTTGCGACGCGCACACACGCGGTCGAAGGCAGGGACAGAAAAATCAGGTGCGAGGTCTCCTGGCTCGCGGAGCTTGTCGTGATTCGATCTGTCTTCCCGCGTCCGGAGGGTTTGCAAACCCTCCGCTACGTAGAGGCGAGTCTTCAGACTCGCCTGACTCAGTGACGTGTGCGATCGAATCTCTCCGCTTACAGTGGCGGGACCGCGTGGGTTTTGCACCCACTTCCCTCAATTCACCCGACGGGAGCTTCCAGCGGCGAGTATAGCACGCTAGAATTTAACGAAGGTTTTGCCCACGGAATCGGCGGGCACGCGGCAATGAGAGCGCGTCTCCAAGCGGCCGGATTGGCCGACATCGACGACAAGCTGGAGCGCAGCCAACGACTGACGCTCGAGGATGGCGTACGTCTGTTCGATGCTCCCGATCTGCTCGCCGTCGGTTGGCTGGCCAATCGCGAGCGCGAGAAGCGACACGGCACGCGCACCTACTTCAACTACAACCTGCGCCTCGAGCCGACGAACGTCTGCGAGGCGAGTTGTCTCTTCTGCTCGTTCGCACGGCTCAAGCCCGGCATGGCCGAGGCCTACACGATGTCGCTCGAAGAAGCGTGGGACAAGCTTCGTCAGCGCGGCAATCAGCCGCTGACCGAGCTGCACATCGTCAACGGATTGAATCCCGAGCTTCCGTTCGCGTACTACACGGACCTGCTGCGCGGCTTCAAACGGATTCGCCCTGGCATCCACTTGAAGTGCTTCACGGCGGTCGAGATCGCATTCTTCGCGGATCTCTACGGCATGACCGACACGCAGGTGTTGCGTGAGCTGATGGAGGCCGGTCTCGACTCGTTGCCCGGTGGTGGCGCGGAGATCTTCGCCGAACGCGTGCGCCAGAAGATCTGCAGCGACAAGTGCGGCACCGAGCGCTACCTCGATATTCATCGCATCGCGCATCGGCTCGGGCTGCGCTCGAACGTCACGATGCTGTATGGCCACATCGAGACGATGGAGGAGCGCGTCGATCACATGCTGCGCGCGCGTGCGCTGCAGGACGAGACCGGCGGATTCCAGGCGTTCATTCCGCTCGCGTTCCATCCAGACAACAACCAGATGCGCAAGCTGCCTGCGCCGAGCGGCACGGACACGTTGCGCGTGCACGCCGTCTCACGGCTGATGCTCGACAACATTCCGCACATCAAGGCGTTCTGGATTGCGACCGGACTGGAGCTGGCTCAGGCGGCGTTGTGGTTCGGTGTCGACGACCTCGACGGCACGGTGCAGGAAGAGAAGATCTACCACATGGCCGGATCGGCCACCCCCGAAGGAATGACGACGGCAGCGCTGGGTCGCCTGGTCCGGGCGGCTGGGCGGCAGCCTCTCGAGCGCGACACCCTCTACAACATCGTCGATAACGTGGTCGCCTAGCGGCCTCTTGATCTGTAAACACCGCGAGACGGTATAATTCCTTCAGGTCTAAATCCCGCCGGGCAATAGCCCAGCCACGGGGTTTGGACCTTTTTCACGTTCGGACTTTGCGAAAATTTTCACAAGGGGTCCCGAAGCGATGTCGTCGATCATTCCGTTGCTGACCGAGTTCGAGAAGCAACACATCTCCGAGAGGCAGGCGCTTCCTGAGAAGTACCTCGGTCTCTCCGATCCGGAGATGGACGTGCGCATCGCTGATGCGCGGCGCGCGCTCGGCGACCGCCTCGTGATCCTCGGTCATCACTATCAGCGCGACGAAGTGATCCGCTTCGCGGATTACACGGGCGACTCGTTCCGCCTCGCTCGCCAGATTTCCAACCGGCCGGAAGCGGACTACATCGTGTTCTGCGGCGTGCACTTCATGGCCGAGAGCGCGGATGTGCTCTGCGCGCCCCATCAGAAAGTGATCCTTCCCGATCTCGCTGCCGGCTGTTCGATGGCCGACATGGCTGCTCCAGAACAACTGGAGACCTGCTGGGAAGAGCTGACGCAGATGGGAATCCTCCCGACTGCCAACTCCCAAACGGGATCGGGTCAGGCCGCCGTTGTGCCGGTGACGTACATCAACTCGGCCGCCTCGATTAAAGCGTTCGTCGGCGAGCATGGCGGCACCGTCTGCACATCGTCCAACGCGATGGCGACGTTGAAGTGGGCGTTTGCGCGCGGCGAGCGCGTGCTGTTTCTCCCCGACCAGCACCTCGGACGAAACACTGCCTACAAGATGGGCATTCCGCTCGACGAAATGGTGGTCTGGGATCCGGATGAGATCTGTGGCGGCCTCGATCCCGATCAGGTCAGCCGGGCGAAGATGATCCTCTGGAAAGGTCACTGCTCGGTTCACACGCGGTTCAGTGCAAAGCAGATTGAAGGGGTTCGTCAGCAGCATGCCGGCGTGCGCGTCATCGTGCATCCCGAGGTTCCATGGGACGTGGTGCAGGCTGCTGACGATAGCGGAAGCACCGAATACATCATCAAGACCGTGACCAACAGCCCGGAGGGATCCGTCTGGGCCGTGGGCACCGAAGTTCATCTCGTCAATCGCCTGGCACAGCAGCTAGCGCCTCAGCGAACCGTGTTGTCGCTCGATCAGTTCGGCTGTCTCTGCTCGACGATGTTCCGCGTCTCACCCAACCACCTGTTGTGGATTCTGGAAGAGCTCCTCGAGGACCGCGTCCACAACCAGGTCACTGTGCCGGACGATCAGAAGCACTGGAACCGCGTCGCGCTCGATCGGATGCTGTCTATCTCCTAGCGATTGGAGTACGATCCTCAGTTCTAGAGGATTTCGTCGCTCGACCACACCGAGGTCGCGACGCTCGCTGAGGAGGACGAATGGCGCACGAACTGCCCAAGCTCCCGTACGACTTTGCCGCGCTCGAACCGCACATCGACGCGCAGACGATGCAGATTCATCACGGGAAGCATCATCAGGCTTACGTCACCAACCTGAACACCGCGCTCGAGAAGCATCCCGATCTCCAGGGAAAGAGCATCGAGGATTTGTGCCGCGGCATCAACAGCGTCCCCGAGGCGATTCGCACCGCGGTGCGCAACAACGGAGGCGGGCACTGGAACCACTCCAAGTTCTGGACGTGGATGGCTCCTAACGCCGGTGGCGCCCCGACGGGCAAGATCGGCGACGCGATCACCGCCTCGTTCGGTGGCTTCGACGCGTTCAAGGAGCAGTGGGGGAAGGCGGGTGCCGGGCGCTTCGGCAGCGGATGGGTGTGGTTGCTGAACGACGGCGGCAAGCTCTCGATCACGAGCACGCCGAATCAGGACAATCCGCTCATGGACGGCAAGATGCCTCTCCTTGGCCTCGACGTCTGGGAACACGCCTACTACTTGAAGTATCAGAATCGCAGGCCTGACTACATCGGTGCCTGGTGGAACGTCGTTAACTGGGCGGAAGTGAACAAGGCTCTCTAGGTAGCTGGGTTGCTGGGTTGCTGGGTTGCTAGGTTCTTGGGTAGCTAGGTTCTTGGGTAACTTGGTTGCTGGGTATTCCCCAGCTACCTAGCCACCCAGTTACCTAGCTACCCAGTTACCTAGCTACCCAGTTGCCACTTCCTGATCGCCTCGATGGGGCGAATCAGCATGATGATGTTCAGCGTGAGGTTGTCGCGGATCGCGATCGCCAGCGCGATCTCGGTCACGACAACCCACGAGACCGTCCACCACCACGCAAACCTGCGCGCCAGCACGAAGCCAATCAGACAACACAGGATGTCGGCGATCGAGTTCGTCACGCTGTCGCCGTAGTAACCGAGCGCGATCGTTGCGGCGCGATATCGGTTGATCACCGTGTCCGTGTTTTCGTAGGCCTCCCACGCCGACTCGATCGCAAGCGCGACGACAGCTCGCGTGCCGATCGATGCTGGTCCCATTGCCACATACGTCGCTCCGTAAAAGAGCGCTCCATGAATGACGTGCGTGAACGAGTAGGGATCGGAGAGCTGCTGAGAGTTCTGATCGCTGTTGACGTCGCCGACCCAGAGCCTGACTGGCCCGTTGGCATACGTCAGTGACCGGCCCATGCCGATCTCGAGCGTCGCGGTGATGAGGACAAGCGTGAGGACGACGGCGACATCAGCTTTCCGATCGTGGCCCCTGTGCCGGCGGAGGTACCAACGCCGACACCACAACAGCACCGCGGCGGCAATCGACACCAACAGCGGCGGGACGGTTCCGTCGAGCATGACGGAACCATTATCCCGTCCAGGCTGCGTCAGTGCGCGACGGTTGGAGTCACGGCTTCGGTCTTTGCGGTCACGGGCGGTGCCGCCACTCTGGGCTCGGCCGGTTTGTGCACAGCCGCAACGGGCAGACGCTCCTTCAACATCAGATCGGCGTGCGCCAGGAAATCCTCCTTCGAGATCTTCCCTGAATCGACATCGGCGAGCAGCGATCGCTGTGCCTTGTACTCGCGGTTTTCGATCCCCGCTTTGCTCTGGAGCATCCGCCACGCTTTCCGGCGCTCGACGCAGAACAGCACGAGCTGACGCGACAGCGACCTGAACTCCACGTCACCATTCGATCCCTGAATGGTGATGTAGACCCCGAAGTCAGGCACGAACGAGCGATGGCTCGACAGCAGGTAGCGTCGATAGACGACGTCCTGCTGGGTGATCCGGGCCAGCATGTTCTCGAGCGGGATGAATCGAACCAGATCGTCCTTCTTCACTTTCTTCAAGTGATTCCGGAATCGTGCTTCCGTCGCGCACCAGTGAGCGACGGTATATCGATATGGCGCGTTGGTACCCTTGAACCTCGTCTCGAACCAGTCCATGTCGATCGATGGATTGCCTTTGACGTCGAGCGCCTCCTGGTAGGTCTCACCCAGTCGCGGGTTGAACACGAACTCCGGCGCGCCGCGTGAGTCTCGCACTCGCTGCGCCTGGGTCAATGCCAGGTCGTCAGCGACGCCGTGCTCAGGCTGGCACGTCGTGAAGCATTGCAGGAACGCGGTGCCGCGATATTCGATCCCGTCGAGGATCGCGCGATACAACTTCGGTGCGTTGGCAATCGAGACCTGCGCGACGAATGGCGAGCCGTGGCCCGCCAGGAACGTTTCGGCGACGGTCTTCTTCTCGACATTCTTCCCCTGTGTCGCTGCGCCGAAGACGTTCATATCGTTGCCGCCGAGCATCGGCGTCGAATCGGAGTTCTGCCCGCCAGTGTTGGAGTAGACCTGCGTGTCCAGCATGACGGCCTTCACATTCGGCCGGTTCTGCAGCATCACCTTCGACATGTTCTGGTAGCCGATGTCTCCCATTCCACCGTCACCGCCTACGACCCAGACCTTCGGCATCTCGAGGATCTCCTGGTCGGTCATTGTCGCGTCGGTGAAGTGAACGTACTCGTAGTACTCGCGTGCGTTGATCACGTCCTTCTCGCGGCTCACGAGCGCGTCGAGCAGTCGCTCCGGGATCACCGACCGCCGGCCATGGTCGACGATGAAGCTTTCACCGAGGAGCCAGCCGACGGTGATGCCGTCCTGGAAGAGAGAATTCATCCAGGGATACGGATGCGGGTTGTTGGGCGGCGTCGATCCGTACACCGTGTTGCAGCCGGTGTGCGCGGCCATCGCCATGACCGACATGCCGTTGGCGGCGCGGCCGTCGACCGCCTGAAGGTTCTTGTGGATGAACGCTTCGTGGCGCAGGACGGAGGTAATGGCGCCGATGATGTCCGTGTCCGAGATCGGACCGTGGGCCGCGATGCGCCCCCTGGTGTCCTTGTCGTCTTCGCCGCCGAGGCCCATGAGCAAGTGCGCAACTGCCTGGCGGAACAGGTCGTATTCCTCCTGGCTGCGCGCCTTCATATCCGCGAGCTTCTGTTCGCCACTCTTCTCCAGTTCGTCGGCCTTCTGGCGGAAGCGATCGGCTTTCGCGTGGTAGAGCGGGCGCATGTAGGCCTCAGTCACGGCGGCCACCGAGCGCAGGATGCTCTTCTCGCCGCAGCCCGCGCAGGCGCCATCGCCCGAGACCAGCGCGTCGTAGTTCTTCCGAACCATCAGCATGTTGCGCAGCGTGGCCGTCTTGGAATCCTGCGGCCGCACATCGTTGTAGAGACCGAGGTATTTCTGTGACGTGTCGGGCAGCAGGTTGAGGAATGCCGTGCCGCTTTCGTGCTCGGCGTTGACTTCTTCCGTTTCCTGCACCATTCGCAGCGCCTGGTGCTCGCCGCAGGCGGTGACGCAGGCCGCGCACCCCTTGCACAGATCCGAAACGAAGATCGAGAAGATGCCGCCTGAGCCCGGGCTCTTCTTCTCGGGCGTTGCGAAGATCGCGTTCGCTTTCTGGTACGCCATCGGCACCTTGTCGATGACGCTGAAGAACTCCTCCTTCGACGCCGGGGAGAAGCCGTTGACCTCGTGGGTGACCTGTCGGATGAAGTCCTGCGCCCGCGGTGCTTCGTCCTTGGCGCTGAGTGCGCCGCGCATCAGGTCGCGCGTACGCTTGCTGATCTCAGGCAGCAGATTCAGCATCTTCTGCCGCTCGCTGCCGTCGCTCACGTAGCTGCTGACTGCAGTGTAGAGAATGGTGTCGAGATCCTGGGAGCAGTTCGGCAGCGCGGTGTCCGGGCAGACCGCGATGCACTCCATGCACTGCGTGCAGTTCTCCGGGATATAAAGCGGCGTCTCGCGTCTGGCGACGTATTTCGATGCCGTGTCGCCGCTGCCCGCGGCCATGACGCCGAGCGAGGCATACGCGTTAGCCGGCTGGTTGTATCCGAGCTTGGCCCGGAACATCCGGTCGAAGTCGGCGACGCGCGTGAGCGGTGTGCGCTCGTCCTGCCCCGGTGGTGGCGGAATCGTGCGGCAACCGGTGGCGCAGCCCTCGCTTGCCGCGATGCTCTCCGGAATGGCCATCGGCAGCAGGGCCTTGCCGCGCAGCGTCGAGCGGTCAGCGGCTTCGAGCTCGCCAACCTTGATCTCGCGCACCAGCTCGAAGCCCTTCGTCATCACCTCCATATTGGAGGTCACCACTGCCTCGCCGAGCTTGCCGAACTTCTTCACGTACTGCTTGTGGACCGCGTCGCGGAACTGTTCCGGCGTGATGCGGAAGTCCTGCAGCATCGGCGACACCGAGAAGAACGCGCCGAGAAACGCGTTGCCTTGCATACGAAGCTGCAGGTCGCCGCGGTCGGTCGCCTCGCGCGCAATCTTGAAGCCGGGCAGCGTGAAGACACGGATGTTCTTGTCGATGATCTGCTTCCGCGCCCAGAGCGGCAGCCGTTCCCATGCGGCCTCGCCCTCCTCGTCCGACTCCCAGACGAGGCATCCGCCGTTGGACATGCCGTCGAGCGGGTTCGTGTGCGTGAAGGCTTTGGGATCGCAGCAGAGGACGACATTGACGTGGCGGAGGTCGCAGTTGACCCGAATGCGTTCAGGAGCCGCGATCATGAAGTACGAGGTCGGCGCGCCCTTCTTCTCTGATCCGTATTTCGGATTTGCGCTGACGTGGATGATCTCCTTCGGGTTGCCAAACTCATCGACGATCCTGTCGCGCTCGTAGAGAAGATCGTTGAGGTCGCCGATGATGGCGCCGAGGTTCTTGCCGGTCGTGATGGCGCCCCAGCCGCCGACGGAGTGGAAGCGGACGGCGATGGCCTTGTCAGGCAGCAGCGACGGGGTGTCGTCGGATTTCACCTCGTACGGATGATCGACGCCGAGCACCATGAACGACGCACCGTCCGCCGCGCGCTTCCCATCCTTGCGGGCGCGCTGTCCGGTCGCGAATTCATACGCGCCAATCGTGTGCTCGGGCCTGAAGTCGCGCGAGCCAAGGCCGTACACCCCGCCGAACAGGCGCGGCATCTGGTCCGCGGTGATCTTGGGAAGGCCTGCCTCGCCCTGCAGCGCCTTGTTGAGTGCCGTGCGGATGTCGCGGCCCATGGGATTGTCGCCCGCCATCGGCTCGTCGGTCCGCTCGAGCACGATCACGTTCGTCTTGCCGGCCAGTGCCTTGACCACCGCCGCTTCGGGGAAGGGCCGGAATACGTTGATGTGGATCGATCCGACGGTGACGCCGCGCCGCTCGCGCAGGTAGTCGACGGCTGCTTCGATGTTCTCTGCGGCCGACCCGAGCGACACGAACACGGTGTCCGTGTCGTCAGTTTTGTACTCGGTGACCAGCCCGTAGTGGCGGCCGGTCAGCTCACCGAAGTCTTTATACGCTGCCTCGAAGAAGTCGAGGATCGGCTCGGTGAAGTTGTTGCGGCGGGCGACCACGCCCTGCATGTAGTGCTCCTGGTTCTGCACGGGACCGAGAAGCACGGGGTTGGTGAGATCGATCATCTTGGGCACGCGCCGGCGCCGCGGACCGAAAAGGATTCGCTGACTCTCCGTCGGGCTGTCGATGATGTCCTCGGGCGCGCCGAGGTATTCGCGGATGAGCGCCGACTCGTGCTTGTAGAACGTGCGCTCGAGGTGTGACGTGAGGAAGCCGTCCATCACGTTCATGCCCGGCGTCAGGCTGAGCTCAGTTACCCGTCGCAGGATGAGTGCCTGATCGGCCGCCTGCTGCGCGTCCTTCCCGAAGACGATGATCCAGCCGGTGTCGAGCGCGCCATACACATCGTCGTGTCCGCAGTGCACGTTGAGCGCGTGCTTGGTCAGCGCTCGTGCCGCCACCTCCAGCACCATCGTCGAGCACTTTCCGGGCGCGTGGTAATACTGCTCGACGCCGTAGACGACGCCCTGTCCGGACGTGTAGTTGACGACGCGTTTGCCGCAGACCGAATGTGCGATGGCGCCGCCCTGCGCGGCGTGCTCTCCTTCCGCCTCGATCGCGATCGTGTTGCGGCCGAAGGCGTTGAGCTTGCCCTCGGCAAAGGCCTGCTGGTAGAGCTCACCCCCTTCGGTCGAGGGTGTAATGGGGTAGAAGACGCCGGCGTCGGCGACACGGGTTTCGGTGTGATAGGAGACGAGCTGGTTGCCGTTGGCGGTGATACGGACGCCGGGGTAACGAGGCCTAGAGGGCATCACGCGACCTCCCCGTGAACGACCGACGAATTGTGGACGGCGACTTGAGTCGAGACTCGAATTCTAGATCAAAAGAATTCTGGACGCTCAGGGTCTGGACGTGCTATCAACCGCCTGCCTCGCCCGTCGCGCCACGCGCCACGGGCGGGATCTCGCGGTCCCCGTCCATTCCGTGTCGAAAGGGGGCAGTCGTGGCTTTGGTCGCCTGTCTCGCGGAAGTCCTGAAGCGGGAGCGCGTGCCGTATCTCACATTGCGGCATCCGCCAGCCTTTACTGCACCTGAGTTGTCGGCGGTCGCTCACATTCCGGGGCGGCGGTCGGCCAAAGTCGTCATCTGCATCGCCGACAGCCAGCCCGTGCAAGCGGTCCTGCCCGCTCATTACAGCGTCGATCTCGAAGCGCTCAGACGGCTGACCGGCAGCGAGTCGCTGCGACTGGCACGGGAGGCGGAGATCGCCAGTCTGTATCCGGAGTTCGAAGTCGGCGCGATGCCACCGTTCGGCATGATGTACGGCCATCGCGTGTTCGTCGAGCGCTGCTTCGTGGGAGAGCCCGAGCTGGTGTTCAACGCAGGCACGCACACTGACTCACTGTGCATGCATTACGGTGACTTCGCCGACATCGTACGCCCGACGGTGGGGACCTTCGGAGTGGCCCCTGGCAAACGTCGTGTCGAGTATCAATCCTGAGGTGATGACGTGCGGTCAGGCGGCTGTACCTGATCGATGGTGAGTCGAGGTGTCGATCGATCCCGGAGGAACTATGGTCATTCTTAGGCGAGTAGCGTTCGCGGCATGTCTACTATTCATCGGCGCCGCGACGGTTCATGCGCAGGACGGAGTCATCACGGGGCGGATAGCTGATCCGTCCGGCGCCACATTGCCCGGCGTCGACGTGTCTCTCACCAGTCCGGCCCTGATTGGGGGAAGGTCCACGGTGAGCGACGAGCAGGGCAACTACCGCCTTGCTTTGCTCCCGCCCGGCGTGTACAGCGTCAGATTCCAGCTCCAGGGGTTCGGAACCGTCGTTCGTGAAGGCGTCACGTTGACCCCCGGCTTCACCTCCAGCCTCAGCATCACGATGGACGTCGCGACCGTCGCAGAAACGGTGACGGTCGTCGGGCAATCACCCGTCATCGACGTCACGAACGCCGTTGTCGCGACCAACTTCTCGAAGGAACTGACAGCGGTGCTCCCGACTGGACACGACGTGTTTTCCGTGTTGGCGATCACACCCGGCGTC
>Ga0207669_10000449_pt1 | contig 17919 bp, 17 predicted proteins | sample KBSM33metaG_FD_184329 | JGI IMG/M metagenome (GOLD analysis project Ga0207669, IMG submission 184329) | Miscanthus rhizosphere microbial communities from Kellogg Biological Station, Michigan, USA - KBS M3-3 metaG (SPAdes) (version 2) | ecosystem: Host-associated > Plants > Roots > Rhizosphere >...
TTGCCGCCGACACCGCCCGCCAGTGACACCGCCTAGCGCCACCGCACAGCGTTGACCGCATCGGCCAGCAGCCGCGCCACCTGTTCGCCGACCGCCTGGGTGTCGGTCGGGTTGGCAAACGATGTCACCATCACCATGTGCCGGTCATCGAGAACGGCGATGTAGTCGTATTGATCGACAACCCGATCCCCGGCCAGCCCACCGGTCTGGATGGAGTGGGTCGCACTGGTCGCCGCATCGGCGACCGGCGGGGCGTCGATGACACGGGTTCGGGACACCGCGCCGTCCGGCCGTTCCGCGTCGAAGGTCCGGCACGCGTCAACCGGCGCCGACGTCACGAACGGTCGCGGGGATTCGGCCGCCTTAATGACCACACCGAATTGCTTGTTTTCGGCCGACAATGACGTCACCACGGTGCCCACCGTTTGACCGAAGTTCGCGGCCGCCGCGTTCAGGCATTCCGGCGGCGTGACGGTCAAGGCGTTAAGGGCGGCGGTGAACTTGTCGACATTGTCCTGGGTCACCGTTTGTGTCGGTTGCATCTCGACAGCGAATGTCGCGGCAAGGCTGTCTTTCAGCCCCGGCAATCGCGCGATGTCGATCTGATACGCAGCCGGTGCGGTGTGCTGGGTGGTGGGAAGAAACAACGCTGCTGATCCACCGATCGCAATGACGACCGTGGCGGCGAGTAGCCACGATCGTCGCCTAAAGTTCATCACTTCACCGACTTCAGCGCCGGTGTGCCGTCGCCCAGGATCCGGTCGAATGCCGCTGTGATCTTGCCGTCGCTGTCGCGCTTGTCGAAAATGTGGCCGTACACGTTGTAGGTCGTGGTGATGCTTTTATGGCCGAGGCGGTTCTTGATTTCCAGCGGCGACGCTCCGGCATCGATCAGCCATGACGCGCTGGTGTGCCGCAAATCGTGCAGGCGCACTTTCTTGTGCGGCGGCAGCTTCTTCTCGGCGATCAATTTCTCGATTCGCGGCGTCCACACGTTGGTGCGGAAGTTGTTGATTTTCATCATGCCCGGCGTGCCAATCTTATGACGGCCCAGCGCGTTCGCCGATCCAACTGTGTTGACGAATAGGTATTTGTTGCCGCGATCCAATTTGTCGAGCAACGATCGGCGCACGGCGACGCGCCGGGTGGACGATTTCGTTTTCGGCGTTCCCACGGTGTAGTTCGCACCGGCGGCGTGGGGCCGTCGAATGTTTCGGCGGAAGTGGACGAGTCTAAGGCATTTCTGTGTCCTTTTTGTGTCCTTTTGCCTTAGCTGATCTACTTACCCTCTCTGACCTGCATCTTTCCGGTGGAGCTGCCGGGAATCGAACCCGGGTCCTACGGCATTCCCTCGAGGCTTCTCCGTGCGCAGTTCGCTATGCCTCTACTCGGATCTCCTGATCGCGCGAACAAGTCAGGATGACGATCCCAGTCGCTGTTTGGTGTCCCGATGAGTCCCGCGACCGAACTCATCGGTTTATCCCTCTAGCTGATGCCAGGGTCCGGGCCGAGGGCTCTCCCGGTCTGACAGACTCACCGTCGCTTAGGCAGCGAGGGCGAAGTCGCGCTGATTGGAATCGGCGCTTAATTGGTTGCAACGACGCTTACGGTGGTCTCTTGCCTGCACCGGCACGCTTCCCTTGATTCGATGCGCGAAGTCGAAACCGTTCAGCCCCTCGCATCCCCGCCGACTTTCGGCAGGACATTCAATGCTACGCCAAACCGAACACACCACCGCAACATTTTCATCCCAGGCGGGCGTGTTTCCCCAGTTCAGATCGCCTATCGGGGCACCGCATGCTCAGTCAGCAAGCAGGTTGACGAGCCCGGTGAACACGCCGGGCAACGCTTGTGCGGCCGGCACAATGCCGGCGCGAACGGCCGGACGTGCGCTCGCCTGCAGGAGGGCCGCAGTGAGCATCCGATAGCGCCGGGTCAACCTGCGCCATCGGCGGTCGTACTCGTAGGGCCGATCGCGCAGCACGCAGTCCACCAGCAGCTCGGCGGCGCCGAACGCCAGCCCCATGCCCTCCCCGGTGAGCGCGTCGATATATCCGGCCGCGTCGCCGACCAGCAGCGCCCTGCCCGCCACACGGGTGCGCACTCGCTGCCTCAGTGGTCCCGCCGCCCGGTCCTGACCATGGGCGTGGCCGGAAATGCGATCGCCGAGCTCGCCGAAGGATTCGAAGTGACGGTCGAAGCCCCCGCGGGTGGAGCTGAGGATCGCGATCCCGACGCAATCGTCGGCCACCGGCGTCACATATGCCTCAGCGCCTCGCGACCAGTGCACCTCGACCGAATCGGTCCACGGCGCGATCTCGAAATGCCGACGGATCCCCCACCGGCGCGGGCCCACGCCCGGCATAGAAAGCCCCAGAGCTTTGCGGATCGGTGAATGCAGACCGTCGGCCGCGGCCAGGTACCTGGCCCGGAATCCCGCGGCGTTAACCGATTCCGCGTCCTGAGTGACCTCGCCGAGCTCGCCGTGCACGAGCTTCACCCCGGCCGCTTCGGCGGCCAACCACAACGCGCTGTGCAGAACGGTCCTACGCACGCCCCGGCCGACGCCCGCACGAAACGCCGCATCGACGCGGCGATCACCGTCGACGTAGCTGATCCCGCGCAGCGGTCGGCCTTCCGCCGTAATGCCGAGCCGGCCAAGGTGCGCGACGGTGTGCGGCATCATGCCCTCACCGCAGGCCTTGTCCAACACGCCAATTCGGCGTTCGACCACGGCAACCTGCAGTCCGGCCGCCGCCCCGTACAGCGCGGTGGCCAGGCCCGCGGGCCCGCCGCCTGCCACGAGCAGGTCGATCACGTCAGGCTCGCGAGCGCGTCGTTCTCGACCCTGATCCGCGTGCGCAGCAGTCCGGCGTTCAGCGCAGTGAAGATCAGGGCGGTGAGCCATGCCGAGTGCACCAACGGCAGCGCGATGCCCTCGACGACGACGGCGACGTAGTTGGGGTGCGGTATCAGGCGATACGGTCCACCCGAGACGCGCGCCGCTCCCGGGATGACGATCACTCGGGTGTTCCACTGGGGCCCCAGCGTCGTGATGCACCACCAGCGCAACGCCTGCGCGGCGAGGACCACGACCAGCATGGGCCAGCCCAGTGCGGGAACGAACGGCCGCTGCAGCGCGATCACTTCGATCAAGCAGCCCGCCAGCAAGCCGATGTGCAGCACGACCATCACCGGGTAGTGTCCGGCACCGACTTCGATTCCACCGCGTTCCCGGCTCCACGTCCAGTTGCGTTTGGACACAACCAGTTCGGCCACCCGCTCGATAGCGACGGCCACGATCAGCAGGACATACCATGTCATGGTCACTGCCAACGCAGCAGGACCAGTTCGGAGCAGAATCCCGGTCCCATCGCCATGAGCACACCGGGACTGCCTGCGGGTGGGCGCTTGGCCATGGTGTCCCGCAGCACGTGGAGCACCGACGCCGACGACAGGTTGCCGACCTCGGCAAGCGAACGCCACGTCAGTTCGAGCGCATCATCGGTCAGACCCAGAGTGGCGGTGATCGCCTCGATCACCTTCGGGCCGCCGGGATGGCTCACCCACGCGCCTACTTCACCGACCGTAAGACCATGGGACGCAAGAAAACTCGTGACATCATCGGCCAGATAGCGTTCGATCACCGCGGGTACGTCAGGCGACAGCACCAGTCTGAACCCAGTCGCGCCTACATCCCAACCCATCGTGTGCAGCGAGTCCGGATAGAGGTGGCTGCGCGAGTCGAGCACCACCGGCCCCGCCGCACCGATCTGTTCGGCCCGGCGATCGCCCACGGCGACGACCGCGGCGGCGCCGTCGCCGAACAGTGCACTGCCGACCAGCGTTGCCATAGACGGATCGGATTTAGGTGTGAGTGAACACAATTCGACTGCGAGCAGCACCGCGACTCCATCGGGTGCACCGCGAAGGTAGTCGTGAAGTCGGCCCGTGCCGGCCGCGCCTGCGACACATCCCAAGCCGAACAGCGGTACCCGGCGCACGTCGGGCCGTAGCCCGATCCGCCCGGCGATCCGCGCGTCCAAGGTCGGGACAGCGAGTCCGGTGACGGTGGTCGTGATGATCAAATCGACGTCCGACGGTTCCAGACCCGCTTCGTCGAGCGCTCCGGTGATCGCGGCACAGCCGAGTTCGACCGCGTGCTCGATGAACACGTCGTTGGCGGCACCGAAGTCAGTGAGCCCCGTGTACGCCTCCAGCGGCAGCACCATGTGGCGAGCGTCCACCTTGGCGCTCTCGTGCACCGCCCGGACGAAGTCACCATGCTCCGAGAAGCCGGGCATCGCCAGCAATGCTTCGGTCACCTCCGCCTGGGTATAGCGGCGTTCTGGTAGTTCCCCACGCACCGAGGCGATCACACTCATGACACAATCCTCCTGTTCCTGTATGCGCTTGTTCGACTACGGACGGATGGTCGACGCGGACGCCGTCGGCTGCTTCGCGACGAGACCGTCTTCGATACCGAAGCGGTCGTGAAGTTTGGTCATCCACTTGGGCGCCCACCAATTCCACTCACCCATGACATGCATGAATGCGGGAAGCAGCACCATGCGGACCAAGGTGGCGTCGACCAGGATCGCCAGAGTCAAGCCAAGGCCGAACATCCGCATGAACGACACCTGGGCGGCGATCAGCGCGGCGAACGAGATGGACATCACCACAGCGGCCGCCGTGACGACACGGCCGCTGCGCGCAATTCCCAACGCAACGCTCTCATCGTTGTCGGCGCGTGTGCGCGCCGTCTGAAGCCAGAACTCGCGGATGCGCGATACCAGGAAAACCTCGTAATCCATCGACAGGCCAAACGCGATGCAGAACAACAACACCGGGATGTTGGCGACGAGGATTCCCGTGGCCGTCGTGCCCAATCCACCAAGGTGCCCGTCCTGAAAAATCCACACCATCGCACCGAAGGCCGCACTAAGCGAAAGCACATTGAGCACCAACGCCTTCAATGGGATCACCACGCTGCCGGTGAGCAGGAACAGCACCGCGAACATGATCACCACGATGAGTCCGAGCACCACCGGGAGCCGCGACGTGATGGCATCGACGCTGTCGCGGTTGACCTGCGCGGTGCCGGCGAACAACACCTCGCGGCCACCGGGGCCGTCGACTGCGTGCAGGCCGTCGAGCTGAGCATCGGATGCGTCGGAGAACAACGGCGCGGTGCTGCGCACCGTAAGGTACGCGCTGCCGTCGGCGATCCGGACAGGAGACACGCCGACAACATCCGCTACCCGGGCGAGATCCGTTGCGTACCGATCGAACTCGGCCTGAGTCGGACCAGTCGCATCGGGCACGACGATGGTGACCGCTGTGGCGGAGTCGTCGGGGAACTGGGTGCGCATCTCGTCACCGACCTGATGGGCCGATGCGGTCGTGGGTAGCACCCGGTCGTCCGGAAAGCCCCACTTCACCCCCAGGAACGGGGCACCGAGCAGCAGGAGCAGGGCAACGACGGCCAATCCGGCAGGAATGGCGTGCCGCATGACGGTTTTCGTCCACCGATACAGGGCGTGCTGCTCGACGGTGCGCGCGACCGGTTCCTGCCAGTTGAGTATCCGATCCACAAGTCTGCGAATATCCATGGCGTGCAACCGATCACCGAGTAGAACCAGTGCCGCCGGGGTGACGAACAGTGCGGCGAGTGCGGCGAACGCGACGGTGGCCACTCCCGCATAGGCGAACGACTTGAGGAACGCCATGGGGAACACCACCATCACGGCCATCGAGAGGGCCACTATCGCGGCCGAGAACACCACGGTGCGACCAGCCGTCGCCATGGTCTGAGCCAGCGCGGCGTCGCGGCTGACACCGTCCGCCAACCCGTCGCGGTACCGGCTGATGATCAGCAACGTGTAGTCGATGGCTAGGGCCAATCCCATTGCAGCGCTGAGGTTCAGCGCGAATATCGACACGTCGGTGAAGGAGCTGACACCACGCAGCACCGCAAGTGAGCCCAAAATCGCCAGGCCGCCGACCGCGAGCGGCACCGCTGCGGCGAGGACACCACCGAATACCCAGACGAGCACGACGAAGCTGATCGGAATCGCCAACGACTCCATGAGCAGCAGGTCACGCCGCGACTGCTCGGTGATCTCGACATTCACCATCGCGTCGCCGCCCGCCCGTACCGTCACGCCGTCCCTGTCGTGAACGAGCCGGTCCGACAGGTCCTTGGTGTATTCCTGGAGCTTGCTCTCATCTCCGGAGATCCCCGCCACGATCAGGCCGGACTTTCCGTCCCTGCTGACCAAGGCAGGCCGCTCGGGAGCCGGTGCGGTCCACAAGGACGTCACGGACACGACGTGCGGCGAGCGCATCAGGTCGTCGGCCAGTTCGGTACCCACCGCCCGCGCTGCACCGCTGTCGGCCCCGTCCGGAGAGGAGACAGTGACCATCATCCGTACGTCGCCTACATTGAACCTGTCCGTGAGCAGTTCTTTCGCCTTGGCCGATTCCGAGGATGGATCGTCGAATCCACAGGCGCACAAGCTCTTTGCCACCGGAACACCGAACACACCCGCGGCCACCGCCACCAGTGCCGCCACGGCGAGCACCCGCCGCGGTGCGGAGATGGCGAGCTGTGCGATTCGGTGGAGAAACCCAAACCCTGACGGAGTAGTCGGCTCGCTCACCACGGTCCGACGAATCTGCGCGGTACACCGCCCAACGCTGCCAGCCACGGGACCACCCGCCCTCTGCGACGCTATATCAACATCCGATGACTTTTGTCATCTGTCGATGACTTACGACGATAGGCCGCGGTTGCCGCGAAGTCAACAGCGGCTGACATAAAGTTCTGGGATGGCTACACCACGACCCCGCAATGCCGCCCAGACCCAGGCCGACATCCTGTCGGCCGCGCGTCGCCGCTTCGCGACCGAGGGGTACGAACCCACAACTTTGCGCGCCATCGCGGCGGACGTCGGCGTCGATGCCGCCCTGGTCAGCCGTTACTTCGGCAGCAAGCAGGACTTGTTCGCGACGGCAACCGAGTTCAGGATCGATCTGCCAGACCTGGCCGGCGCGGCCCCGGACGACATTCCGGGCATGTTGCTGCCCCGATATTTCGCGGTGTGGGAGGACGACCACACGTTCCTGGCGCTGCTACGGGCGGCGGGGACGAGCCGGATCGCAGCGGACACAATCAATCAGACGCTTGCGAAGCATGTGGCTCCGACGTTGCGCGCCGTCACCCCGGACAACCACCGGCAGCGGATTGCGCTGACGGATGCGTTCGTCATCGGGCTTGCGATGACCCGATCCATCCTCGCCAATCCACCGATCGCCAACCTCGGTCGCGAAGAACTCAGCAACTGGGCCGGACCCGTGTTCCAGCAGCTACTCGTTGGCCCTGCGCCGTCGTGATCTCACTGAGTCAGATCACGTAGTTGAGATGCTCCACAACTCGCCTGCCCACGGCTTCATCGCCGCCGTAGGAGATCGCGTCAGCGTGCCGGTTCGGGGCGGTCCGACCGCCCGCCAGCCGGGTGAAGAGCAACCCGTCCAGCGCGATCGTCGCCGTCGGCTCCCGGCCACCGAAATCGTCGACCACCTGGCCCCTACCCTCGATCGCGACGTTGATCGTCCGGCTCAGCGGCCCCGTCAGGTCGATCGCCACCCGCGATCCGTCCGGCGCGCCGCCGAGCTTGCCCACCACGAAGCCCATGCTGGCCGCCATCTCATCCAGCGCCAGCCGGGACGACGGGCCTGCGGGATCGGGCGCCGGCGGACCGAGGGCGTCTCGAATGTCTTGAAGGTGCATCCAGCAGTCGAAGTCCCGCACGCGCATGAATCGCCCGTACGTGTCCGGGCCCGCAGGCGTCGCGGTGATCTGGTTCCAGTCGGCATCGCCAATGGCCGAAAGTGCTTGACGGCGTTGGGAAATGGTAGCCCGGAACTTGTCGAGCAGATCAGCCGGGCTGACGCCGCGCAGCTTGCGCACCCACCGCTCGTTCATCACACCGATGTCGTTGCGCACGTGTTTGAGCGTCGACACGTCGATGTCCGCGTTCGGCGTCGCAACGCCTTGCAGCATCGACTCGGTGCCGATCAGGTGGGCCGCCACGTCATGTACGGTCCAGCCGGGCAGCGGACTCTGCGCCTGCCATTGCTCGTCGTTCAGGAGGGCGAGCACCGAATCGATTTCGTCCCACACGGCGAACAGGCCGTCCAGCACGTCTGACTTGACGAGGTTTGTCACGGGTCGCGAGGGGCTGCTCACTCGGCCGAACGTAGCGCCCGCGGCGGCCGAGCGTGCGCGAAATGCCCGCCTCGCGAGGTTAGGCCCTGCGCAGCGGGACTTCGTACGACATTGACCAGCCGACATCGGCGATCGGCACCGGGCGGCCAAAGAGGTGGCCCTGCGCAAGACGACACCCGGCGACGAACACCTTCTCGGCCTGTGCGTCCGACTCGATGCCCTCCGCGATCACCTCGAGACCTCGTGCGTCACACAACCCGACCACCGAGCGATACAGCGTCACATCAAGATCGGGCTCGGCACCGACAGCGAGACTGCGATCGAGCTTGACGATTTGCACCGGCAACGCGTGCAGATATGTCAGCGAGTTGTACCCCGCACCGAAATCGTCGAGGGCGACCCTGACACCGAGCGCATTTAGCCGGGCGATCTGCACGGCCGCTTCGGCGAGGTCCACGATCGGTACGGTCTCGGTGATCTCTACAACCAGCCGGCTCGGCGCGATTCGGTACCGCGCCAACGTTCGACGCACCTCCTCTTCGAACGCACTATCGCCCAGGCGCGTCGCGCCGATGTTGACGTGAAGGTCGAGGTCCAGGTCGGCTTCCGCGACCTCCCGGCAGGCCATCTCCAAAACCATCGCGTCCAGCAGCGCCCCGAGCCCGGCGCCTTCCACCGCCGCCACGAAAGTCTCGGGTGGAATCCGGGTTCCGTTGGGCGCGATCCACCTCGCCAAGGCCTCGACTGCCACCGGCGCACCGTCGGGCAAGCGCACGACGGGTTGGTAGACCAGGCTGAATCCAGGAGGCGCAACGCCTTTCGCTTGCCGCAGCGTGGTGGGGAAATCCGCCGCCACGCCCGACGACGGTCGATAGACCACCGCGGTGTCCTTGCCGAGCCGCTTCCCGGCGTACATCGAGATATCCGCCTGCCGCAACAGGTCATCCGATGTCGGCGCGTGTCCGTCGACCCTGGGGCGCACCAGGCCCATGCTGGCCCGGACCTGCACCGAGGAACCGTAGACGGCGAACGGATCTCGAAGCGCGACCCTGAGACGATCGGCGACCATCTCGGGCGCCTCGATGTCGCCCGCGATCAATAGCGCGAACTCGTCGCCGCCGATGCGGGCGAGCGTGTCACTTTCTCTGACGCACCGCTTCAGTCGCTGGCCCATCGCGCAAAGCAGCTCGTCGCCGCCTGCGTGCCCGAACCGATCGTTGACTTCCTTGAAATCGTCGATATCGACGTAGATCAGCACGAATTGGCCGTCCCGCATCGCATCGTCGAGCCGCTGCGCGAACAGCACCCGGTTGGGCAGTCCGGTCAGCGGGTCGTGGTGCACCTGATGGGCGAGTCGGCTTTGCGCGTCATACAGCTGCAGGGTCAGCCGTCGCTGCGCGCGAACCGCGATCACCTGCCGGATCGCGACGAGGAAGACCATCGTCAATGTCGCAGAGATCAGGATCGCGTGTATCTGCCCACCGATCAGTACGTGGAAGGAGAGCAACACCGCGATGCCGAGGAACCCGCTGTAGGGCAGGATCAGCTGCGCCCAATCCATCGCGTCTTCGTCGCGGCTGGGTGCCCGCCGCTCCGGGTATTCGAGCACGGCGAACGCCAACATCAGCGGTCCGAGCACGAATCCGATACCGCCCCAGAGGACACCGCCTTCCACACCCACGCTTCTCAAATAGGCGACCAACCTGTCGGATGCCGCAACGATCACGATGCCCCCCGACAGCAGGAGGTAGTTCGCGCGGTACGGGCGACCCCGCCGGTACATCACTGCCATGAGTGTCCCAGCCACCACGACAACCAGCTCGATCAGCGAATACGCAACGAGGACGGTCGTGTTGTCCGACCGGGGCAACACGCGGCTGGACATGTCACCCAATCCCGCGAGGTACACCAGGATCGAGAACGCCACAGCCGCCACAAGGCCATCGAGGATCGTGTTAACGAGGGAACGCCGCTGCGGGTCGTCCGGGTGGCCGCCCAGACCAGCTGCCGCGCGGATCAATACGACCATCGCCGCCAGTCCGAACAACGGGGACAGGAAGTACGCGGCGACGGCCGCTGACTTGGCAACTCCGCTGCCGGAATCGCCGCCTCCCCACCGCCAGACCAGCTCGCCAACCAGCCAACCCGAACAGGCCGCGACGACAAGCAGCCGCCACGACCGCGATAAGCCGGGAGCCCTGCGCGCAAAAACCAATCCGCAGATGATCGCTCCGGCGCCGGCGCCCGCCTGGAGCACCGTTGCACCCATTCGGCCGGCGGCCTCACCCCACGGCGCCTGGGCGTTGACACAGACCAGCGCAACAACAGTGGCAAACAGACCGAGGCGCACCTGGCGGGCCTTTACGGACACGGTTCCTTTCCGCAAGTGGGGTGGGCGCACGGTTTGCTGGCGACGCCCTCACTCCATCTTGCCTTATGCCAATGGGTGGTAGGTGCACCAATTTAGAGTTACTAGCAGGTGCGCAGCACATATCAACGACTTCATCCCGCGGCGATCATCGCGACGGCCGCCAGCGCCAGCACCATACCGACCACCTGCCACCGCGTCACCCGCTCCCGTAGCACGACGATCGCCAGCAGCACCGTCGCCGCCGGATACAGCGACATCAGCACGCCAGCCAGCGACAATAGCGACGCATGCAGCGCCATCAGCATCGCGATGTTTGCCGCGGTGTCCAGCAGTGCGGCGAGCACGGCCAGCTTCAACGGCACGCCCGTCGGCGGCCGCAGGTTGGAGCTCATCGCAGCGATGACGACGACCACCACGCTGGCCGAGAGGCGCGCAAAAACCAGCGGCCAGAGTCTCGCCTCGACCGGGGCTTGGTGAATGAGCACGAAGTTCAGCCCGAAGGCCAGACCCGAACCAACCGTCAGCCATGCGACGGCTGCCGTGAACCTGTGCGGAGTGACGTCCTCATCGGTGGCTTCCCGCGAGACCAGCACGACTGCGATCAACGCCAGCACCACGCCGATCCCCGCGATCGGTCCCGGCCGCTCGCCGAGCGCCAGGCCGACGCCGACCGGGATGCCTGCGACCAGCACCGCCGTCAGCGGCGACACCACAGAGATCGGTCCCGACCCCAACGCCGCGTAGAACCACCAGATGCCGAATGCCTGCGAGACGCCGCACAGCGCGCCCCAGAAGATCGCCGCTCCCGTGATGTGCCCACCGACGATCGACGCCAACGCCGCCAGCAGCGCCAGGGCGATCGGATAGGACACCAGCACCACCCGCAGCGCGGCCACCCGCCGTGACGCCAGGCCACCAACGAAGTCGCTGATGCCGTACCCGAATGCCGACAGCAGCGCGAAAACGACCCCGGTCAGGTCATGCCCTTGACGCGGCGGCCGAGCTCGCGGGTCACCTCACGCTGCGCGTCACGCCGGGCCATGTCCTGCCGTTTGTCGTGGGCCTGCTTGCCGCGGGCCAGCGCCAGCTCGACCTTCACCTTGCCGTCCGAGAAGTACAGCGAGAGCGGCACCAACGTCAGGTTGCCGTCCCGGATCTTGCCGACCAGGGTGTCAATCTGCTGGCGGTGCAACAACAGTTTGCGGTTGCGCCGGGGCGGATGGTTGGTCCAGCTGCCGTGGTGATACTCCGGGATGTGTAGGTTCCGCAGCCAGATCTCGCCGTCGTCTACGGTCGCGAACGCATCGGCGAGCGACGCCTGGCCCTCGCGCAGGCTCTTCACCTCGGTGCCCACCAACTGGATTCCGGCCTCGTAGGTGTCGAGAATCGAATAGTTGTGCCGCGCTTTGCGATTCGTCGCGACAACCCTGTTGTTGCTGGACCTCGACGGGTCGGCTTTCTTCGCCATGGCTATCTTCGAACGTAGAGCCGCAGCGTGACGTAGGCGGTGAAGGCCGCCATGGCCACGCCGACGAACAACAGGATCGGCGAGATATAGAGGATGTCGGCGTAGTCGATCCTCGAGATCAGATTCGCTTGATAGAACTGGTTGAGGGCGTTCTCCAGGAACAACGCTCGCACCAGGATCAGGCCGACGATCGATATGACCACGCCGATGAATGCCGCCAGCATCGCCTCCAGCAGGAACGGCAGCTGCGTATACCAGCGGCTGGCGCCGACCAATCGCATGATGCCGATCTCGGTGCGACGGGTATAAGCCGCCACTTGAACCATGTTGGCTATCAATAGGACAGCACCAACCGCCTGCACCAAAGCCACGGCGAACGCTGCGTTGGACAGCCCGTCGAGCACCGCGAACAATCGGTCGATCAGGTCTTTTTGGTTCAGCACGTTGAGCACACCCGGTTGGTTGACCATCGCCTGGTCGAAATCCTTGTGCTGCTCGGGATTGTCGAGTTTGACGATGAACGATGCCGGGAACGCGTCCTTGCCCGCGACGTCTTTGTACTGCGGAAACTTCTTGATCGCGTCGTTGTAGGCGTCGTCGCGATTCAGGAACCGCACCGACTTCACGTCTTCGAGGCCCTCGATCTTGGCGCGCAGCGCCTTACACGGATCGCCGTCGCACGTGGGGTCGTTCGCGGAAATGTCGTTGGTCAGGAACACCTGACTCTCCACGCGATCGAGGTAGATCTTGCGGGAGTTGTCGGCGAGCCGCACGACCAGCAACCCTCCGCCGAACAGGCCGATGGAGATCGCCGTGGTCAGGATCATCGCAATCGTCATGGTGACGTTGCGGCGGAGCCCGGTCAGGACTTCATTGATGAGGAAGCCGAAGCGCACTTAGCGGTCCATTCCGTAGACGCCGCGCTGCTCGTCCCTGATGAGCCTGCCGAGCTCGAGTTCGACGACGCGCTGACGCATCGAGTCAACGATGTGGTGGTCATGCGTGGCCATCAGCACCGTCGTCCCGGTGCGGTTGATCCGCTCGAGCAGGTCCATGATGTCCTTGCTGGTCTCAGGGTCGAGATTTCCCGTCGGCTCGTCGGCCAGCAGCACCAGCGGCCGGTTGACGAACGCACGGGCGATCGCCACGCGCTGCTGTTCGCCGCCGGACAGCTCGGCCGGTAACCGGTTGGCCTTGCCCGACAGCCCGACCATTTCCAGCACGTCGGGCACGACGCGGTTGATCACCTCCCCGCGCTTGCCGATGACCTCAAGCGCGAACGCGACGTTCTCGAAGACCGTCTTCTGCTGCAGTAGCCGGAAGTCCTGGAACACGCAGCCGATGACCTGGCGCAGGCTAGGGATATGTCGTCCGGGCAGCTTGTTGACGTGAAACTTCGACACCCGGATATCACCCGTGGATGGCTGGTCCTCGGCGAGCAGCAGCCGCATGAACGTCGACTTGCCCGACCCCGACGGACCGATCAGGAAGACGAACTCACCCTTGTCGATCTTGACCGAGATGTTGTCGAGCGCCGGCCGGGCCGACGACTTGTACTGCTTTGACACGTGGTCGAGGGTGATCATCACGGCACGCCAGTGTAGCGGTGACGGCGGCGAAAGCCGCTAATCGCTAACTCGGCGCAGCCGGCGTGGTCGGCGCCAGTCCCGACCCGGGCGCCGACGGCGTCGTCGGCGTGAGGGTGGGCGACTGCGTGACGGTCTGCGGCCCCAGCGGCCCAGGAACCACCGTCGTGGTCGGCGACGTCGGGCTGGTGGTCTCCTCCGGTGACGTTGTGGTCTCCGTCGGGCTGGTCGTGGTCGTGGTGGTGGTCTCGGATTCCGGGGGCCGCCGGACGTTGGTCCGCGGCACCCACGTGTAGTTCGGATCGGGTACGAAGCCCGGCGGGACAACGGCCGTCGTCGGCGCCTCGCTCGACGCCGGCTTCGGCTCGAAGTTGTGATACACCCAGAACAGCCCCAGGAACGCGACGATCAACACAATCGTCGACACCCGCATCCGGCCGAGCCTGGCCGACAACCATGACCTCACTTCTTCTGCTCCGGCGGTGCCTGCGTCTCTTCTGCCCCGTCCGCGGTGGCCGGGTGCACGATGGCCTCCACCATCGGGGCGTGACCCTCTGTCGGCGACACGATGCCGGCCCGGCGCAGCGCGCGGACCACCAACTGACGTATCCGGCGGCCCACCTCGAACTGCTTACCGGGCAGCGTGCGCGCGACCATCCGCAAGTTGACCGTGTCGAGCTCGATGCTCTCCACACCCATCAACTGGGGCGCGTCCAGCAGCAGCGCATCCAGACTCGGATCCTCCATCGCCTTCTTGGCCACTCCATGCAGGACGTCGTTGACCACATTGAGGTCGGCGGCGGCTGGCACCGGGATGTCGATGACGGCGCGCGCCCAGTCCTTCGACAGGTTCACCGACTTGACGATCTGGCCGTTGGGGATGGTGTACATCTCGCCCTCGGTGGAGCGCAGTTTGGTGACGCGCAGCGTGACGTCCTCCACCGTGCCCTCCGCTGGTTCGGCGATGTTTCCGACGGTCAGCGAAACCAGATCACCGAAGCCGTACTGCTTCTCGGTGATGATGAAGAACCCGGCGAGCAGGTCCTGTACTACGCGCTGCGCGCCGAAACCGAGCGCGGCGCCGAGCACCGCGGCCGGTGCGACGAGTGACCCCACCGGGATGGCGAGGATCGTGGTGACCTGCACGATCACGATGACGAACAGCAGGGCGACCGACACCCAGGAGATCACCGACGCCACGGCCTGGCGGTGCTTGGCGCTCTCCGAGCGCACCAGCTGGTCGCTCTCCCGGTACTCGGCGTCGATGCGGCGCACGATCCTGTTGGCCAACCAGGTGATGAAGCGGGCCGCGAGGAGACCGCCGATCAGATACAGCGCGATCGGCACACCGCGGGCGAGGATCCATTCGCCGATGGGATCGCTCCAGAAGCCGTGCCAGCGGTCGGCAAAACTCACTGCAAGTACGGTGCTATTCGTCATCTCGTCTGTTGCGCCACCGGATTCCCGCTTCGAGGAACCCGTCGATGTCTCCGTCCAGTACTGCCGCTGGATTGCCGACCTCGTAGTCGGTGCGCAGGTCCTTGACCATCTGGTACGGGTGCAACACGTAGGACCGCATTTGGTTGCCCCACGAGCTGCCGCCCTCACCCTTCAACGCGTCCAGCTCAGCACGTTCTTCTAAACGCTTGCGTTCCAACAACTTTGCCTGAAGCACTCGCATGGCGGACACCTTGTTCTGCAGCTGCGACTTCTCGTTCTGGCAAGTCACGACGATACCGGTCGGAATGTGGGTGAGTCGAACCGCCGAGTCCGTGGTGTTCACCGATTGTCCGCCGGGGCCGCTGGAGCGGTACACGTCAACACGCACATCGCTTTCCGGGATATCGATGTGATCGGTGGTCTCGGTGACCGGCAGCACCTCGACTTCGGCGAACGATGTCTGGCGCCGGCCTTGATTGTCGAACGGGCTGATTCGCACCAACCGATGCGTACCCTGCTCCACCGACAACGTTCCGTAGGCGAACGGCGCATGCACTGCGAACGTCGCGCTCTTGATGCCCGCCTCTTCGGCGTAGGAGGTGTCGAACACCTCGACCGGGTACTTGTGCTGCTCCGCCCAGCGGATATACATCCGCATCAGCATCTCGGCCCAGTCCGCGGCGTCCACCCCACCGGCGCCGGACCGAATGTTGACCAGCGCCTCGCGCTCGTCGTACTCCCCGGACAGCAGCGTGCGCACTTCCATCGCCTCGATGTCCTCGCGCAGCTTCTTCAGCTCGGCGTCGGCATCAGCCACATCGTCGGCCCCACCTTCTTCGGCGGCCAGCTCGTACATCACGGGCAGGTCGTCGAGCCGCTGCCGGAGTTCCTCGACCCGGCGCAGCTCGCCCTGGGTGTGAGACAGCTCACTTGTGACCTTCTGGGCGCGCGTCTGGTCATCCCATAGATGGGGATCGGATGCCTCGTGCTCAAGCTTCTCGATGCGACCGCGAAGCCCGTCGACATCGAGCACCCTTTCCACCGTGGTCAGGGTGGAGTCGAGGGCGGCGATATCGGCTTGACGGTCAGGATCCACGGGAGTTCACGTTACCGGCGCCAGCGTGCGCGTTTAGCATCGGAGCGGTAACCAGCTTGGCTTCGACGCAACAGCCCCTTGCGTGTGGCCGGGTAGCGACAGAAAACCTCAACAAAAGGTATCCATGCGCCCATACCATGTGGCGATCGTCGGCTCAGGGCCCTCGGGTTACTTTGCCGCGGCCTCGCTTCTGAAGTTCGCAGACTCGCAAGACGCCGCCGACGTGCGCGTCGACATGCTGGAGATGCTGCCGACCCCGTGGGGACTGGTTCGCTCCGGTGTGGCGCCGGACCATCCGAAGATCAAGTCGATCAGCGCCCAGTTCGAGAAAACCGCGCTGGACCCACGGTTCCGGTTCTTCGGCAACATCGTGGTCGGTGACCACGTGCGGGCCGGCGAACTAGCCGAGCGCTACGACGCGGTGATCTACGCCGTCGGCGCGCAGTCCGACCGGTCACTGGGCATTCCCGGCGAGGATCTGCCCGGCAGCGTCCCCGCGGTCGACTTCGTCGGCTGGTACAACGCGCACCCGCATTTCGAGGAGATGGCGCCCGATGTGTCGAGCGGTCGCGCGGTCGTGGTGGGCAACGGCAACGTCGCGTTGGACGTGGCGCGCATCCTCGTCACCGATCCCGACGTGCTGGCCGCGACCGACATCGCCGATCACGCGCTCAAGGCGCTGCACGACCGTGGGGTCGAAGAGGTGCTGATCGTCGGGCGCCGCGGGCCGCTGCAGGCACCGTTCACGACGCTGGAGCTTCGCGAACTGGGCGACCTAGAGGGGCTCGGCGACGTCGACGTGATCGTCGACCCTGCCGACTTCGCCGACATCTCCGACGAGGATCTCGAGGCCGCGAGCAAGACCGTCCGAAACAACATCAAGGTGCTGCGCGGCTACGCCGAACGCGAGCCGCGGGGCGCCAAGCGGCGCATCGTGTTCCGGTTCCGCACCTCGCCGATCGAGATCAAGGGCGAGGGTCGCGTCGAATCGATCGTGTTGGGCCACAACGAGCTGGTCGACGACAACGGCCGCATCGTCGCCAAGGACACCGGAGAGCGCGAGGAGGTGCGTGCCCAACTCGTGGTGCGTGCGGTCGGATACCGAGGCGTCCCGACGCCGGGGCTGCCGTTCGACGATCGCAGCGGCACCATCCCGCACACGGGCGGCAAGATCGATGGCAGCCGCAACGAGTACGTCGTCGGCTGGATCAAGCGCGGTCCCACCGGGGTGATCGGCAGCAATAAGAAGGACTCGCAGGAGACCGTCGACACGCTGGTCTCTGACCTGTCCGGCGCGGATCTGGCGGATGTCGGCGAGGACTACTCCGAAGACCTCGTGGAATGGCTGTTGGAACAGCAGCCGAAACTGGTCACCGACGACCACTGGAAGTTGATCAACGAGTACGAACGCTCGGCCGGTCAGCCGCACGGCAGGCCGCGGGTCAAGCTGACCAGCGTGGCCGAATTGTTGCGCATCGGCCACGGCTGAGCTCGTTGCAGCGCCGAACGTGGGTTACCGGCACGCTGTCGGCCGAAAAGCGTGCCTCAAGCCCACACTCGGCGAGCTACGGCGCGTCCGACGGGGCGAAGGTCCATCGGTCCGGGTTGTTGGGCGCATACATCACCGGGAACAACTGCCCCATTTTCGGCCAATGCTCGACGTCGATGGCGAGTTGTTGATAGACGATGTGCTCATTCACCGAGGGGCCGTTGATCACACCGGTGATT
>Ga0207669_10000453_pt1 | contig 17873 bp, 11 predicted proteins | sample KBSM33metaG_FD_184329 | JGI IMG/M metagenome (GOLD analysis project Ga0207669, IMG submission 184329) | Miscanthus rhizosphere microbial communities from Kellogg Biological Station, Michigan, USA - KBS M3-3 metaG (SPAdes) (version 2) | ecosystem: Host-associated > Plants > Roots > Rhizosphere >...
CTCGAAGCTCATACCCTTCGCCGCGATTTCCATCATCGGACTCTTCTTCATCCAGTGGGGGAATCTCTCCGAGTTCAACCCGAGCGGTCAGCCGCTGCTGGCGTCCGCCGCGACGCTCGCACCGCTGACGATGTTCGCGTATCTCGGGCTCGAGTCGGCGACCGTGCCTGCTGGCGACGTGAAGGATCCCGCTCGCACGATCCCTCTTTCGACAATTATCGGTGTGTCGATTGCCGCGCTCCTCTACGTGCTGGGCACAACCGTCGTCCTTGGCGTGGTGCCGCGCGAGGAACTGGTGAAGTCGGCCGCCCCGTTCGCCGATGCCGCACGTATCATGTGGGGTGGCTGGGCCGCAGACATCGTGGGTGTCGCGGTCATGATTTCCTCGCTCGGAGCGCTGAACGGGTGGACGCTGCTCATGGGCCAGGTGCCGATGGCGGCCGCCCAGGATCGACTCTTCCCTGCGCTCTTCGGTCGCGTGTCCGCACGTGGCGTGCCGGCGATCGGCATCATCTTCTCTGCGATTCTCGCGACGTCTCTGATCCTCATTCAAGCGGCAGGCTCGTCCGGCTTCGCCGCGTTCTATAGCCTCGTCGTCAATCTCGCGACGATGACCGCGGTTGTCCCGTACGCGTTTTGCGCGCTCTCGGTGGGACTGGTCGCGGCGAAAGCTGCAGGTGGTGGCAAGGTCCCGAGGGTCGGCGCAATCGAGTGGATCGCGTTCGTGTTCTCGATTTTCACGCTCTACGGCTGCGGTCCTGAAGCGGTGCTGTACGGTTTCGTGCTCCTGATGCTGGGCATCCCGGTCTACGTCTGGCAGGTTCGCCAGCAGTCCGCAGCAATCTCCCGAACCTGACATCCTGACCTGCCAGGCTGGACCATCGAAATGAGCAAGCCAGCCACACGCTCACTGTTGTCTTCCTGGACCTCTGTCGTTCCGGTTCTTGGTGTGGTGGTCCTCGCCCTGGCATGGGGCAGGACTCTTCCGATACTCGTCATCGGCATCGTCATCGTCTTGCTCGCGGGTGCTGTCCTCGCCGCGGTCCACCACGCAGAGGTCGTTGCTCACCGCGTCGGCGAGCCATACGGGTCGCTAGTACTCGCTGTGGCCGTGACGGTCATCGAAGTTGCGCTCATCGTCACGCTGATGATCGCCGGCGCGGGGGAGGCCAAGACGCTTGCGCGAGACACAGTGTTTGCGGCAGTCATTCTCACGTGCAACGGTATCGTTGGCCTGTCGATCCTGGCAGGCACGAGGCATGAGTCCATCGTCGTGTTCAACGCCGAGGGCGCGGGTGCGGCCTTTGCAACCGTCGCGACATTGTCAACCCTCTGCATGGTCGTACCGAACTTCACGACCAGCACTCCGGGTCCGGTGTTCTCGCCGCCCCAGCTCGCATTCGCGGCTGTCACGGCGCTGACGCTGTACGGATTATTCGTTGCGCTTCAAACAGGCCGGCATCGCGAGTATTTTCTGCCAGTCACTGCCGACGGTAGCGTCATCGATGACGATCACCATGCGACTCCACCATCGACACGTGCGACGCTGGTGAGCCTCGCGCTGCTCCTCGTCGCGCTGGTCGGCGTGGTCGGAAATGCGAAGCTGGTATCGCCCACGATCGAGCGCGCTGTGGCCGCCGCGGGACTGCCGCTCGCGGTGGTCGGCCTGATCATCGCGATGCTGATTCTGTCGCCAGAGACGGTCGCCGCCGTTCGCGCGGCGCGGCGACGGCAAATGCAGACCAGTCTCAACCTCGCATTCGGTTCTGCCATGGCCAGCATCGGACTCACTATTCCGACAATAGCGGTGGCCTCGATATGGTTGCCAATCCCGCTGCATCTGGGCCTCGATGCGATGCACATCGTGCTGCTGGCCTTGACCTGCATCGTGACGGTGCTCACAGTCGTCCCGGGACGCGCCACGCTCCTGCAGGCCGGCGTGCATCTCGCGCTGCTCGCGGCCTACCTGTTCCTGGCGATCAGTCCCTGACGATCAGCACAGAATGCCGTCGATGGCGACGCGTATCGCGTCGTCCGACCATCATCCTCGCTGTATCAGCCATTTCGCGTGCAGGTCGCGGACGACGGCAATGGCTTCGTCCGCAGTGTCGAGACACTGTGGAATCTCGAGATCTTCCGCATTGGCCAACGCAAGCCTTGGATCGAGCATCGCCGTCTTCGCCCAGTCGACGAGTCCTCGCCACATCTTACCCACGAGGATGAGCGGCACGTTGTCCACGTGCCGCACCTGCAGCAATTGCCAGATCATCAGCATCTCGAGCACAGTGCCGATCCCACCCGGCACCACGACGAAGACGTCGGAGACGATCACGAAATGCTGGAGCCGTGTGAAGAACGTCTTGTGCTCGAACGCCTCATCGACGAACGGATTGACATCCTGCTCGAAGGGCAGCTCGACACGAATACCCATGGAAGCCGGGCCGGCGCCGGCACTCGCCGCGCCTTCGTTCGCGGCCTGCATCAACCCGGGACCGCCGCCGGTGACGATGTCGCATCCCAGTGCGGCAAACGCCGCAGCCACGCGCTTGACCTCCTCGTACACGAACGTGCCGGGCTTGGCGCGCGCCGACCCGAAGATGGCCACGCGGTAGCGCTCCCGTCTGGATGGACGCAGACGGGTGAGGTCGTTGACCACCTCCCACAGGCTCATGACCGAGGCGGACAGAATTTCCTTCACGCGCTCTTCGTCGGCCAGGCTCACCTGAAGCGATTGATCGGTAGCGTTCTGCGGACTCGACATTCCAGACTCCTTATCCCTGTGAACGGCTGGCCGTCCTCGCCGTGGGTGAGAATGATGCAGCGTCGAGGGCACGAAACGTACCTCCACGGCCCATTGAGTGACGGCGGCGAGTCTATGCCATCTGTGTGCGTAAGACAGATCGGGCATGCGGCGCGACCTGGCGCGCCCGCCCGAAATATTGGAGGCCTCGGGAGGTTCGCTCGTCAGCACCGATCTTGCACGGTCAGGATCGTGCCGTTCTTGCGATGGGCCCTCTGCACTCCTGTTCTGGCGGGCTTCGTCTTTGCCGTCGGTGCCGACGCGCAGACGTTCTTCTACAACGAGGTCGCGAAGGATGGCCGCATCTACGTGTTCGCGTCTGCGGCAAGATACGAGGCGTTCACGAAAAGCAGTGGAGCCGAAACTGGCCCGGTCATCGAGCGGACAGGCTACGGCCCCAACGGCGAGACGGTGGTCTTCGACAGCCAGGACGCCATCAATCTTTATAACTTCAAGCACGGACTTCCAGGCGAGTCCTTCGCAAAACCTGATGAGACGAAGACGTCCGACTACCCGTCTGGCAAGTTCAGCGGGTTGATGTTCGGCGACTACTACTGGTACTTCGACAGGCACCAGGATGGAATCAGCACCAGCGATCCAACACCGGTCGAGGGGCAGCACGGGCTGTGGTTCCGGCGGATCTATTTCGCCTACGACTTCACCTACAACGAGCAGCTCACCACGCGCTTCCGGCTCGAAGCGAACAGCAACGGCGATTTCACTGGTGGCGATCTCACGCCGTACGTCAAAGACGCCTATCTGAAGTGGACCTACGCAGGCAGCCACGAACTCACCCTCGGCATCCATCCGACGATCACGTTCGACTGGCTCGACGGGTTCTGGGGGCTGCGGCACATCGAGAAGACGCCGGCGGATCTCTACCGGCTCGATTCGTCTCGCGACTTCGGGTTCACATTCGATGGCCCGACACCGATCGATGGTCTCAGCTACGCCGTGCAGTTCGGTAACGAGTCAGGCAACGCTTCCGAGACGCAGGAGGGCAAGATCCTCCGCGCCGAAGGCCGCTACGAGAGAGCGTCGGGGGTCGCTGTCGAAGGCTTCTACAGCCTTGGCACACGGCCCGACGATGAGCACCGCCAGACAGCGCAGGGCGTCGCAGGGTTCCGTACCAGCGCCGGGCGCGTGGGTGGTCAGTATCTGTGGCAGCAGCGCCGATCGGGACTCGACGATGTCCCGCACCAGACGATCGCTATCTGGTCAGGTTTCGGGGTCTGGGAGTTCCTTCCGAAGAAAGCCAACCTGTTTCTCCGGATGGACCGAGTCGAGGGACATCTCGGCGATCTCGAGACCGGGCTCCCGGGCGCGGAAGGCATCGACTACTGGGTTCTGAGCAGCGAATCACCGTTCACCACCTGGATCGTTGGCGGTGAGTGGTATCTGCACCCGGCCGTTCGCCTGAGCCCGAACCTGGAGATGGTGAGGTACTCGAACGAGCCGGATGCGGTGAACAATCCTGGACGGCGCCAGGACGCACAGTTCCGCCTGACGTTCTTCTGGACGTTCTGAAGGAGTCGCCAGTGATCGAACAACTCGGGGTGTTTCTCCACGGCCTTCCGTCGCTCTGTCTGTTCCTGAGCATCCTGCTCGGAACGATCATTGGCCGCTTCCACTTCAAGGGCGTCGGCTTCGGCTCGGTGGTCGGCACGCTGATCGCCGGCATCGTCATCGGGATCCTCGCCCGGCCAGAACTTCCGGACCTGCTTCGCTGGTCGTTCTTCTATCTGTTTCTGTTTTCCATCGGCTACTCGGTCGGCCCACAGTTCTTCGGCAGTTTGAAGAAAGAGGCGCTGCCGCAGATAGCGCTTGCAGTTGTGGTCGCCGTGAGTGGGCTCGCTGCGGTGATCGCCGTCACCGCGGCGTTCGGGTTCGATGAAGGCCTTGCCGTCGGCGTGCTCTCCGGCGCGATGACACAGTCTGCCGCGCTCGGCACCGGTCTGAGTGCCATTGCCGAGTTGCCGATCCCGGACGAGGCCAAAGCCGTCCTCATCGCCAACGCACCACTGGCCGACGCGATCACCTACGGCTTCGGCGACCTGGGTCTCATTCTGTTCCTGACGTGGCTCGGACCGAAGATCATGCGCGCAGATCTGAAGCGGGAGGCCAGGGAACTGGAGCAGGAGCTGTCCGCTGGCAAGACGGCGGGCGAAGTCCCGTCGGCCATCCACTACGGGATCCGCGCGTACCGGGTTGAGCACGCGCAAGTCGCCGGCTCCACTCTTGCGGCACTCGAGGCCCGCTATGCGGCAGCGCGATTGACCGTGCAGCGGGTGAAGCGCGGAGCTGATGCCCTGGAGCTACATCCCGCGCTCACGCTCAATCGCGGTGACGAAGTGGTCGTGTCGGCGCAGCGCATCGCGTTCCTCAACGCCGAACGCGAGATCGGACCGGAGATCGACGATCCCACCCTGCTTTCGGTGCCGGTGAAGACAGCGGCGGTCGTCGTCACGAGCTCGGAGGTGAGCGGCAAAACGATTGGCGAACTCGCGCAGGACCCCGATGCCCGTGGCGTGTATCTGGAATCCGTGCAGCGAAGCACCGAACTCATCCCTCGCGAATCGTGGACGGTCCTGCAACGCGGCGACATCCTGCGGATCGTGGGCGCGCCCGGCGATGTCGAGCGCGCGGGCCGGCACGTCGGATTCGTGGAGCGCGATCTGTCGAAGACCGACCTCACGTTCCTCGCCGGCGGTGTGTGCGCAGGGATCCTGCTCGGCCTGCTCAAGCTCAACGCGGCCGGGATCGTGCTCGGTCTCGGCACGGCCGGGTCGATTCTGGTGATCGGCCTAGTCGGCGGATGGGCGCGCAGCCGCTATCCGGTCTTCGGCGCGATTCCGGAGCCGGCCCAACGCCTGTTGATGGATATCGGCCTGATCGTCTTCATCGCGGTCGTGGGGCTACACGCAGGGCCGCATGCCGTCGAAGCCTATCGCGTCAGTGGTGGGACCTTCTTCGCCACCATATTCGTCGCCGGGATGATCGTGACCGTCGTGCCGCTCGCCGTCGGCACGATCGTCGCGCGATATGTGTTCAAGCTGCGTCCGCTTATGGTGCTCGGCGGTCTCGCCGGGGCACAGACGTGCACGCCGGGCTTGACCGCGCTGCGGGACGCAAGCGACAGCAACGTCGGCTCGCTGGCCTACACGGTGCCGTACGCGATCGGCAACATCCTGCTGACAATCTGGGGACCGGTCGTCGTCGCCATCGTCCACGCGATGCGAGCGTAAGAGGCGATCGAAACCTGAGGCGCGGACGCGTCGCGATCGGCGCCCTCATGCGAGGGCGTCAGATCGCGAAAACCGCACGTGCCGCACGTGTTACGCTACTTCTTCACGGGCGGCGGGTAGTTCTTCAGCAGCTTGGCAACGGCTTTCGCGAGATTCTTCTGCTGCTTCTCCGGCTTCGCCTTGGTATCGAGCGTCTTGCTCGCCGTGCCGCGCCAGACCAACGCCTTCTGAGCCGGCACATACATGTCCAGCGCGAGCTGACCGACGTAGATCGTGGAGGTCGTTCCGGTTGTCGTGCTCATGCCACCACCGCCGTACCAACCGGCACCGTACCAGCCTGGGCCGTAGCCGTAGCCGGTGTCGAACGATGTGTACTGTTTCTCGGTGCTGACGGCGGCCTGGTAGCCGATAATCAAGTCCGCAGTGTCGGCCTCCGTACGCTTCAGGCCTTTGGTGGCAAGTTCGAGGTCGATGGCGCCCTTGATCTGTCCGTCGACGAGATCGCTGAGAGGCTCGGCACCTTTGATCGGGACCCACTTGTACGTCTTGAACATCGCGAAATTGGTTTCCTTCGCGAAGTTGTATCGAACGTCCTGTGCAAGGACATTGCTCGCGCCGGCCAGGAACAGCACCAGCGGGAGCACGAACAGTCTCTTCATTACTCTCTCCTTCCGGGCCTGATCGAACACGACACGGTCGCACTGCGACATCGGCGTGACACCCGGCGCGCACGATCAAAGAGCATGTCGCGTGCCACGGACTCCGTACGCGACTCCCCTTGCGCCGATGCGGAATCCGAATCGTTCGCCTTCAAGTTCCGCGGATTCCACGAACGTCCGCGCCGTTGTCTCTCCGAGATAATGGAGTGCCTCCGTCGTGTCGGAGTCGTGCGACGAAAAATCACGCCGCAAATGACGCTGTCGGCCGTGTTGCCGTGCACATCCACCCTCGACATTCCGTGGCACATGCCCTGCTGTCCAAACTGAGCATGGCAATCTTCGTCGGCCGCATCGTCCTCATCGCCGCCGTCTTTGCTCTCTGTGGAAGTGCCGTCGCACTGGCGCAGTCGTCGCTGGATGTCCCCATTGAGACCGTAGACGCACCGCCCGAGTCGCCCGTGGGTGACGTGGCCCGGGCCGAAACCCCGCCAACGCCACCACGGCCCCTGTTTCAGCTTCCCACAACGCCGCCGCCTCTCGATGCCGAAGGTCGCGCGTGCCCGGGTTGCCCGCCGCGCCGCATCGGCACATCGTTCCTGTGGGCCACCGCGATCAACGGCATGTACGAGCTCGCGAACCTGATTCGCGGACAGGACACGGCCAAAATCACACCGGAGACCTGGTGGACGAACATGAAGCGCGGTTGGGAATGGGACCTCGATGACTTCGCCGTCAACCAGATCGGCCACCCATACCAAGGCAACAACTACTTCACGACCGGCCGCTCCAACGGCATGAACTTCTGGGAGTCAGCGGGTCTCACCGCGTTCGGCAGCAGCACGTGGGAGTACTTCGGCGAGACGAATCAGGCCTCGCTCAACGACTTCATCAACACCACGCTCGGCGGAATCGCGCTCGGCGAGATGTTCCATCGCACGGCGTGGTTGATCCGCAACACGCACGCGACCGGCAAGTCGCGCATGTGGAACGAAATCGGAGCCACCGCTCTGGATCCGATGAGCGGACTCATGCGGTTCATGTCCGGCGATGCCGGGCGAGTGGTGGACAAGCCGCCCGACATGGTGCCGTCGTCGCTCACGGCCACCGCGCAGTTTGGCCTGCTGTGGCGAGGCTCGAATACGGAGGCGGTCGAGTCGGACACCTACGGGTTCTTCGAAACTGATCTTTTGTATGGCGACGTCCTGCATGACGAAAGCGACACGCCCTACGATGCCTTCGCCGTTCGACTGAGCTTCGGCGGTGGCAGCGCGTTCAGCGAGGCGCGCGTGCGCGGACGCCTCTACAGCAAGCAGCTCAAACGGACACTCTTCACGATTGCGCAGGCCTATCAGTTCAACAACAACCCCGCGTATCGATTCGGCGCCCAGGCCTTCGAGGGCATGTTCATTGGTGAGAAGCGCCTGACCTCGAATCTATCGATGATCGCCGTAGGCGGCGGAGGCGTGACGGTACTCGGCGCTGTCGATTCGATTCCGTTGACTGGCATCCTGCCAGAGGAACCGCCGCCTGACGCCGGGCAAGGCGTGTCGACGGGCCCCCGCTACTACGACTATGGGCCTGGAGGAAACCTCCTGGCCAACTTCATTCTCCGGCGTGGCAACACCAATTTCGTGGCGTTCGGGTATGAGTTGCACCACCTGCATGTCCTCGACGGCGTTCGAGCCAATCACGTGCTCCAACGCGCCCGTCTCGATGTGACGTGGCCGGTGAAAGGGGCATGGGGAGTGGGAGGATCGACGGAGTTCTTCACCCGCAAGACGTACTACGCTGACGACGCCGGCGAGGCCGACTACCACTTCCCGCAGTACAGGGTCTTTATGACGTGGACAATCTCATGACGAAACGCGCTGTCCTGCCTGTGTTGCGGATCTGCCTCCTGCTCCTGCTGTCATCCGGTCTGGCGGCGGCGCAGACTGCCCCATCTTCACCGTCCACAGGCTGGCAGCCCTGGATCGTGGTCGGGGGATCGAGCACGACACTGCTCGGCGACTGCACTGACTGCCCCGCCGACACCTACGTTCATGACGGCGGAGTCCTGGCGATCGTCGGAGCCCCGCTGACGCCGCGCACTGACATCGGCGGCCAACTCTTCTGGGTGCCCTCATCGTCGGCAGCTGGCGAGCCGATTAACACGACCTACGTCATGGGCACCTTTCAATTCCGCCCTTGGGGGGCCTCGGGATTCTTCGTTCGAATCAGCAGCGGAATGGCCTTCGTGAAGAACTGGATCGTCGATGCCGACACGTCGACGTCGTTCACGTCCAAGGCTTTTGCCCTGGAAATTGGCGGGGGCTGGGAGTGGCGCTTTTCGCGGAGGCTCGGCACGCAGGTGTTCGGCTCGCAGCACGTCGCGGCGCTGGGTGATCTCCAGGGATCGACCCAGCGTGTCGAGAATGTCATGGGGAACTTCTGGTCGGTTGGCGGCGGGATCGTTATCCGCTAACCCCAACTTCCAACTCCCAGACGCTCGGCGCGTTGGGAGTTGGGAGTTGACTACGGCCGCTTCGGCCGAACGATTCCAAGCTTGGACATCCGCGCTTCCAGGGTCGTCGGCTTGAGGCCGAGCAGAGCCGCGGCCCCGGCGGACCCGCGAATACGCCAGCTTGCGCTGTCGAGCACGCTCAGAATGTGCTCCCTCTCGACATCGTTCAACTTGAGGCTGCGTTTCCCGGCGGGGTGAGCGACCGCAGGGAGCGAGAGCGAGAGCTGTGTGCCGGTAGACACGATCATGGCGCGCTCGACGACATTGCGCAGCTCGCGGATGTTACCGGGCCACGAGTACCGCTGCAGCACGGCCATGTCTTCGCGTGAGATCGTATCGACGCGCTTGCCGAACGCCTTCGAGAACTCGTCAACGAATCGCCACACGAGAAGAGGGATGTCCTCGACGCGATCCCTGAGCGGCGGCACCTGAATCGGGAAGACATTGAACCGGTAGAAAAGGTCGTCGCGGAAGCTGCCTTCTGCGATTCGCTTCTCGAGATTCCGGTGCGTCGCCGCGATGATGCGCACGTCCACGTGAAGGCCCTTCGGGCTGCCCAGACGCTCGATCTGCCGCTCCTCGAGGACGCGCAACAGCTTCACCTGCACATCCGGAGGCAGCTCACCGATCTCGTCGAGGAAGATCGTCGAGTGATCCGCCAGCTCGAAGCGTCCGATCTGACGCGCGAGCGCGCCGGTAAATGCGCCCTTCTCACGGCCGAAGAGCTCGCTCTCCATGAGCGTGCTCGGGATCGCCGAGCAATTCACACGGACCATGATTCGGCCACGTCGCGCACTCAGCTCGTGGATGTGGGCCGCAATCAGTTCTTTTCCAGTGCCGGTCTCACCGAGCAGCAGGACCGTTGAGTCAGTCGCTGCCACCTGCCTCGCCTGTTCCAGCACGGTCTTGATTGCCTGGCTCTGACCGATGATGACGCCGGTACTCGCGCGATCCTGTGACTCGCGCCTGAGATACAACGTTTCCGCGCGCATGCGATCGCGCGAGTGCTCAATCTGCAGGATCGATTGCCGCATGGTCTCGTCGGATTCACATCGCGCGAGGATGTTCCCGAGCACAGCGGCCGTGACGCGCATCGTGTGCACCATCTCAGCCGTCCAGGTGCGGTCGCTTCGCATCATCGCGAAACCAAGTGCCCCGCCGACCTGGCCGGACACGCCAATTGGGACGGTCACGGCCGCGCGGATATCGAGCGCGCGATAGCTCTCTCGATCGACCTCGCTCGACACGTCGTCAAGAGATGAGAACGAGAGGACGTTGCCGTCGAGAATCGTCTCGCGCGTCCACGGCAGGCGATCCCTGAGCGTGACCGCGACGGGAGCGCTCACACCCGGACGCCCCCACCACGCAATCGGACCGGGTGACAGCTCGCCCTCGACGATGCGGAAGAAGGTGCAGCGATCGACGTCGAGCGTCTCGCCAATCTGGCGAATCGCATCGCGAATCGCCTCGATCACCTGCTCGGCCGGCAGATTGATGAACTGAACCGAGAGTTCAGCGATGAGCCGCTCGAACTCCAGTTTCCGATCGAGCGCCTCGCTCGCGGCCTGCTCCAGCTCGCGGCGCTCCGTCAGGTCGACAACGGACACGAGCATGAACAGCCCTTGATCGACCTTGAGCGGATTGAGCGTGACCTCAATCGGAAACTCGCGGCCGTCACGACGACGCCCTGACAGGTTGTGATCGAGACTGATGGCCTGACTCTGCTCGGTGAGTCTGGCCGCCGGCATCAGAACGTTCACCGACTGCCCGAGCAAATCGTTCCGGCTGTAATCGAATTGGCGCTCGATCTGCTGATTAGCCAGAACGATCGACCCGTCGGGATCGACGACGAGCACGCCGTTCGGCAGCGACTCCGCCACGACGCGAAGCAGAACGAAAGAGTCCTCAGTACCTGGCCGTTTCGTCTCCTTGACGGTCACACTCGCCGGTTGCGCGATGGGATTGCGCATGAACATCCGAGTCGCCATGCTCTCAACGAGCGATGGACGGCCGGAGGCTCTGCGAATAGCCGCCTCTCGTAGTTCTGACACTTTGATTGCCTCTGGATAGGTGCCGCTCGCCAAGGCTGCACCGATTTGGTCTAGAACTTCTGCAACTTTGAGTCCGATACATGAGAAGTGAACAATCTGTGACCAGGTTCGATCTCACAGAAAAAGAGATGATAGCCCGAAGCGAGGATGTGACAACCGCATGGCGGCCACGGAATGCCACGGAATGCCGCGGACAGGCCGCTTGTGGAATCCTACGTGAATCTACGTAGGCCCAAGGGCCAGCGCACTGATTCGCGCTACTCGGGCGCCTTGTCCCCCTTTGCCTGTCTAGGTGATTGACGCGCCGGAGCCCGGACCGAGTATCGTGAGCTGCACATGGCCGGACGACCGGCTGGAGGACACATGGTTCGATTCGTCAGGCGAGGACTGGTTGCGGGCACGGCGTGCGGTCTGTTCGCGCTTGGAAACGCCACGGCCCACGGGCAGGCAACGGCACCGGGGGCCGTCATCGGCACCGGCACGTTCACGTCCTTCGTCGAGAACATGGATCGCTCTCTCGCCTTCTATCACGACGCATTCGGCATGGAGGTCCCGGCGATCCCCGAGACCGGTGAGCGTCCTTACAACCGTTCCAACCCGCAGCTCTTCGCGATGTTTGACATCCCCGACGCAAAGGAACGCCACCAGTCGGCGCGCGTGCCCGGCACCAGGCTGAGCGTCGAGGTCATGGAGGTCCAGAACGTTCCGCACCAGACGCATCAACTGCGAATCCAGGACCCGGGCACTGCCACGCTTGTGCTCGTCGTCCGCGACATCGATGCGGCGCTCGCCGGCGTCACCAAAGCGAACGCTCCAATCGTGACGCCGGGCGGCAAGCCGGTGACGATGGCGGATGGCTCGCGCGCGATCCTGATCAACGACATCGACAAGCGCTTCATCGAGATCAGGCAGCCCGCTTCACTGCCTGACAGTGCGGCCGCGTCCACCAACAACATCGTCGACATTCGCCTGTCGATCAGCGTCAACGACATGGAGCGCACGACGAAGGTGTATCGCGATGTGCTCGGATTCACGCTCGAAGGCGAGACGGGGTTCGCTGCGGACAAAGCCACGCGTGCGTTGACTGGACTGTCTAAGGCCGAAGTCCGTCGCAGCCGTGTGCAGGCGCCGGGGTCACCGTTGTGGATTGAATTCGTGGAGTTCAAGGGCGTCGACCGTACACCGTTGAAGATGCGCATCCAGGATCGCGGTGCGGCCCGGCTGCAGTTGCGCGCGCAGAACCTCGACGCGATGGTCGATACGATGAAGCGCGCAGGCCTCGCGGTGGTCTCGCAGGGAGGAACCGCTGTGCCGATTCCTCCCAACTTGAAGGGTGCGCTCGTCGCCGATCCCAACAATTTCTTCCTGACGCCGTTTGCGCCGTGCGACGGCTGCACGTCGAGGACTCTGCCGCCCGCGGCCGCCGCGCCGGCGCAGCACTGAGTCTTTCCTGAACTCGGCTGTCGCGGCGCGAACTACTTCGGCGCCTTGTACGGCACGCCGATCGCGCGGAACGGACCGGGATCCTTGGTCGCGTCGTTGCGGAGGTTGAGCTTGGCCTCCGCGACGTACGCGGTGCCCTCGGCCAGCGTCACCGCGGTGATTCCCGTCAGCCCTTCTTTCAGCACCTTCACGTCGGCCTTGTCACCATTGATGGTGACCTCGTCCAATCGCCCACCTTCCACGAGCAGCATCGTCATACGACCCACCGTGCGCATGCCGTCGGGCCCCTGCAACGGCCGCGACGGTTCGAGCTTCACGATCGGTCCGGCCGATCCATCAGCCGTGACCGGAATGCGCAGCAGCGTGCCCTGACCCACCGAGTTCACGTAGAGGTGACCATCGGCCAGCAGCGCGACGCCATCGGCCGTGGCGAGCAGCATCGGATCAGAAGCCCAGACGTCGAGCGCGTTCGCACCCTTCTTGAGCCGTAGAACGCGTCCCTGCGTGGTGTCGCTCGCGTAGACGGTTCCGTCCTTCGCAACGGCGATGTCGTTGCACAGGCCGTTGTTCGGGAACACGTAGCTCGCCTTGAATGCGGCGGTCTTCAGGTTGAATGCTTTGAGTGCGGTCTCGCCGACAACAGGCGCGCCGTTGCGTCCACCGGTGGCCGACGCACAGACCCACAACGTGCTGGAGTCCTCGTCAGCCAGCACACCGAGCACCGTGGACAGGCCGTTCGACTTCGGCTGGATCCAGACCTCGGCCTTCGAGGACCTGGACGTCGCGCGATAGACGCTGTCCTGTCCAAGGCTGCCGAAGAACAGCGTGCCGTCTTTGGTTGACGTCAGGCTCTCTGGAAAGATTCGCGCATCGGCAAACGTGATCTCCGTCCGATCGGCCGCCTGCAATGAGCAACCAAGGATCGCGATCAAGGCATAGACACCCGTCAGCACAGTTCGACGCATGTTTCTGTTTCTCCTTCGTTAGAACTTTCCACTGAACTCGATGTAGTGATTCGAGCGGCCGGTCAGGAACAGGCGGCCGAGCCGCCCCATCAACTTGTCAGTGCTGCCTGGTCCCCAGAATGCATCAGGGCACGGATGGCTTGACCGGGCCGAGTGCAGCGGTCTGCCGTGCAGTGGCGGCAATCACATCAGCCGCCTTCTCCCCGATCATGAACACCGCGCTCGCGAGGAAGAACCCTGGAATACGTGGGAAGACAGACGCGTCCACGACGCGCAGGCCTTTGATGCCGTGCACTTCGAAATTGGTCGAGAGCACGCCGCCATCCTCGCGCCGGCCGATGCGACAAGTGCCCGACGCGTGATGTCCCCACGCCTGGTTCTTGATGAACTCCAGCAGCTTGTCATCAGTGACATCGTCCCCCGGGGTCTCCTCTTTCTCAATCATCCCGTCCTTCTTCAATCCGGCTGCAAGCTTGCGCGCGAGCGCGACACCAGCCGCAACCGCCTTCAGGTCCTGCTTGCGGGTGTCGGTGCCCTCGTCGAAGTAATGGAAGTTGATCGACGGCGGCACGCGTGGATCCTTCGACGCGAGCGTGACCTCCCCGCCCGTGTTGTTCGTATGCCCTTTCAGGACGATCCACGTGAGGCAGTTTGGGTTTTGCGCAAGAAGCGACGAGTAGCCCGGGAAGTACCCTTCGAATCGACCGATCACCGAATAGAGGAACAAGTCTGGGGAGAACGCAGCCGGCCCGGATCGCGCGATGACAGACAACACCGCGCCGTTGGAGTCGTAGATGCCGTTCTTGTGGTCGGCCCAGTCTTTGTACTGCGGATCCGCGCGCGTGAACGTCGCCCCCTCGAGCGCCTTCCACACCGGAAACTTCATCCGGTTGACGACAGCGACTTCATATCGATCCTGAAGATTCTTGCCGACACCGGAGAGCTCTTCGACACAGGTGAGCCCCTGCTTCTCGATGACCTCACGAGGTCCGATACCGGAGAGCATCAACAGCTGCGGCGTGTTGAACGCACCGCCTGCGAGGATCACTTCCCTGGCGGCAAACACCTGCCTGGTCTTGCCCGCCGCGGTGTTCTGTCGCGGGTGCGCACCGTACAGACGGTCGCCGCTTTGATACTCGACGCCGATGGCTCGCTTCTCGTTATCGAGCAGCACCCGCGTCACGAGTGCATGCATCTGAATTTTGAGCGTGCTCTGAGGACGATTCGCGACCTCCAGCACCCGCTCACGCGTGCCGGCGCGCCGATGGTCTTTCGTCGTGAGAGGTGTGTAGCGAAGCCCGATGGCATCTTCGGTGACGACACGCCAGTCGTTGGGATCGAGCAGGCTGTCGAGACGCGCGCGCCGGTCCTCGTCGGTGACGGCCACCTCGGGACTGCGCAGCACTGTCTTCGCCGTATCGACAAACATCTTGCGAAAGTTACTGTCTTTGAACACGTCGAGCGCCATCGCGATCTCGGTCTGCAGCCAGCCAGACCACCCATGGCGGCTCGGGTTGTGACCGGGACGGCTGTCCTTCGGCTCGTCCGACCGATGCTCACAGCGCTCGAGGCGCTCGAAGTACGAGCGCATGTTCTCCGCGCGCCAGGTCGGGTCGCCGGTCAGATCCGCAAGCTGATTCCAGTCGGCATTGTGCGGGTAGACCAGGATCATCGCGTTGTGCGCGGTGCAGCCACCGAGCGTGCCGGCCCTCGGATACAAAACACCGTTCACCGGTTTGCCGTCGACCGTGCTCCGGTACTTGAGGTCCTTCTCCTGCCTGGTTTGATCCTCATAGTGCCTGACGAAGAAGTCCCAGCGGATGCCGTCGTTCTCGGCCGAGAGCGCGTGGAACCCCGGCACGTCGTAGTCATCGGGCAGGCTGTTGATGCCCGGTGTCTGAGGCGTGGACCCGACAGTCTTCCGTGGATCACCACCGGCCTCGAGCAGAAGCACACTGAAACCAGACTCGGCAAGGCGCGCCGCCACAGTCCCGCCTCCCGCGCCCGAGCCCACGACGATATAGTCCGCGTCGTAGGTGGCGGGCCTTGGTGTGATTGTTCCTGTCCCCACTCTGAGCCTCCGAGCTACATGGTCTTCAGGAACCCGATGAGATCTCGTTTTTCTGCGTCGCTCAGGCCGGGCTCTTCGGTGAAGAGATTCGTTCCGAAGTAATGGCCCTTGTTGATCACGTAGTCAGGGCAGTTGCTCATCTGAAGCATCGTGTCCATGACGTTACGGTCGGCGAACGGGTTGTTGCCCCGTTTGATTTCCGCGTTGATCTGCTTGATCAGCCTGAGCAGCAACTCGCGATGAGCCTTCCGTTCCTCACCCTGCTTGTCGGCGCCAAGGACATCCATGCTCGTCACGAGGCTCACCGGCGTGCCCTTGGGAATCGGGCCGACCGTGATCTCGCCATTGCGGAAGAAAAATGGGAAGAGCCGCCGGCCGATGCCAAGCAACGGACGCAGGCCATCAGGCAAGTAGCCTTGCGGTATCCGGATGTCGCTGTCGACAGACGTCCTCTGAATCCAGCCGACACCGGCTCCTTCGATCTTGAGTCCCGTAAACAATTCGTCGTTGCGACGGCGTTCCGGCCAGAGCATCTGCTCAATCGAGGCTTGAAACACTTTCATTCGCGCTTCGACCGACGGGCTCGGATCGAACGGGCCCACGGAGTTGTTCTGCAAGAAGGGCGCGGTAGACCAGAGGCTGACAAGCGACGCGGGACGAGTGAAGCCACGCCCTCCGCCCTTCAACGTATAGGAGTACTCCGCGCCGGTCAGCGGGTTCCGCAGTTGAACGGAGCCGACAGACGGCAGATCCTTATAGGACTGCGACGAGAAGTTGTCCCAGATGTTGCCTGCGATCGCATTCGTGGCAATCGGGCTGCAGATGTTGGTCTGCATCAGCGTTGACGGCACGCGAAGCTCGGTCGAGAGGAAGTTGTCCTTCAGAAAGTCGTCGGCGAGGACCATGTCGCGCATCGGCGCCTTGAAGGCGTCCGACTTGGTCCAGGCCCAGTACTTGTCCCAGCAACCGAGATAGTTCTTGCCGTTGCAGTTCTCGAGATCGAGCCCCACCGGCAAGGGTGGAGTCTTGCTCGAATGACAGCGCGCGCAGCGCTCTGCGAAGACGGTCTTTCCCCGACGGGTGGTCGCCGTATCCTCCGTCAAGTACGACGGTCCGTTGGGCGCGTCCTTGAGGTAATGCGGGGCTGTCGTCGCAAGGAAGAAGCTCGCCATGTATGGCGTCTGCCGCTCGATTGCCTGCCAGTAGACCGAGTTCTTCCGGGCATCGGCGATCTTGATCGGCGAGATCTCCTGTCCACCAATCAATGGCCGGAAATGCAGCAGCCACTCTTCGCTAAAGAGACCGATGTTCAGGTACACGCGATTGAGGGCACCGAGTGCCCCGACGGAATCTGATCCATCCTTCAGCACTCGTGGCGTCCACGTCGTGGACGGCGGTGTGAAGAACTGCGCGAGCGGATCCGTCGGAGGAACGAACTCGTTGAACTGCTTGTTGTCGAGGCCACCGCCGCTGAGCGTCTCCTTCCCCCAGCGCTTGGCGAGCGCCATGCGCGGGCCCAGCAGGTAGACCGCATTCATCGTCCGCGGGTTGTTGATGTTGTCGGTCGAAACGAGCGAGGTATCGAGCGTCCCTGGGAGCGAGGTGTGCAGCGCTTGAAAGAGGAAGCTCTTCTCGTTCGTCGTCGCCTTCCAGTCGAAGACGCGATCCCACCAGAAGAACTGCGCGCCGACGTTCGAGCTGAGATTGGCCCACTCGGGTCTTTCGGGATCCTTCGGCGGCTTCACCGGGTTCGGGCCGACGTGGCAGAACGCGCATGACATCGCCACCCGGTAGGGCTTCACGAGACCGCGCTGCTCGTAGTACGACGGGTCACGGTAGTAGCGCTCCGAGTCCCAGGCCTTGCGCGCCTTCTCGTCGAAATCCGGGTTCGGGAAGATCCGCAGACCGACGATGCCGGTCGCTTCACCGTAGTACGAGCCGACTGGTACAGTCTTGCCGCGTGCGCCGACTTGCACGCCTTTGTACTTGTCGTCGTTTTCGAACGGATCCGGCGCGCACTTGGGATCGCGAACGTCGAGCCACAGCCCGTAGCGATTCGGGTCGGGGCCGGTGGCCTTCGTGAAGCACGGCTCGTTCACAAGCCCGAGATACGTCCACCGTGTGTCGCGCGAGTAC
>Ga0207669_10000455_pt1 | contig 17835 bp, 18 predicted proteins | sample KBSM33metaG_FD_184329 | JGI IMG/M metagenome (GOLD analysis project Ga0207669, IMG submission 184329) | Miscanthus rhizosphere microbial communities from Kellogg Biological Station, Michigan, USA - KBS M3-3 metaG (SPAdes) (version 2) | ecosystem: Host-associated > Plants > Roots > Rhizosphere >...
AAGCTTAATAGGCCATGTCCGCTTTCCCCTTCAAAGCGGACATGTGCAGTGCAAAGTGAGATGTCCGCTAAGGGCCAAAAGCGGACATATTGACATTAGAATTGGATATTGTGTGGGACGTGACTAATTTCCATAATGATTACGGATCGAAACGCGAGATCGGGAAGAACGCCGATGAAACGCATCGCGCCAAAACCAAGGATATTAAATGATACCAAGCCTATATTTAGTTTTTCGCCGCATCGATTAACTGACCGATTGACCCCACTCGAATTGTTATACGGGACCAGTGACCTCGGCATTCCAGAAGTGGAAGTTGCCGATTGGAAACTTGACATTGCAGGGCTCGTCAACAATCCGATTTCGCTTTCTTTCGATGATTTAAAGGGCCTCCCAAAGCGAAGCATAGAAACTGTCTTTATTTGTTCAGGCAACCCACACTTTCCGACTCAACCGTCGCGAAAAGTGGCCAATGTACGGTGGGCTGGCGCAGATTTGGCGCAACTCCTCGAAAAAGCAAAAGTCAACGAGCGCGCGATATACCTGTGGTCGTATGGCTTAGATTTCGGCGAAAAAGAAAATTATGGAGAAATTCCTCATTACGTCAAAGATATGCCTCTCACTCGCCTGCAAGAAGGAGACATACTGATAGCGTATGAACTCAATGGCGAACCTTTGGCAGTGAAAAACGGATTTCCAGCCCGTCTCGTGATCCCAGGCTATTACAGCACTAACAGCACAAAATGGCTTTTCAGGCTGGAGTTGGCGGATCGCCGCGCCGATAGTTACCATACAACTGTTATGTACAACGACCCCAATTTTGATGCAGATCCATCTGGCAAGGTGACAAAACCAGTTTGGGCCGTAGCGCCGCAATGCATATTTGCCTCCCATAAACAAAAAAACGAAATTCTAAATGAACCCACCGAACTTTGGGGATGGGCCTGGTCAAGATGTCCGGTCGACTGGGTTGAGGTAAGCACAGATGGCGGAGCTACATGGGAACGAGCCGAATTGGAGCCTGCCCAGCGGAGGGCATGGCAGAGATTTTCTTACATGTGGACTCCTCCTAAACCCGGCGACTATGACGTTCGCTGCCGCACTCAGGACGTGAACGGTGAAACACAGCCACCGAACAACGCCCGACATTCAATCCAATCGATACTGATCGCGGTAACAAGCTGACTCGATTAATTGAGTTGATTGATATCCGCTTAGGGTTCTTTGCGGCCTAGCTGATCGAGGTCGCCCCTCGTTTGTCCGCTTTGGGTCAAAAGCAGACATGTGCAATGCACCAACTCATGTCCGCTTTACACCCAATAGCGACCGCAAAAGCAGACATGCCGCAATGGTGATGTCTGCTTTACGCCCATAAGCGGACGTGTGCGCTGCAACTACGTATGTCTGCTCTGGGCCAGAAGCAGACATCGTCAGACTATTCAAAAGTCTAAGCTTGCCGACGCACTGGTGTAGGAACGCGTCCATTTCCCCCGAAGGTGATCGAGCTTTGGAAGGAGAGTCTCGGCGGCGTGAACTGAATAGATGTGCGCAAACTTGCACAGCGACAATCGAGCGGACGAGCGCGCCGTGCTGGCGAACAAATTGAGAAGCAGCGTCTAGGACAAAAACGACAATCGTCCGAACGTTAGGGCAACGTCACGTCGCGCGTGTCCGCTTCCTCCGCCATCCGAACAATCCCAACGCGCCTAAGCCGGTGGCGAAGAGTGGAAGAGCGCCGGGGAGCGGTGTGTTGGCTACATCAGAAACTGGCGTGAGCGTGAAGCTGAGAGTTTGGACATTGTTTGATATGCAGTCGGACGTACAAAGATCAAATCTAAAGCCATTGCCAACAGGCACTGCTCGTAATGTGAAGTCTGTATAAAATCCGAGCAATGAATCCGTGTGCAGACGGATTCCGTTTTCATTTATGAATGGGAATGTCGAAAAAAGTAGGTTGTCTGCACCGAAACCAACAGGCAAACCTGTCAAACTCACGGGATACTTAAACAAGCCGAGGGGTGGTCCAAAATTATACGAGAGGAACCCTGTGCCAGTGATGTCGGTGATCAAGGATCCGTTCGAAGGGTAAGGACCGGGAGCGTTTGCCGTTGTAATAAGGATATCGATTTGGTCGCCAAAGTTGTTGGATAAATTATCGGAAAATTGCAACTCAATGGTGGCCGCACCGGCTGGCGATTGACCAAAAAACCAAATTACAATGAGACCGGCAACAAGCGGCACGAACCTATTCGTGACAGCCGCCACCGCATACGCAATATGATTCCTGAGCTTCATGACATTCGCCCCCGCTATGCCGCGTAAAATGATGCCATGGCGTCTGTATCCAGGGCAACCGGGTGTCCGCTTTGGGTCAAAAGCAGACATTTGCGCTGCAACAAGTGATGTCCGCTTTACCCCTAATAGCGACCGCGAAAGCGGATTCCCGCAAACGGTCATGTCCGCTTTACCCTCGAAAGCAGACATGTGCAGCGCAAACACCGATGTCCGCTAAGGGCCAGAAGCAGACATCGTCCGACTATTCAAAAGTCTCGTTGGCGCGCGACAGCAACGAAGCCGGTACGGCAAGGCCGAGCGCCTTGGCTGTCTTTAGATTGATCACGAGTTCAAATTTGGTCGCTCCCTGCACTGGCAGATCTGCGGGTTTTTCGCCCCTGAGAACACGATCGACATAACCGGCCGCTTGTCGGTATGGATCGATCGAGTCCGGCCCGTAACAGACCAAACCACCGGCGGCCACGAAAAAGCGGAATGGATAAACTGCCGGCAGGCGGTGGCGCGCCGCAAGCGTGATGATCAACTCACGATTGTTGACCGTCAGCGGAGTTGCCACCGAGATCAAACCGCAATTCGGTGCGCGTGCAAAATCAGCGATGGTGCGTTCAATATCCTTGGCGTCTCGCCCGCCAAGGGCTGTCACCTCCACTCCAAAAGTGCGTGATGCGGACTGGACCGCGGCGAACTGGCCGATGCTTCCTGTTATTGTGGGGTCTCGAATAACGCCGACCCGTTTCACCTGGGGAGCAATTTCTTTTAGTACCTCCAACCATTTCGCGCCGATGTCATAGTCGATATTCGTAAATCCTGTAATGTTGCCGCCGGGTTTTGCCAGGCTGTTAACAAAGCCAGCGCTGACAGGATCGGCGACCTGCACGAACACAATCGGTATCGTTCGCGTTGCCTGCTGCATTGGGGCTGTAGCTTGCGTGGCGCTTACAAGGACGACGTCCGGAGACAGCGCCGCCAATTCCGTTGCCGCTTTTCGTAGATCGCTGGTTTCCCATCGATACTCGACTTGCAAGTTGCGGCTTTCGGTCCACCCCAACCGGCGCATCTCACTAAGGAAAGCACCGACACGCGCCTGACTTTCCGCGTTGTCTTTGGCAAATGGCATGAGTACGCCGACACGCCGTACCCGGTCGCTTTGCTGGGCGCGTGCCCCGAGCGGCCACACCACCGCACCGCCCAAAAACGAGATGAACTCGCGCCGTCTCATTGCTGCCCATCTGCTAATTCAAAGGCTAGGCAGAGTACCAACCCGCACCGGTAGACCGGAAGGGGTCCGGAGCGAGGCCAGATGTCCGCTTTGGGTCATTAGCGAAGATGTGCGGTGCAATCGCCCATGTCTGCTTTACCCCCGATAGCGACCGAAAAAGCAGACATCGCGCGTGGGATCGCAACGGGACCTCAGTTTGGCTCCGTGATCCTAGTGTAGATCGCAAGTTCTCCCTATATCCGGCGGCGTATGCGTACGCCTGCCGGTTTCATTATTTGCTGCCGTCCGACCGTTGCCGCTCGCCCGCCTGGCGGTCTCGGCTGGGCGCATGAGCTTTGGGAACTACGCGACATGTGCCCGATATCAGGTGCGTAGCACTCGTGCTTCAAGTTCAACCAGAGCTTGGTTTCACGTGGAACTGACTTCAAGTGGAGCTTTAGGCCGTCTTACATTTCAGCTTTTTTGATTCGCCAGGCGAGCAATCAGGGTTGTCGCTTCCTCGCAAAACGCACCGTTGCCACGATCCACAGAAACACAATCAGGCCCCCAAGGAGCAGACTGGTAATTGTGGCCAGCCCAAAAACCCAAGCGGAAACCGGGCTCACCCAAGGCCAGTTTAGGAAAACGCCAACCATCAATATCGATGTCACAACGACAGCAACCGGCGTTGCTGCGGCACTATATCGACCCGGGATGGATTTTTTGCGTGTCATGCCCCCTCGATTCGATGAGTCGCTCAGGATCGTCAACTCTTTGAGTGCATCGGAGGCAATGAGAACGTCTAGGCTTGCTCCCTCTTTGATCTGGCGCGCGATGGAATCATGAAGGCGCTGAGCCATATCCGACTGCTCGCGCTTCTGATCTTCTGAAATTTTCTGCCAAGCTAGGCGATAGGCTGAATTGTACAGGCCAACACTGTGCGCGACCCCGCTCATCGCCGGGACCTTAGCGTTGTTTGCATAAGTGGGAACGTTGGACCTTAGTCCATTGCCGATATGGCAAGTGAAGTCAGCCGCCCGCGCGATGAACAAACCGCGAAGCCGCACCTAGGACAGGAACGACACTTGTCCGAACGTTAGGGCAACGCATGTCCGCTTTACTCCCGAAAGCAGACATGTGCGGTGCAAAAGCCGATGTCTGCTAAGGGCCAAAAGCGGACACTCTCTGTAGTGTTGCAATGTATAGAAGATGGCGAGCCGCTCCTGTAACGCGTTAAGGAGCCGCTCGCCAATGCAGTGCGTACCCTCAGAATTCCTTGCCGAGGGCGCGGTCAACCGAGTAAGGCCCACCGCCACGTATTAGGATGATCAGGAACAGAATGGCCCACATCACTGGAAACTCGCCACCGCCTCCCTGTACGCTGAAAAACCAACCGTTTGGCAAATGCGCCTTGATGGCGATTACAATCATTTCGATCAAGCAGAGCAGAGCGAAAGGCCGTGTCAAAAATCCGATCGCGATGCAGATTCCGCCTACCAGCTCCACGAACATGATCAGGTAAGCGAAAGCCAGAGCCGGTTCGATCCCGCGGCGTGCAAGGCCGGTAGCGACACCTGCCGCGCCAGCGGTCATGAATTTTGGCCAGACGTGCGGCAGCAGCATCAGACCGGCAGTGATACGAAGCAACGGGTAGCCCCAATCCGCCAACCCATCGTAAATGCCGCCAAGTCCTGGAAAATATAGCTTTGTGTCTGTGCGAGCTGCCATGGTTTCCCCCTTCATAGCCACCATGCAGGTGGCAATTCGGCACGGTGACGAAGCCCAAAGTCTATAACACCGACCGGGCAATTGAATTCATTTTTTGGTTTGTTGCATTGCGAAAATGCTCTCTTCTGTGACCCCCATCACGTTGAAAAAAAGTGGTACATCTACACTAGTCGCCAACTTGGGGGGCCAGGCGATGTCACCGAAATTTTGGGAAATAACTAGGCGCATCCACCACAACGTGGAGATCGCTTTGGCGGCGATCCTCTTCGCATTTGTGATCTATTTGACGATTTTCGTCATTCCAAAGATTCCTGAGATTCAGGCTCAATTTGCGAGAGTGCGGGCGCAGGAAATTAGTGCCGAAAATGCATGGCTTTGTGAGAATCTGAACATCAAACGTGGGACCGATAAGTACGGTCAGTGCCTGCTTCATGTTGGGCAGTTTCGATTGCGGGCGGAAAAGCGCGTCTACGATGAGAACGATTGGTAGTAACTAAGCGGTTTCATGAAATGTCTGCACATGTCCGCTTTGGGCCAAAAGCGGACATCATGATCACCTATCCGCCGAGAGCAGCGGTGCGTCGGAGGCAGAAGGGATAATACTCGGCGTGAGGTCCGAAAGTGGGACGCTCAATTTGCAGACGAGTCCTGTTGAAGCAAAAGCAGCTTCTACTTTTCCGCCGAATTGCTCGAGCGCACGTAAGAATAGCCGCGTCCCGAAACCGCGATGATTAGGAATGGCGACTGGAGGCCCTCCGCTTTCTTGCCATTCGAGGTTCAACCAAGGTTCAGAATGTGACCAACGCACAGATATTTTGCCGGCCGATTGCGACAGGGCTCCGTACTTGGCCGCATTGGTGGCGAGTTCGTGAAATAAGAGCGCCATCATCAATGCCAGTTTTGGCGACAGCAAAATCTCCGGGCCCTCAATCGATATTCGCACTGCGTCGTACGGACGGAGTTCGGCAGCCAATATGTCGCAAAGGTTAGCGCCTTGACCTTGAGCAGCAATAATAAGGTCGTCGGTAGCCTTGAGTGAGCCAAGGCATTTTACAATTTCATCTCTCGCTTGCGGGTCCTCGCGAAGCCGCAGACTGACTATCGACTGAATTGTAGCAACTTTGTTTTTGAGACGATGCGCTAGCTCGTCAACGGCCAACTCGCGAAATTTCTGCTCGTCCTCGAGACGCTTCGTCAGCCTTCGATAATGCTCTGCCGCCCACACAATAGTCAGACAAGTAGTAAGGTAAGCTATTAGGCTGATTACTTGTCCGACCTGAAGGGGGAAAAAGGTCATTGGCGGCGAAAGGAATGCCCACCACCCGAAAGCGCCTCCCAATAGAGCGGCGAAAATTCCCGGGCCAATGCCGCCAACCAGACTTGCCAACAAAACTGCCGGGAAAAAGGTCGCGAAGGGAACGATACCTTCAAACCACAATCCCGCGACCCAACGCACGACTGCCGCGACCGCAACGCAAAATGTCGCAAACGCATATGCCTCGGCTGACCCAGCCGGAACGAGTTTTCGGAAATTCACCCCGCGAAAAGCAACCATCCCCAAGGCTCGTACGACGCCATTTTTGCCCTTCTCGAAATCATATCAGATCAGAACGTCGCGCACAGGACGGTAGGTCCGCTTTGGGTCAAAAGCTGACATGCGCAGCGCAAAAGGTGATGCCCGCTTTACCCCCGAAGGCGGACACGTGCGATACATTTGAATTAGAACTTACGAGACCAGGAAAGCGCCTGTTAAATTGGTGCCAACTAGGCTCCGGCCGGCATCCGGCATGAGCACCCTAACCATAAAATGCGCTCGTTGTGGCGAGCCGCTGATCGCTCCAGAGCGGTCGGAATATGTCGATGCACACCGAGTGCGCCACGTGTGGAAATGCGAACCTTGCAATTACTCGTTTTCAGCTACAATCGCCGCACCGAAGCAGCGGCAACCTGCGTCTCTACAGAGTTAGAGTGATATTTTCCGCGGCCGCTTTACCTGCGAATTGGACAAACGGCACTACATAAACAGAAAGACCGCCGCGAGGCGGTCTCGCCGAAATCTGATCAACTTTTTTTAGTCACCTGCGGGCGCGGCTGCTTTCTATTTCCTGTGCCATCCGCAAAACCCCAACACAGTGAGTACTGTGATGGCGTATCAATTTTTCCTCTGCGGTAAAAAGAAACCACTGTCACGGCAACACTATACCATTCCATCAGCGCCGACGGGTATGGGATACCTTATTCGTGCCGCAATGCCGGGGAGAAGTAATGGGGTGAGTAGACTCACAAACTTGGTTTTGCGTTCCCGGTTGTGAGTGCGACGCGACCAGTCACCCGGTGTGCGTCGGTTTGTTTGAGGCCGCGCCGTGTATCTAGTGGGCGGCCTCTTTTTTTATGAACTGTTGAATAGCAAAAGCAGACATATGCGTCGCAAAGAGCGATGTCCGCTTTACCCCCGAAAGCGGACATGCGCGGTGCAACAGGCGATGTCCGCTAGGGGCCAATAGCGGATATTGGTCGTATGTGGAGCTATCGAGTTTCCTTCGGCGTTCGATATGTTTTGTGGCAACCGTCGCATGCATACGCAACAGCCCGGAATTGTTTGCGCAATGCATCTCCGTCTAATGGGCTGGTCGTCGACAACTTCTCAGCCTCCATTTGTAATTTCTTGACCTTCTCGGTGAAGTCTTCCCATTGCTGCCAGACCACCGGTTTTGCCGCCGTCGGGAATTGTGTGCTCCCGGGGGGAAATTTTGACGTGAGTTTCCCCGAAGCGTCCTTGATCGCGCGTGCGTCAGCCGCGATCCGATCGAGTTCTTTATTGGCTCGGAGCCGTTTGCTTATCGCAAGCAAACGCTTCCCCATGTCTGTCATCAATTCCATGCGTTCGCGCACAGCGCCTGTTGCGTGCTCGTGGCCCTTGTGTGCGCGGGCAGCAGTCCATGACAACATAACTGCGAATGCGGCGATCAAAATGAACTGTTTCATTCGATCTTCAACCTTACAAAAGCCATTGCGCTCGTCGGATCGCCATAAAACGGCTTTAGCCCGTCGGGCACTCCATAAATGCTGACTAGCCCGCCAATGCCGAACTTCGCGTGATCTGTGCGGATGAAATCGTAGATGCCTCCGACCGTAAGCTTGTTGACCGTAAAAGTTGGGGCAGGCTCGAGGTCGAGTAGCTCATTTTCCTGCACTCGCTCGGCGCGTGCGAACACCGTGTATTTCTTCTGAAAGATGGCTGCGGTTTCGAGAATGAAGCCATCCAGCGTATCTCCGGGCTTCGTCATCTTCCGACCCCACGCAACCGTTGTGCTCCAGATGTTGTCCTTGCCGAACGGTTGCGTGTAGATCGCCGAAACCGTGAAACGGTCCTCGTTCTTGTCGGGTTCCAGTTGCTCGGGGGATTTGAGGTGCCCCCAGGAAACCTGGAAGCTCAACTCGCGAATAGGGTTCCATGAGATGCGTGCCGAATAGCTGTCGAGTTTTGGCGCTTCGATGTCGTAACGATACTGATCCGGCTCGCGGCCCCTGAACGCCGATGCTTCAATCTTCCAAGTGTTCAGCACGATACCGGCGGTCACCACCCCAAATGTGATGTGCGTGCTGTCCAACCAGTGGTGACTGATGGGCGCTTCGGGAATGTCCATCCCACTCGTCCGGTGCATGAAAGTGGACGGCCCAAGCGCCGGTTCGCCGGGCAGCCCAGCGTAAATGTAGACGCTTGAATTCTTCGCGAAGTCATAACTGTACGTTGTCGCGAGTTCCATGAAGAGTTCATGCGGATGCTGCCGGTCGATCAAATGGGTTCGGCCATCTGCCGTCTCACCAGTCGCAAACAGCAGCGGGTAGCCGTTCTTTCCCATGAAAGGGTCAGGCGCGAGCATCGCTCGCAAACCAAAAGTCCCATCCCCGAGTGGCCGCTGCGCCATTGCCATGAACATTCCGTTGACGAACGTTTTGTCACCTCCTCGCGGGCCGCCCTGATGGTCGTACACAAGGTTGAATAGCGCGTGGTACATCGTCTGCCATTGGCCATACGTGTTGTGTATGCCGAAATGGGGAGTTGTGTCGGGCAGCCAGCTTGTACCGGAGCCTTCCCGGTTTATCGGGTAAGGACCGAGAAAGCCGCGCATTGCATGCGTCTCACCGTGCGTCCCAAGATGCGACGTGTCGGGAGACGTGGTGCCACCATGGCCTTGATGCTGGTGCGATGGTTTTTTTGTCTTTGACTTATGTCCGCTGTGACCTTGGTATGTTTGCGAAGTGTCCTTCTTCTTTGTCTTCGCCGTATTGCCATGATCGTGCGGGTGCTGGCCGTGGTCTTGGGTGCGCTCGGCGTCTTCTAGGTCCTTGAGAATATCTTGCGCTTGCGCTCCGCTCGGAATGAATAGGCAAAGCGCAATTGAACTTGTGGCGGCGTAGAGACCACGCAACAAACCATGCGTAGGCATTGAGAAACCCTCGCTGAAAAGGGACACGAGCCACAGTTATGCGGCGGTGCACTCGTCCGAATTCAGAGAGGTTTGGGAATTCCGGGTTCGGTTGGTATGTCGTGCGCGACCAATTTGTGATCACACCGGACTACCAGTTTGCCGGGCTCCGACATTATCAACACGGCGACGAGCGGATTAGGTAACAGACTTGCGCCTAAACAAGCCGCGCAGCACTTCTTGCAAACACCGTCATTGTGGTCGTGCACTGGTCGGGACGCGCTGTGTGGAGAGCCGTCATCTCCGGGCTCAATTGCCAAGTCTGCGTAGTTTTGCAAGTCATGACCTGCGTGAGACGCAGTTGCATTGGAATGACCGGGTTGCGCATGTGACAAAGCCGGTGTGCTCGCGGCTAATCCAACCGACAAGGCGAACACAAGAATTTTTCTTAGGGTCTGTCGCATTCTGTCCGTCCCGGACGGCATCTTAGCCAAGTGGACGAAAAAGGCGCAACTGCGGAACATCGTACCTGTTTGGAGAATGTCCGCTTTGGGCCAAAAGCGGACATCACACGCACAGCCTAGTCGACTGGTATCATCACCGAATGTCGGAATTTGCCTAAGGCTTTGGATAGATGACCCTTGCCGTGCAGATCCTCGATGAGAAATATCTCGCCCACACCTATTGTCCTGGTTTCGCCGTCACTCGCTGTGACCTGATGGGGGGCATCCAGGTTGATCACGTACTGCCGTCTTGTCGCTGGGTGCCAGTCGAAAAGCCAATCCGCTGGCGTAGTCCGAAATATAATCCCCGATGCAGGAAATCGTTTTGACGTCGTTCCGTCGGGGCCTGCTTCGGACAATTCGATTTCAATATCGCGGAAGTGCGTTTCACCATTCTCGTCGGCATAGATGTTGTGAATGCGCATTTCCAATCTCCCGATATTTTGACCGCGAAAGGTCATGTCTGCTCTGCCCCCGAAAGCGGACAGTTGCAGCGCAACAGGCCATGTCCGCTAAGGGCCATAAGGAGACATCTGCGGTGCAAGAACCCATGCCCCTATGAGCCAGAAGCTGACATAGCGATAGCCACACTGTGTGCAGGGCGATGCGAGTTCAGCAAGTTTTAATCGCAAATTAGTCTTCCGCGTTACGGTAGAATTTACATTTCATTTATACGGTCAATCTGGTCAGTTTCACGTGTCACAAATCTGAGTACAGCTATGCTGACGCAGAATCTAATTTCCGATGTCGAAAATGCAGTTGCAACTCGGTCAGCCGAAGTTGGAACAATGTTGCGGCGTGTAACTGACCTCTTCCTCGTACATGCAGGGCATTATACGGCTGACCAGCTCGAACTGTACGATGGTATTTTGCAAATGCTCATTGCTGCTGTCGAAGTCAGCGCTCGCGTGGAACTTGCCGAACGACTAGCGCCGGTTGACGGCGTACCCACCAATACAATTCGAACGCTCGCCCTTGACGATGCCATCGAAGTCGCAGAACCAGTTCTCGCTCAATCCAACGTGCTGGGTGATGATGTTCTTACCCATTGCATTACAATTAAGGGACAGGAGCATCTCCTTGCTATTGCTACTCGCACCAAGCTTAGCGAACCAATCACCGATCAATTGGTAACAAGAGGCGACATTAAAGTTTTACGTACGGTTGCCAGTAATCCCGGCGCGGCAATTTCCGATCTGGGCTTTGGGATACTCGTCAAAAAAAGTACCGAGGATAATTGGCTCTCAGAACGTGTTGCTAGAAGGATTGATATTCCCGAGCATCACCTTCGCGGACTCATATCAAAGGCATCTGAAGTCGTTCGACAAAGGCTGACAACGGATATCCCGGAACTCAGCAAAATAATCAAAGAAATTTTGCCCGATAGTGCACCAGCAACGGGAAGCGACAAGGATTACAGGACGGCCGAACTTGTTGTTAGTTCAAAACCACTTTCCGAGGCTGTTGTGTATGAATTTGCAAAAGCAAAAAAGCTTGAGGAAATAATTGTTTCGATTTCCCATCTTTCGGGACTTCCAGCAAACGAAATTCAAAGGCTGTTTGTTGGCACCTGGTCGAGCCCGGTGGCAATAATTCTAAAAGCAATTGGCTTCCGCCTGGCAACAGTCGAGGCGATTTATCGATCGCGCTTGTCTGATGCCGAGGTTATTCGCGACGATTTATTTCAGACAAAAGCCGAATTTATCGCACTCCGTCGTCCCACCGCCGAGCGCATCGTGCGGTTTTATTGCGCGAGAAAAGCAACCAATTCGTCGAACCTTTCGTAATTATAACTAGCGTGGGGATCGCCGCAAAAGAGGTCGGCTATTCAGCATCGATCTTGCGGTCGATGAACAAACCGCAAAGCAGCACCTAGGACAGGCGTCACCGTGTTGAGAGTTTGTCGAGCGCGAAACTGGCGAGAGCGAATAGTTACGGTTTGACTGTGGGTCAGGGACCATTCCCTGGTTTTCATCGTACGCAGAATAACAGCGCCGCCAACGTCCCCGGTGCCAAAATGGCATCAAATGAACAGTTGGACGAAGGTATCAGGCTTCGCGCTAAGCCATTGACTCTATTGAGAGCGACGAAGCGCTTCTTCCCTACCCCATCAGCCCCAATGCGCTTCAGCGTTTTACACCGTGGGGGCAAAATGCCAGCCTTGTCGTGAGGGCTGAAAATGGCACTGAGCAATCTCTCGTTCGCCTTTGTATTTCTCGCCGCAATCGCCGGCTGCTTGACCGTCATGGCGATCGTGTGGTGGCGGCGCCCGAAAGAGGATAATTGAGAGCTGCCGTCATTCAGACGGACAAGAAAACCGCGAAGCGGCACCTAGGACAGAAACGACTGTCCTGACGCTAGCGAGACCGCCTAACCACGGCATTAAAAGACGCTGATTTGGCTTGTCGGTCCAGGCAGACAAACCCTAGGCTTGTCGCATGGGCGACTGGTCATCAAGTGCCCCGCCACCGGGCGCGATGTTGCGACGGGTATTCAGACCGACGCCTCGACGTTTGCGCGCATGCCGAACGAGGTTTTGGAAACGCGCTGTCCGCACTGCCGGACCAAGCATACCTGGCGGCCACGAGACGCAAGGTTCGTCGACGCCCTGCCGCCTGCCGACTGGATCGAAAATCAAAAGTAAGATTATCTCCTGGCATAAGCCCAAGCCGTCCACGGACCCGCGCGGCGCCGCAATCCGGTCTTGTCATCGACGCCGAGAGGTATACATGCGCGTCTCATTTCTGATCGGTGCGTTGATTGTCGCTATGCTTTGCGCAGGCCAAGGACCTGCAAACGCGCGCGGCAACGGCGCGTGGTGTGCCAGGACAAATACCGGCGCTGGCCGTGCCCAAGACAACTGCGGCTTCAAGTCGGTCGAGGCCTGTCGTCGCTGGGTCATCAGCGGCAATCGCGGGTTCTGCACCCCAAACCCTGCATTCAAGAAACGACGGTCGTCTGAACGTTAGGCAAACGCTGACGCGGCCTATCAGAATCTGTAATTCAGTCCCGCTCGGACGAGGTCGAACTTCAAGTCGCCCAGCATGCTGTCGGTGGTGTGTGGCGTGCCAACGAATGTGGTGCCAGCGAAACGGTAATCCGCCGCGCCCAGGTCGACGTGAAGGTATTCGGCCTTGATCGACCAATTTCGGGAATACATCCATTCGACGCCAGCGCCGGCCGTCCAGCCGACGTGATTTTCTTTGGCCGATGCAGTTGCCGTGACCAAACAGCACGGAATAATGTTCGTTACAATCAGGTCTGCCTTGCTCTGCCCAAAAGCGGCACCGCCCGTTGCATAGATTAGAAATCTGTCGAACGCGACGCCCGCCCGGCCGCGGACTGTTCCAAACCAGTCCAGTTGGCTTCCGATCTGCCAATTGAAGTCGCCGGGACCCGTATTGAAGCTTCCGTTCCCCTTGAGGTTCGTCCACGACGCGTCGGCTTCAAGTCCGAAAACATGCGCCGCCAACAAAAGTGATGAAGTCACGCCGCCTCATTCGACCCCGTCTCAGAAGACCAGGGATGGTAGCAACTTTTACAGACGCAGGAAGAGGCTAGCCAGGTCTACCCGCCCACAGGCATCAGCAGCGGCGACTGGTACAAATGCTGCTGCTGCGTATCGTCGGTTCGCAATGGCGGATAAATGCGGTGCAGGTCGGCGGGGTCGATCTGCATCTCGCCGTTCGCGTCTTGCGACGCTGGAATCTTGCCGGCTTCGATTGCGCGCAGGATGGCGTTTTTATTGCGGCCGACGGCCGCGGCGGCTGTTGCGAGGTTGTACATGGCGTCCCAACTACCCGTTCCCAATGATCAATAGACTGGGACCGCGCACGTTAACAATTGGTGTCCAATGGACGGCAAGGCAGCAAATCCCAAGATTTTGGCGCGAGTGAACAAGACCGAGCAGACCGGGCTGCCCTAAGCAGAAATCAAAACGGCAAGCCGACGCCTGCGCCGGATGGTCTCACATCGAGGGGACTGGCGAGGCCATCCAGATGGCAGTGGCACCTGGCGCGCGCCGCTTGCCATTGAAACTCAAACCCGCCGCTCGGCGGGTTCTTTTTTGAAGGTAAAAGTCGTGGACCTCGACGACCATATGCTGGTGACATGGCTGTCGATCGTCTGCCTTGAGTGCGGTGAGGAACTGATCCTGAGCCCGAGCGGACACCAGCTCTGCGCCAATCGCCTGTGCAGGGACGGCTTTGACGTCACGCTGCTTTCGCAGTTCGTGATAAGACCTTGTGGCTAGTTGGCCCCCATCCAATTTTAGTGCGGGCACAAGTTTGCCCTCATCCGTGGCTTTGAGCGGCTCTGCTCAACCCACACCCGCTACATTTGAAAAGTGATTTCACAAGCCAGCCCGTCGGCGCGCCAGTCAAAACGTGTTTTGCCGTTTAGCTGGCCAACCATTTGCTCGATTATTCGCCCACCGAAACCTCGGCGCGTGGGCTTCTCTGTTGCCGGGCCGCCGATCTCCGTCCACTGGAGCGTTACTTGGCTGTTCGCATCATGCGACCATTTCAGATCGATCCGGCCGCCAGGCACAGAAAGGGCTCCATATTTGGCGGCATTGGTCGCCAACTCGTGCAAGGTCATCGCTATGGCCTGCGCGACATCGGGCGTCAACAGGAGTGGCGGACCGTATATCTGCACGCGCCCTTCGCTCTGTGCGGAATAAGGCGCAAGTTCACTTGTCGCGATTGCCTGCAGGTTTGCACCGCTCCAACGCGTTTCGGCAAACAGCGTGTGAACAATCGCAAGCGCGCGGATGCGTCCTTCGATCGCACGCTTGAGGCCGTCCGCCGTATCAGCCTGAGAAACGGTGACGATGGCCTGTACGTTCGCAAGGACATTCTTGCTTCGGTGTTCTGTCTCCTGGGCCAAAGCAATGATTTGCTCCTGCGCCCGCTTCCGCTCGGTAATGTCTCTCGCGATTTTCGATGCGCCAACGATCTTGCCTTCGTCGTCTTTGACGGGAGAAACCGTGAGCGAGATGGCGATTTGACCGCCGTCTTTCCTTTGCCGAATGGTCTCGAAATGATCAATACGCTCCCCTCGCCTGATGCGCGCCAGAATCTCGCGCTCTTCATCTTGCCGATCTTCGGGGATGAGAATTGTGATGGGCTGGCCAATGGCCTCTTTGGCGGAATAGCCGAAAATACGTTCGGCACCCGAATTCCAGCTTGCGATCACGCCATTGAGATTTTTACTCACAATTGCGTCGTCGCTGGATTCGACGATTGACGCTATTGAACGCAATTGCAGTTCCGTGCGCTTCGCTTCAGTCAGATTGCGCGTTACTGTTCCGTAAGCGTTGGTGGCGCCGGATGAATCGCGAACCGGAAAAATGTTGTACAACACCGGTACCAGCTCGCCCGTCGCGAAGTTTCTGAATCTCAGCTCGCCTTGCCAAAAGCCCGTGGCGCGGACGGCAGGCAAAACTTCCTGCAAAACCTTGGGTTGGTCGTCCGGCGCAAAATAGTCAATGAGCCGGGTTGAGTGCACGGCCTCCAGATCTCGTAACCCAACGAGCCTACGGCCCGCCTCGTTCACAAACAGGGCGTTGCCTTCGAGATCGGCGATGCCAATAAATTCGTGTGAGGCAGCCACAAGTGAGGCCAGCATACGAACGACATCATTATCGTCGGTACCCTGGCCGATTCCCCGGGCGAGCTCAGAGAGCTCGTCGGCTAGCATGGCAATACCCCCACAACTCCCGCATTCCGGGACGAACGACAGTTCGTACCAAGAATAGCCCGTCAATCCTTTGATGGCTATCGGCCCCACGGCGGAGTTCCCGAACGAGAACCCCGCAGTCCTCCACGGAAACAGGGCGTCCTATGAGCAACATGGCAACAGTCGAGATTAAAGCCTTCGTGCCGGCGCGGGATTTTGCCGTGTCCAAACGTTTTTATCAGGACCTGGGTTTCACCCTCGCCTGGTCGTCGGATAATCTCGCCTACCTCCGTCACGGGCACTCAAGCTTCCTGCTGCAGAATTTTTACAATAAAGAGCACGCCGGCAACTTCATGATGCATTTGCTGGTCGAAGACGTGGAAGCATGGTGGCAGCACGTCGAAGCCCAGAAGTTGACCGGCAAGTACGGCGTAACGGCAGAGCCGCCCGCAGACCGGGCATGGGGCATGCGGGATTTCGTCATCGTCGATCCGACCGGCGTGCTATGGCGAATCGGGACAAATATTTAGTCGTGACTTGGTGCTCGGCCCGTTGTCTAGGGAGGAACCAAGCGTAAACCCGGGCGCTTCACTTTCGGAAACTGATGTTGTCGAGGATGATATTCTTTACTCTCGACCAGTACGCGGCGTGCACCGTTCTGAACGGCATGCGCGCAAGGAGCGTTTTTGGATCGACCGGCAGAACGGGAGAAACGGCCACATTGGTTTCTCCAGATGTCCATGCGGCTTCCGAAACTACGGCACTGCTGATGTTGTCGACAGGAATTTTGAAGGCCGCATCCGTGGTTTTTTGGACGACAATTTCGATTCCGTAGTCGCGAAATTTTCTGTCCGCAAATCCGGCATCACGAAGAGCGGAAGGAGTTTGCCGCCACTTCCCAGATGAAATTTCCTGAAAAATCAGACGGTACCCATTCGCCGTAGCAAGATCGTGAAAGACTCCCGGGTTGTATTTGAAATAGCAGTGCAGATAGTACCCGCCGAAGGGAAGATCATGGTGAATAAGTCCGCCAGGTTTGGCGAGATCGTGCACCGAACGCATTGCAAGCATTTGGTTGAGAACGTGTTCGGTTGTTCCATAGTTGGTGACGAGATCAAATTTCGATTGCAGATCCGATGGCACGAAATGGATGTTGAGGTCCATCAGGCGCGTGTTCGGTGCTTCAAAGATATCGAACGCGGTGTAATCAAAACCCACGCCGCTCAATAAAGAGCCCAGATAGCCCCCGTTAGCCACTTTGATCGCTTCGGTCTCTGTCATCGAAACCTTGGCGCCACGCTCCTGAAAGAAACGCAGAAATTGAACGGCCGCGTCACCTGCACACCACAAGTTCTGAGTTCCCATTTCAGCTATTCGCGCCCCGAGCGGAAGAAGCTTCCCGTCAGCGAGACCCATGATCCGAGATAGCGATTTGCCGGTCGCACCCATGCGAAATGTCCGTTGGTTGTCTTGACGCCTTTATTATTATTTTCTTTTTAGCCCGCGATCACTGAATTACCGAACATTAATTTCGAGGAAAGATCACTGTAACGCGCGGCCAACTACACGCGGCTGCCAAATCCGTTAGGAGCAGCCCGTGACGTTCGGCAGTTGTCTAGGGAGGAGCCAGGCGTGAGGCTGCTCCGGCCGAGCGGACCGCCGACAGGCGCCGCTCGGCTCAACTCCGGCAGACCTCATTCGCTCTTTGCGTGCAACGATTTGGACCATCGTTGGCGGATGGGCGGGTTGATTTCTCCCCGTCGGTGATGTCCCATCGCGAGGCAGCGGGTTGCTGCCAGGAGGGATTTATGAAGCTTGGTCTTTTTATTGCGGTTTCCGTTGCTTTTGTTGCTGCCTCCAGCGCCGCGCAGGCGCAAAGCAGGGCCGATCAGTGCTCAGCCTATGCCCGCGACAGGGCACGTTCGTCGATTGGCACGACCGGGCCATTGCGTGGCGCGGCGCGCGGTGCCGCCGGCGGCGCCATCGGCGGCGCGATCGCCGG
>Ga0207669_10000457_pt1 | contig 17831 bp, 17 predicted proteins | sample KBSM33metaG_FD_184329 | JGI IMG/M metagenome (GOLD analysis project Ga0207669, IMG submission 184329) | Miscanthus rhizosphere microbial communities from Kellogg Biological Station, Michigan, USA - KBS M3-3 metaG (SPAdes) (version 2) | ecosystem: Host-associated > Plants > Roots > Rhizosphere >...
GGGCTGATGTTATCGCAGGGCCGCTCCTTGCGCGCCCGCACCTTGCAAGGGCGCCTCTTGCACGGTCTCCAGGTTCACGATCGAGCGGTGGAAATTCAGCACGTTCTGCAGCTCCACATTGCGTGTCTGCGACAGATCGCGCTGTGCCTGGAACACGAGGAAACTCGTGGACGTGCCCGCTTCGAACTTGCGCTGCTCGGCCTCGAGCTGACGTTCGGCGAGCTGGCGTGCCGACCGTGAGCTTTCGACTCGCTGCTGGCTGGTCTGCACATCGCGAGCGGCAACACGAACCTGGGTCGCGATCTGCAACTCCTGATCGCGAAGGCGTGTCTGCGCCTGACTCTTTTCCAGCTGCACCCGCGCCAGGTTCGCGTCCGCCGAACTCGTGCCGATCGGATACTGGATGTTCAGCTGCGCCGTCCAATTCGGATACGAGTTCTGAAAGAGGTCGCCGAGCACGTTGTTGAAGCCGCGTTGCGAGCTGCCGGTGACGTCGCCCGTCCCCGGTCCGAACGGGCCGAGCCCGCGCTGGAGCTGCGTTCCGCCGAGTCCCTGCATGCCGTAGTTCAGAGACGCGTTCACGTCCGGCAGCCTCTGGTTCCGGTAGAAGCGAATGTTGATGTCATCGGCCTCGATGTTCTTGCGCGCCTGCAAGAGGTCGGTTCGCCGGCTGAGCGCGTTCTTCACTGCGGCTTCGACGTCCACGGTCACCGGGGCGAACGGAGGAAGCTCGGTCGGTTCGATCTTCATCGTCCAGAAGTCCGGCGCGTTGGGATCGAAGACCAGCGTGCGGAGTGCGTCTTCGGCGTCGCCGATATTCCCTTCCGCGACGATGACCGCCTCCTGACGACGGGCCACTTCCGCTTCCGCCGCGACGATGTCGATTGGAGGCGTCGTGCCGATTTCGACCCTGGCGCGCGTGTCGCGCAGCGACTCATTGGCCAGATCGAACGACTGCCGCTGCACGCTAAGCGACGCAATCGCGTACGCGAGATCCCAAAACGCGTTCCGCACGGTTCGCGTCGTGATCGCGACGGTCTGGCGCACGCTGACGTCGGCAACCTCGCGGTTCTTCGACGTGATAAGCACCTGTTGCCGCGTGGGGTCGATCTTCCAGTTGCGCAGCAGCGGCTGCGTGTAGTTCAGCCCGAGCGACGATCGAAGCTGCGGAGAGAACGTCGAGAACGAGCTGTTGGAGTTGAAACGCGAGCTGTCCCAGCCGACATCGTAGCTGCCACCCCACGGCAGCGTCTGTGTCACGCCGATGTTGCTGAGGACCTGGTCGCTGCTCGTGATCGTGCCTTGTGCGCCCGCCAGGAAATTCTGGTTCGGGGCATCGTTGCTGTTGGTCGAGAACGTCGTGCTGAAGTTGGGCGTCCAGCCCGTCTTCGCGTTGACGATGTTCAGGTCCTCGATCTGGGGATCGATACGGGCGACCCGGATACCCAGGTTGTTTTCCAGCGCCAGGCGGACCGCCTCGTCAACCGTCAGCCGTCTCGTCTGCAGGGCGGGCGTCGCCGACGGTTGGCCGGCCTGTGACGCCTGTGCGAAAACGGACGCCGACGTTCCGAAAACGGCCATGAATGCCGCCACAAAAATGAACCGAGTGACCATCGTACGCATCTCTGCCAACTCCACTTTCCTTGTTTTGGTCTCTTGTAAGACGAACGGCCGGGGCCGGATGTTCTAGTTACCCTCGCCTGTGTTGGGCCTGTTGCCAACGTCGTTCCCGTCAGAGTCGGCTTCGGTTGCGCCGCAGGCCCGCGCTGATTGCCTCAAACACACGCGAACGGTAGAGTAACTGTGCAAAAGGTATACTCGCCGGAAATGCCGCCAGTCAGTGTTGATTCTGTTCTAGATCGGTTTCGGCGTGCGGGTGCCCTGCTTGAGGGCCACTTTCGACTGACCTCAGGACTGCACAGTACGGGCTTTCTGCAGTGCGCGTTGGTCTTGCAGCATCCTCGTGATGCCGAGGCCTGTGGTGCCGAGATTGCGGCACAAATCAAAGATCTGAACCCTCAGGTCGTGCTTTCACCCGCCCTCGGGGGCATCGTCATCGGCCAGGAGGTCGGTCGGGCCCTGGGCGTCCGGGCGATCTTTGCCGAGCGTCAAGAGGGAAAGCTGAGTCTGCGGCGAGGCTTCTCGCTGGCGCCCGGGGAGCGCGTCCTCGTCGTCGAAGATGTTGTGACCACTGGCGGGTCAACCCGCGAGACGATCGATGTCGCCCGAGCGGCGGGCGCAACTGTCGTCGGCGCCGCCTCGATCATCGATCGCAGTGGGGGTCAGCAAAATCTGGATGTCCCCTACCATGCGCTCGCGACTGTGTCGCTGCCCACGTATCAGCCGGAGAGCTGCCCGCTCTGCGCCGCGGGCAAACCGGTCGTCAAGCCCGGGTCGCGCGTTTGAATCTCCCGGCGAGTCCACGGAACAGGACCCGCCCTACGACGGCGTAGGCCGGGTCTTGCTTTGGAGACCCGGCATCAGCGTGCATGCGCACTCTCAAGCTCACACTCGCATACGACGGCACTCGCTTCGTCGGCTGGCAACGGCAGGCGGAGGGCGATTCAGTGCAGGGCCTGCTCGAAGACGCGCTCGCGCGCTTCGAGGGCGAGCGCGTCACGGTTCATGGCGCGGGGCGCACCGACGCTGGTGTGCATGCGCTCGGCCAGGTCGCAAGCGCGATGGTGAGCTTCAATCACGACGTGGCGACCCTGCAGCGCGCGCTTAACGCCCAGCTCCCTTCCGATGTTCGTGTGCTGTCGGTGGTCGACGCCGATCCAGCGTTTCACGCGCGCTTCAGCTCGCGTCAGAAGACGTATCAGTATCGAATCAGGAACGCTCCCGTCGCTGATCCGTTCGCGCGCGCTCACGAGTGGCATCTTCCCGATCCGCTCGACCTCGCCGCCATGGAGCGAGCGGCGTCGGCACTGATCGGTACTCACGATTTCATCGCGTTTCAGAGCGCAGGTAGTGAAACGAGCGGGACGACCCGCACGATTACTCGCTCAACATGGCGTGATACTGGCGGCTTGCTCGCGTATGACGTGACGGGAGATGGGTTCCTTCGACACATGGTACGAGCCATCGTCGGGACGCTCGTTGAGGTCGGTCGGGGGTGGCGGGAACCCGAAAACGTGGCCGCGCTGCTCGAGCCCCGGACGCGCGCCGAGGCCGGGGCGACCGCCCCTGCCCACGGGCTGTTTCTCGTCTGTGTGGATTATCATTAACTGGTTGTTAAGAGAGGAATTACACTGCTGCTCGCCGGTGCGAGCCGTGGGGGTGAGCCGTGTCGCGTGACGATCTTCTGGCGTGGATTCCGCCTGGTCATCCGGACCAGATGCTCGCCCGTGAGATCCAGTTCGACCGCCTGCCGGTCCATGTGGCGATCATCATGGACGGTAACGGGCGATGGGCCGCGCAGCGCCATCTTCCGCGCGTGGAAGGGCATCGTGCCGGTATCGACTCCGTTCGCGATTCGGTCGAGACCGCAGCTCGCCTGGGCATACAGGTCCTGACGCTCTACGCCTTCTCGATGGAGAACTGGAAGCGCCCCGCCACCGAGGTGGGCACGCTCATGCAACTCCTGAAGCGGTACCTCCGGTCCGAGCTCGACACGCTTCTGAAGAACGACATCCGCTTTCGCGTGATCGGACGGGTGGAGGATCTCTCGCCGGATATCCAGGACGAGTTGCACGCGGCGATTCAGCGCACGGCCGGCAGTCGAGGAATGTTGTTCAACATCGCCCTGAACTACGGTGGCAGAGCCGAGATTGTCGATGCTGCCAGACGGGCGATCGCGTCAGGTGTGCGGCCGGAGGATCTCGACGAACAGCGCTTCGCCAGTTTTCTCTACACCGCCGGTCAGCCCGATCCCGATCTGATGATTCGCACGAGCGGGGAGATGCGAGTCAGCAACTACCTGCTGTGGCAGATCGCGTACTCCGAGATCTACGTCACCGACACGTTGTGGCCGGACTTCCGCAGACGGCATCTCATCGAAGCGGTGCTCGCCTATCAGAAACGCGAGCGGCGATACGGCGGCATCAGCTCGCCGGCTGTCATCGGCGCTAAATGACGCTGAACGGGAGCCTGTAGGCCAGGCATGGTCCGCTTCGTCAGCGGGATCGCTCTCGTGGCGGTTGCGCTCGCGGCGATTCTGGTGCTGCCCGTCGTCGCCTTGCGCGTGCTGGCATGTGTCATCGCCGCGCTTGCTGCGCGCGAGTATCTGGAAATCGTAGACACGCCGATTCGAGCCGTCGTGCTTGCGGTCGCGCTGTGCTGGGTCTCGTCGGGTGTGACGATGCCGGGAGCGCAGTTGCTGCTGATGATGGCGCTGTTGTGGGTGGCGGCCGAAGTGCTCGTAGCGAATCATTCAATCGCGCACGCCGCTTCAGGAGTGTTTGGGGCGGTCTACGTGGGCATGCCGCTCGGGATGCTGGTCGCGGTACAGGCGCTTCAGAGTTGGCGAGCGACGTTGCTGCTGTTGGGCACGATTGTGGTCAGCGACTCGTCGCAGTACTACGTGGGCCGCATGTTCGGACGACGACCCCTCGCGCCGTCGATCAGTCCAAAAAAGACGATCGAGGGGGCAGTCGGTGGATTCATCTTTGGCACAGCGTTCATGGTCCTGGCTGGCTCGCGGATGATTCCGTTCAGCGGATATGCTCCTCTGGCCGTTCTTGGCGTTCTCGTCGTCGGTCTCGGCATCTGTGGTGATTTGTTCGAGTCGCGGCTGAAGCGCGCGGCCGGTGTGAAAGACAGCTCGTCGCTCATTCCGGGGCACGGTGGCGTTCTCGATCGAATCGACGCGCTCTTGTTTGCCGTTCCGCCGTTCTATCTATTCGTTCGAAACATCTCGTGAAACGACTGGCAATTCTCGGCTCGACCGGATCGATTGGTCAGAGTGCGCTGGCGGTTGTCGACGCGCACGCGTCGCGGCTGTCTGTCGTCGCGCTTGCCGCAGGCGACAACGCGGACCTTCTTGCCGAGCAGATGCAGCGCTATCGGCCACGCGTTGCGGCATTGGCCACCACTGGAGCCGTGGACAGGCTGAGAGCCGCGTGCGGTGCGGAATCGTCTGCGACGATGGTTGGCGGGCCAGAAGGGCTGATGGCCGTTGCGACATGTCCCGAGGCCGACATCGTGATTTGCGCGTCGGCCGGGACCGCTGCCCTCGAAGCCGTGCTTGCCGCTATCGAAGCGGGCAAGACGATCGCGATCGCCAACAAAGAGATCCTCGTCATGGCGGGAGCGCTCGTCACGGAGGCCGCACGCCGCAGAGGTGTGGCGATCCTCCCGATTGACAGCGAACACAACGCCGTCCATCAGTGTCTTCACGGCCGCCCGCGAAGTGAGCTCCGACGGCTGATTCTTACGGCATCAGGCGGTCCGTTCCGTCGCTTCTCTCGTGAGGAGCTCGAGCGCGTGAGCCCCGAGCAGGCGCTCAAGCATCCCACGTGGAAGATGGGTCGTAAGATCACGATCGATTCCGCCACGATGATGAACAAGGGGCTCGAAGTCATCGAGGCGCACTGGCTGTTCGACGTCACTGCCGACGAGATCGACGTGGTCATTCACCCGCAATCGATCGTGCACTCGCTCGTGGAGCTGGCGGACGGTTCGGTGATCGCGCAACTTGGTGTGACCGACATGCGCTTGCCAATCCAATACGCCTGCTCGTATCCCGATCGCTGGGAGGGGTCGCTGCCGTCGCTCGATCTCGCCCGCGCAGGGCAACTCGAGTTCTTCACGCCCGACTCCGAGCGATTCCCCTGTCTCGAGCTCGCCTATCGGGCACTGAGGGCCGGAGGGACCCTGCCGGTTGTGCTCAACGCTGCAAACGAAGTAGCGGTCGAAGCGTTTCTGGACGGCAAGCTCGGCTTTTCGTCAATTCCCGTCGTCATAAGTCTTGCAATGAACGGACACGCGGTTGAGAGCGTCTCAACCTTGGAGACCGTGCACAAGGTCGACCGCTGGGCGCGGACCTACGCCCGCGAGCGAGCCGGCGAGTTAGAATTAACGATCTGAGGGTTGCTGCCCGTTGACGACGATACTGGCCTTTCTCTTCGTACTCGGCGTCCTGATCTTCGTCCACGAACTGGGACATTTCCTGGCCGCGCGTCGCCATGGCGTGCGCGTGCTGACGTTCTCGCTCGGCTTTGGCCCGAAGATCCTCAAAGTGACGCGTGGGGATACCGAGTACTGCGTGAGCGCGATTCCGCTCGGCGGTTACGTCAAGATGGCGGGCGAGAACCCCGAGGATCCACGCTCAGGTCAGCCCGACGAGTTCCTCTCGAAAACCAAGTGGCAGCGCTTCCAGATCCTGTTCGCCGGGCCGGCGATGAATATCCTCCTGGCCGTGGTCGTACTCGCCTTTGTGCTCGCGCAGGGCGCCGAGGTGTTCACTTATCTCGATCAGCCTCCAGTTGTTGGCGCAGTGCTTCCGGATTCACCGGCCGCGCAGGGCGGTATTCGTCGCAATGACCGGATTCTGACCGTTGCGGGGCGAGAGGTCAGGACCTGGGAAGATCTGCTGATCGAGGTCAGCACAAAGCCCAATCGCGATGTCGGCGTCACGCTGCTTCGCGATGGCAACACCGTTTCGACAACGGTTCGGCCCGTTGGTGAGGGCAAGTACGAGATTGGAAACATCGGCGTGCTGCCGGACATCAATCCGGTGGTCGATTCCGTTGTCCCCGGCGAGAGAGCGGAGGCTGCGGGTTTCAAGGCCCACGACGTGGTACTCGCCATCAACGGCGAGCGCGTCGTCACGGCGGGACAGTTCAGGCAGTTCGTTGGACGCATCGGTGAGAAGGAGACGCGCTTCACGATTCAGCGAGGAAACGAACGCGTCGAGTTGCATGCCACACCGAAGGACAGCGGTGACGGTGCCAAGGTCGGCCTCTACATCTCGGATCCGAGAAAGTCATTCAAGCCAGGGCCGCTCGAAGCCATCAAGATGAGCGTCGAGCAGAACATCAAGTCGTCTGGACTGATCTTCCGGACGTTGGCAGGGCTCTTCACAGGCGCGACGTCGGTGCGCCAGCTGCAGGGGCCAGTCGGAATCGCACAGCTCTCAGGTGAAGCGGCGCAGCAGGACTTCATCGCCCTTCTGTCTCTGATGGCAATGTTGAGCATAAATCTCGGCATCTTGAATTTGATGCCGGTGCCAGTGCTCGACGGAGGCCACATTCTCATCATGGCGCTCGAGGGAATCGCGCGGCGCGACTTCAGCATGCAAGTCAAAGAGAAGATGCTGCTGGCTGGGTTCGTCGTGCTGATGATGCTGATGGTGACCGTTATCTACAACGACCTCACTCGAATCAGTTGGCTCGAACGCCTCATGCCGTGGCGTAACTGAGGAAATCGCATACTACCCGGCGCTAGTCGACTTCCTGACGTCCTTCATCGCAGCCTGCGCAGCCGCAATCGTCTTCTTGATGTGCGCGTCGGTGTGGGCGGCGGAGAGGAACCACGCTTCGAACTGCGAAGGCGGTGGGTAGACACCACGCTTCAGCATCCCATGAAAGAACGTCGCGTAGGCGCCGGTGTTGGCGGCAAGTGCTGACTGATAGTCGCGCACTGGCGTCGACGTGAAGAACGGTGTGAGGAGCGAGCCGAACGCGTTGACCTGCAGCGGCACGCCGGCGTCCCGTGCAGCATCCGCGAGCCCCGCCGCGAGAGCAGCACCGCGACGGGCCAGGCTTCGATAGAGCGTCGGCCCAAGATTCTTCAGCGCCCAGAGCCCCGCCGTCATCGCCACAGGATTCCCGGACAACGTACCCGCCTGATACACGGGGCCGGCAGGCGCGACTTTGCTCATGATGTCGGCGCGACCGCCGTATGCGCCGACGGGCAGACCGCCGCCGATGATCTTGCCCAGGCAGGTGAGATCGGGGTCGATGCCGAAGAGACGCTGCGCGCCACCGGCAGATGCGCGGAAGCCCGAGATCACCTCGTCGAAGATCAGCAGGATTCCATGCTCGCGGCAGCGATCTCTCAGCCCTGTAAGGAATCCGTCGACGGGCGGAACCAGGCCGATATTGCCTGCAATGGGCTCGATGATGATGGCCGCGATCGACGCGCCCTGAGCGGCGAGCAGCGAATCGACGGACGCGAGATCGTTGTAACGGGCGAGCAGCGTGTCGGCGGCGACGGGAGCGGGAACGCCTGGGCTCGTCGGAATGCCCAGCGTCATGGCGCCGGACCCGGCCTTGACCAGAAACGCGTCCCCGTGTCCGTGGTAACAGCCTTCGAACTTGATGATGCGATCCCGGCCGGTGAAGGCACGCGCCACACGGATCGCACTCATCGTGGCTTCAGTCCCGGAGCTGACGAACCGGACTCGCGCCATCGACGGTACGAGCGTCCTCACCGCTTCACCAAGCTCGTGTTCGAGCGCACTGGGCGCGCCGAAGCTCGTGCCCTTCTTCGCCGCCGCGGTAATCGCCTTGATCAACGGACGCGGGGCATGGCCGTGGATGAGCGGGCCCCACGACATCACATAGTCGATGAAGCGATTGCCGTCGACGTCTTCGATGATGGCGCCCGCACCGCGTCGAATGAAATGCGGCGTGCCGCCGACGCCCTGAAACGCGCGAACCGGACTGTCGACGCCGCCGGGAAGGATTTGACTGGCTTTGGAAAAGAGCTTTTGTGACTTGACGGGCTTTTTCATCGGAGCAGCCGAGCAGCCTCGCGAGCGTAGTAAGTGATGATCATGTCCGCGCCGGCCCGGCGGATGCTGGTCAGCGTCTCGAACATCACGCGCTGTTCATCCAGCCAGCCGTTCTGCGCCGCGGCCTTCAACATCGAGTACTCGCCGCTGACCTGATACGCCGCTGTCGGCTGACCGAATTGCTCCTTCACCCTGGTCAGAACATCGAGGTAGGGAAGAGCAGGTTTCACCAGGATGATGTCGGCGCCTTCCTCGATATCGATCTCAACCTCACGCAACGCCTCGGCGACATTGGCAGGATCGAGTTGATGGCTGCGGCGGTCGCCGAACTGCGGCGTCGAGTCTGCTGCCTCGCGGAACGGCCCGTAGAAGCCGGAGCAGTACTTCGCGGCGTACGACATGATCGCCGTCTGATCGAACCCACGCTCGTCGAGCGTCCGCCGAATGGCGGCCACGCGACCGTCCATCATGTCCGATGGCGCCACGATGTCAGCGCCGGCAACCGCATGTGACAACGCCGCCTGCGCGAGGTGCGTCACGGTGATGTCGTTGACGATCTCGTCGCCCTCGACGATGCCGCAGTGCCCGTGAGACGTGTACTCGCAGAGGCAGACGTCGGTGATGACGACGAGATCCTTGACCTCGCGTTTCAGCGCCCGAATGGCGGATTGCACCGGCGCATCCGGATCGGATGCCGCCGAGCCCTGATCATCCTTCTCGGAGGGCAACCCAAACAGCAGGACCGCTGGAACGCCGTCGCCCTTGGCCGCCGCCGCTTCGGCGACCGCCTGATCGACTGAAAGCTGAAAGACGCCAGGCATCGAAGGCACTTCGCGACGCACACCCGAGCCTTCGACGATGAACAGCGGATAGATGAAGCAGTCCGGCGTCAGCCGCGTCTCGCGAACGAGTGAGCGAATGGCCTCCGTGCGTCGCAGCCGACGCGGTCGCCGGGTCAACGCCAGCTTCGCGGCAGTGGTGGTGACCATGAGGCGATTGTGTCACGACACCGACTTGATTGTCGCCGCGACGGACACGTGAGCAGCGATGGCGTCGACGAGAGCCGCGATTGTGGACACGGTCGGCTGCACGGTCACGTGGATGCCCAACTGATGCGCGGCTTCCGAGGTCACGGGACCGATTGCGGCCACCACGGTTCGGGAGAGCAGGTCGATCGTTTGCTCCTTCCCGTAAATCGCCGCGAAATTGCGCACCGCGGATGGACTCGTAAACGTCACGACGTCGATCGCATCGTCCAGCAACATTCGGTACACGTCCGGGCCGTCGTCTTGTTGAGCGTCTTCGAGAACCGTTCGATACGCGACGACATCTGTGATGAGTGCGCCGCCCTCGCGCAGTCCCTCGGCGATCACGTCACGGCCGATGTCCGCCCTGGGCACGAGCACGCGCTGGCCACCAAGCGAACCGGTACCGGCCATGGCGGCCACGAGCGCCTCGCCGCGGAATTCGTCGGGGACCAGATCGGCTTTGACTCCGTAGCGCGCGAGACGCTCCGCGGTGCCGGTTCCGACACAGCACAAGCGAGGGTGCTTCAGCCAGCGGACGTCGCGCGTGCCGTCGAGCAGCGCGGACATGAATGCTTCGACCGAGTTGGCGCTGGTGAAGACGATCCAGTCGAAGTCATTCGCGTCATCGGCCGCGCGCAGAAGCGGATCGGGATCCTCAGGTGGAGCGATCCTGATCATCGGCGCTTCGATCGCTTCGGCGCCCATGAGCGACAGCCGATCGACCATCTCCGCCGCCTGGTCTCTCGGGCGCGTCACGAGAACTCTCTTGCCGAACAACGGACGCGCATCGAACCAGCGCAGGTGATTGCGGAATGCGACGACGCGACCGACGACAACGATGGCGGGATCGCGGCGCGGATGTTGATGGGCATGGGCCGCGAGCTCTTCGATCGTTCCGGTCACGGTCGCCTGGCTCGTGAGCGTGCCGTTGTAGACGATGACGGCCTGTCCATCGGTTGGCCAACCGCCCGCGATCAGCCCGTCGAACAGATGAGAGAGCTGATGCGTTCCGACGTAGCAGACGACGGTGCCATCGAGTTTGGCGAGGCTTGACCAGTCGACGTCGGGAAGAACGCGATTGTCGTCTTCGTACCCGCGAACGAGGGTAATCGTGTCGCCCCCGCCCGGATAGGTCACGGGTACGCCGGCATACGCGGGTACGCCAATGCCAAGCGGGATACCTGGCACGACCTCGTACGGAATCCCCTGCGCGTGCAGGAAGAGCGCTTCTTCGCCGCCTCGATCGAACACAAACGGGTCGCCTCGTTTCAGCCGTGCCACCAGCTTTCCTTCGCGAGCTTTGTCGGCGAGGAGGAATGTGATCGCGTCCTGCTCCATCGGCTGTCGCCCTGAGCTGCCGACGTCGATCAGCTCGGCGCCCGTTCGCGCCTGCTTGAGTATGCGGATGGGCACTTCGTGATCGTGAATCACGACGTCAGCACGACGCAGGCACTCCCGGCCATGGACGGTGATGAGGCCAGGGTCTCCCGGTCCGGTCCCGATCAAATAAACAGCAGGATTCTTCATTGGTGATGACTTTCCGTTGTCGACTGGGCGTGCCTGGCTTCCGCGAGGATGCTCTCAGCTCCGTCCGCCAGAAGCGTGTCGGCCGCCTGTCTGCCAAGTTGTTCCGGCGCGTGCGCCGATCCGTGAACCGTCGTTCGGACCGATCGCGAGCCATCCGTCGCGATCACGATACCTGTGATCGACAGCGTGTCGCCCGTCGCGAGCTGCGCGAACGCCCCGATGGGCATTTGACACCCGCCGCCCAACCGATCGACGACGGCGCGTTCGGCTCGCAACGCCACCGACGCACTCGCATCGTCGATGGGTCTGATCATGTCAGCGGTACGCGTATCGCCTTGTCGAATCTCGACTGCGATGATGCCTTGCCCCGGCGCAGGTACACAGATGTCGATGGGTAAGAGCGCCGAAATGCGGGCGCCCCGCTCCAGTCGTCGAAGTCCAGCCGCGGCCAGCACGAGAGCATCATAGTCGCCGGCGTCCAATTTCCGGAGGCGCGTATCCAGATTGCCGCGCACCGGCAGGAATGTCGCCGCCGCCGTGAAGTGCACGAGCTGGGCGATTCGCCGGACGCTGCTCGTACCGATTCGAGGCGAGCTTCCGAGCGTCTCCCGGATTCGATCGATCTGCTGTTCAGAACTCTGTCCGGCCGGCAGCACGACTGCGTCCCGTGGATCTTCTCGCGGCAACACGCCGGCGATCTCGAGCCCCTCCGGGAGCAGTGCCGGCATGTCTTTGCTGCTGTGAACGGCGAGGTCCACCTCGCCGGCGAGCAGCGCATCCTCGATTTCCTTCACGAACAGGCGCTTGCCGCCGATCTCTGACAGCGGTGCTTCGCCGAGTCGATCGCCAGATGTCTTGATGACGATGATTTCGCTCGGTGCGCCGAGGCGCTCGCGGAGAAGAGCGGCGACGGCGTGCGCTTGGTAGAGAGCAAGCGGACTGCCGCGGGTGCCAATCCTGAGTATCGAGTTCACGTGTCTGATGTCGAAGCGTGACTACTTGCGCTGCCGGTCGGCCGGTGTGACCTCCGCCGCTCCTTCGTCTACCTGGGAGATCGGTTCACCGTCGCGCAGCCGGAACAGACGATTGATGGCTTCAGTGTAGGCGACCTGTGTTTCCTCGTCGGGAAGCCCCTTGAGCTGCTCGGTCGGTTCGAGCAGAAGTTTCTCGACGATGAGCCGCGTGATCTCGTCGACACGCGCCTTGGCCTCCGGGGGCATGCCAGACAGCTTCCCGTCAAGTCGATTGAGCTCGGATCGCCGAATGCGATCGAATCGCTCACGCAAGGCGACGATTGTCGGGACTGCGCCGCGCGACCGTTGCCATGCGCCAAACTTCGAGACTTCCTCCGTCACGATTGATTCGGCGCGTTCGACCTCTGAGCTGCGTCGCGACAGGTTCTCCTGGACCAGGCTCTGCAGATCGTCGACGTTGTAGAGGAACACCTGCTCGATATCCCCGACGGATGCCTCGACGTCACGGGGCACGGCGACGTCGATGATGAAGAGCGGATCGCGCCGATGCCGTCCCGTGACCGATTCGATTTGCGCTCGCGTGACGATCGGTCGCTGCGATCCAGTCGCTGTCACGACGATGTCAGCGACGGCGACGCCCTGGGCGAGGTCGTTCCAGGGGACGCTGCGTCCGTTCACCGAAGCGGCCAACGCCTCAGCGTGCGCGGGCGTGCGGCTGGTCACGAGGATTTCCCCCACGCCATTCGCTCGCAAGTGTTGCGCCGTCAGCGTGCTGATCTCACCAGCACCCACCACGAGCACGCGCCTGCCATTGAGCTGGCCGAAGATCTTTCGCGCAAGAGCGACGGCCGCGAAGCTGACCGATACCGCGCCTTCGCCGAGCCCTGTCTCCGTCCGCACGCGTTTGCCGACGAGGAAGGACCAGTGAAACAGCTTGCTCAACATCGGGCCGGTGCGGTGATGTTCCGCAGCAGCTTGAAAGGCGTCCTTGACCTGTCCGAGGATCTGCGGCTCGCCGACGACGATCGAGTCGAGACCGGCGGCTACTCTGAACAAATGCCGGACCGCGGACTCGTTGTCGTACGAGAACAGATGCGGCGTGAACGCCGTCTCGGGCAGGTTGTGGTACTCGCTCAGGAATCCAGTGACTTCCTCGCGCGCCCGTACCGGGTCGTTGCAGACCACGTAGATCTCCGAACGGTTGCACGTCGACAACACGACGGTCTCGGCGGCGGACGGCCTCAGCGCAAGCGCCTGAATGGCTGCGCCCAGATCGCGACTCGAGAAGTCGAGCCGTTCTCGCAGCTCGACCGGCGCAGTCCGATGGCTTACGCCAAGTAGGATGACCTGCACGTCGAAGGTTGACCTTTGCACGTCATTGGAACGTGTGGCTCGTCGTGACGAAGTAGCTCACCGGAAGGAAGTTGAGCAACACGATCACGAAGCCAACTGCCGACAGCCACGCGGCGCGCCTGCCGGTCCAACCAAGTGTTTTGCGAGCAAACATCGCGAAGGAATACACGGCCCACGTCAGAACGGCGATGAAGATCTTGGGATCCTGCAGCGACATCGCCCGCAGGTTCGAGTTGTCGGGCGTCAGGGCCAGTGCCTGCGCGGCCCACACCACACCGACGACGACGCCGACCGTCAGGAACAGCCACCCGACGGCGACCGCCCGCGAGTTCATCGCATCGAGCACGTGCAAGGACGGGAGCCGCGTGTAGAAATAGCCGAGATGTTTTTTCTTGATCTCCTTGAACTGAAGCACATACGTCAGGCCGAGCATCGCGGCCAGGGCGAACGTGGCGTACGCGAACAGCAGTGATGTGACATGGACCCAGAACCATGGGCTGTCGAGCACGGGATCGCGATAGTCCACACCGGGATTGAACGCTGGGATCGTCTGCAAGCCAACGAGGATCGGGACGATGAACACGCCCATGGCGCGCTCGTCGGTGGTGACCTCGAGGTAGAGGTACGACAAGGCCAGCATCCACACGAACGACGACACCGCTGTCGATGTATTGGAGAACGGCACGTGCCGCACCTCCATCGTCTGCATCCCGATGACGAAGGTGTGGGCGAGAACGCCCAGCAGGAGCACCGTCGTGGCTGTTCGCCCGATGGACGGCTGGCGCTTCGCGAAATGAATCGCGTAGACAACGACCGCGGCGGCGTACAGGGCTAGAGGTAGAAAGTTCAACGGACCGTCGGGGCGTAGTACCCCTTTTTCGTCCGCGGGGTGACGTTCGGCCGTGATACCTGGACCACGATCCTTCGCCATGCACCGTCGCGACGGGGATTCGCCGATGTGTAACCGAGCGTGTACTGGCTCGCGAGCTCGTCAGCGATCTGCGTGTACACGCCGTTGAGATCATCGATTTTTGCAGGGAAGAAGGCGCGTCCGCCGGTTTCCTGCGCCAGCGTTCGCATTACGAACTCGGCTTCCCTGAAGCCCTTGGCCTGTACGTCGGCGCCGCGCAGGGCGATCGTGTAGATCGAGGTCTCCGAGCGCTTGGCGAGATCCAGGACCTCGTCGAACGACACAAGGCTCGACGTGTCTTCGCCGTCGGAGAAGACGATGAGCGCCTGTCGACGGACGTCCTCCTCGTTCACGGCTCGAACCTTACGAAGTTCCTTCAGGGCGATGTAAATGGCGTTGTGCAATGACGTGGAGCCGCCGGCAGCCAACTGTGAGATTGCCGTATCGAGCTCGCCCTGGTTGCCGGTGAAACCCTGACGGATCTCGACGCGGCTGTCGAAGTCGATCACCTGTGCGATGTCGTTGGACTTGAGTTTATGGACGAAGTTTGATGCCGCCGTCTGGAGGACCGGCAGGTGCTCCTCCATGCTCGCGCTGCTGTCGAGCAGAAGCGAGAGGGCAATAGGCGACTGGCGCTTGTTGAAGAACGTGACGTTCTGTTTGATCCCGTCTTCGAACACGAGGAAGTCCGCCTCGTCCAGGTCGGTGATGTAGTGGGTCGCCGCGTCTGTCACCGTGACGTTGAGGGAGACGATATCGACTCCCGCACGGAACGAAGGCTGTTGAGCAGACAGGCCAATGAGCAAGCCGACCGACAGGAGGACGACGACCAACGTCAACCGCTTCACGTCAGGCTCCAGACTCTCCCCGGGCCCGTGCACCGCGCATCGTCACGCCGGCACGCGCCGAAGACACCTCGGCACGCTCGGGAGTGATGAGCGACTCCGGGCGTCCGTACACAACCTTGTACTGCGAAGACAACTCACGCGCCAGACGTTGCAGCGCGTCATCGAGCCCATGCGGGCTGAGCAGCGAGATGCGCTGTCCCCCTGAACCTCGGGGGCCGGCATCCAGCAGGAAGGAGCGTTCGCGCGTCGAATGTTCCTCGGAGTGATAGAACTGACCAATCGACACCATGTGCAGAGCCACGTCCTGCTCCTGCAGTGCCTTGACGACGTCCTTGGAGTAGCGATTGGTGAACTCGATCCCGTCGGTGAAGACAGGAACGATGACAGCCCGAGGTGTCTCACGGCGGGCGAGCCCGCGGCTCGTCTCGTAGATGCCGTCGAGCAGCGTCATCCCGCTATTCGACATCGCAAACAGGCTGCCGACGGCGGCAGAGAGCCGCTTGGTGTCGTCCGTGTAGTCCACGAGGATCGTCGGGCGATCGGCCAGAGCGATCACCGCGACACGATTGCCAGTCGTGATTCTCGCGACGAAGTTCGAGAGGCTGGTGCGGAGGAAGGTGATGTCGTCGCGCGCCGCGGCGCTGTTGTCGACGAGGATGGCGACATCGATCGGCTCGGTCGCGTGCGAGACGCGCAGGATCTCGCGTCTGATTCCATCTTCGCGGATCTGGAAGGCTTCGGGGCCCAGGCCGGTGACCGGTTCGCCCTCGCGATCGACCGCGCTGACGAACATCACGCCCTCGCGAGCGGCCTGCGCCGCTGTCGGCGCGGATGAGAGAACTGACAACGCGGCAAACAGTGCCGCAAGTGCAACGAGCGATCGGATCAGTGTGAAGCGCATGTGCGTCTGGGCGGCAGGCTGTGTAGGGGCAGTATAGGCCCCGCCCCGACGAGCGTCAAGGATTATGGACAGCCTGAACTTGTTGAAAATATGGGACTTGATCGCGTCAGGCGGGCCGGTTTCGCTCGTGAGGCGCTCAAGAGCCGGCGGCTGGTGAAGTTTTTCACAAAGTAAGGCTATACTGATGGGCGGTACAGCCTTGCGACGAGGCTCACCGTGGGCCACCGCGCGGGCAAGGGTTTTGTAACCTGGCGGCACCATGGGAAAAAAGCAGTCGAGCTTTTCGCTCAAGCGCTCGGCGGAGTCGCTCCAGGACAACGTACGACGTGCGGGCCCTGCCGCCGGTGCGAGTTACACGCTCATTGGCGCCATCATCCTGCTCGGCGGGATTGGCTACGGGTTCGACCAGTGGCGAGGTACGGCCCCCTGGGGATTGTTCGTGGGGCTCCTCCTCGGCTTGATTGTCGGGTTCTGGGAGTTGGCGAAGGTCGTCTGGCATCGATGACTGCAGTGATGTGGATGACCTGCACGAGCCTGGTGTCCTGGCTCGTGACGAGGGTGATCACGGACGGGCGTGGCGACCCGGAGATCGTTCTGGGGATGGTGGGCCCGTTGGCGGCGGCGATAGGCAGCTGGGTGGCCTACGAACGGGCACACCGTGGAGCACCCGGTCGCCTGACGAACGTGATGATCGCCGCGCTGGCTGTGAAGATGGTGTTTTTCGGCGGCTACGTTGTTGTGATGCTGCGGGGACTGGATCTGCGTCCGATGCCGTTTGTCGTGAGCTTCGCGTCGTATTTCATCGCGTTGCATACGATCGAAGCGACGTTCCTCCGACGCCTGTTGATGAACGATCTACGCTCGCCGACGAGTGAAGGCGCTTAAGATTACGGTCCACGTTGATGCTTCAACCCGAACACGTTGAATCCGCTGTCGGTGTGGCTTCAGAAGCCGCCGAGAAGTTCAATGCCGGCGAAGTGATCATCGAGCACGTTTCGAACAGCCCGATCGATCACCCGCTCATTCATCTGCCGAGTCTCCTCGGGATCGACTTCTCCGTCACCAAGCACGTCTTCATGCTGTGGGTCGTTGCGGCGATCGTATTTCTCGTCGTGACCATGACGGTGCGTCGCTATCTACGACAGGATCGTCTCATCCCGTCAGGCTTCATGAATGCCCTTGAAGCCATCGTCGAGTTCGTCCGCGACGGTATCGTCGAGCCGAACGTCGGTCGCAAGTGGGTGAACTCGTGGACGCCGCTCCTGCTGACCCTCGGCGTCTTCATCCTTGCGTCGAACGCCATCGGGCTCATCCCGATTTTTGACGTCCTGTCGCTGCTCAATCACACGGTGCTGCACCTGCCGGAGGAATCGTTCATGGCGCAGGTGCTTCATGGAGGCACCACCGCGACCGGCAATTTCAACGTGACCGCGGCACTCGCGACGATCACGTTCGTCGCGATCATCGTCGCCGGCGCGCGCGCGCATGGCTTCGTTCAGCACTGGAAGAATCTGGTTCCGCACGGCCTGCCGCTGCCGGTGACGATCATGCTGATCCCGATCGAGATCATGGGCATGTTCGTCCGGCCCTTCGCGCTCACGATGCGACTTGCG
>Ga0207669_10000458_pt1 | contig 17787 bp, 7 predicted proteins | sample KBSM33metaG_FD_184329 | JGI IMG/M metagenome (GOLD analysis project Ga0207669, IMG submission 184329) | Miscanthus rhizosphere microbial communities from Kellogg Biological Station, Michigan, USA - KBS M3-3 metaG (SPAdes) (version 2) | ecosystem: Host-associated > Plants > Roots > Rhizosphere >...
ACCAACCTGGGCAACACGGTCACCAATCTCGGTAACACCGTGACCAGCATCGGGGCCACCGTCACCAACATCACCAATGGCGGCGGCATCAAATACTTCCATGCCACCTCGACCTTGGCCGACAGCCAGGCGCTGGGCACGGATTCGGTCGCGATCGGGCCGAATGCGGTAGCCAACAATGCCGGCGACATCGCGCTCGGCAACGGCTCGACCACCAATGCGGCAGTGGCGACCGGCGGGATCACGATCAACGGCGCCAATTACGCCTTTGCCGGCACCGCGCCGACCAGCACGCTGAGCGTCGGTGCCGTCGGTGCCGAGCGGACGATCACCAATGTCGCGGCGGGGCAGGTCAATGGCGGCTCGACCGATGCGATCAACGGGTCGCAATTGTTCGCGACCAACCAGGCGGTCGACAGCCTCGGCACGAACGTGACCAATCTCGGCAACACGGTCACCAACCTGGGCAACACTGTCACCAACCTCGGCAACACCGTGACCAGCATCGGGGCGACCGTCACCAACATCACCAATGGCGGCGGCATCAAATATTTCCATTCCACCTCGACGCTCGCCGACAGCCAGGCGGTGGGGACCAACAGCGTCGCGGTCGGGCCGCAAGCGGTGGCCAACAACACCGACAGCATCGCGATGGGCAACAATGCGGTGGCGAGCGTCGATGGTTCGCTCGCGCTGGGTAGCGGATCGCTGTCCGATCGCGCGCTGGCCCCGGCGATCGGCGCCATTCCGTCGGGCCTGGGCTTCGTGCCCTACAATACCACCGACGCCACGCTGCTCGGGGCGGTGTCGGTTGGTAATGCGACGACCGGCGAATATCGCCAGATCATCAATGTCGCCGACGGCACCGCGGCGAACGATGCGGTGACGCTCCGCCAGTTGCAGGGCGCGATCGGATCGGTGTCGGTGACCTCGACCAAATATTTCCACGCCAATTCCGTGGCGCTGGACTCGCTGGCCGTCGGAACTGACTCCGTCGCCGTCGGACCGACCACCGTCGTCAATGGCGACAATGGCGTCGGTATCGGTAATGGCGCGGTAGTCGATCAGACCGCGCCCGGCGGCACCGCGATCGGCCAGAATGCGCGGGTCTCGCGAGCCGACGGCATCGCGCTCGGCACCAATTCGGTCTCGACCGGCCTCCAGTCGATCGCGATCGGGCCAGGCGCCAATGCCAGCTTCGCGGGCAGCGTCGCGCTTGGTGCGGGCGCGGTGACGACGGTCGGATCGAGGATCGGCTATACCGCTTATGGCCTGGGGACCGCCCAAAGCTCCGCCGGCGAAGTGTCGGTCGGCGGGCCGGGCACCGAGCGCCAGGTCACCAATGTCGCGGCGGGTTCGGCGCCGACCGACGCGGTCAATGTCAGCCAGCTCAACCAGGTCGCGCAGAACACTGCCACCTCGCTCGGCGGCGGCGCGACCTACAATTCCACCACCGGCGCCTATACCGCGCCGAGCTACGCGGTCGGCGGCAACACGTACAACAATGTCGGCGATGCGCTGGGCGCGCAGAACACCCAGATCACCAACCTCGACAACCGCGTGACCAACATCGCCGGCAGTGTCACCACGGTCGCCAACAACGTCACCAATTTGGGCAACAGCACGGCGGCGGGGCTGGGCGGCAATTCGAGCTACGATCCGAGCACCGGCACCGTCACGACCAACCTGAACGTCGGCGGGAGCAATTATAACAACGTCAACGACGCGTTGCAGGCGATCAATCAGACCGCCGGCGCCGGCTGGAACATCCAGGCCAATGGCGGCCCGACGACCAACATCGGGTCGAACGGCACACTCAACGTAACGGCGGGCTCCAACACGGTCGTGACGCTGAACGGCAACCAGCTCCAGGTCGCGGTGGCCGACAACCCGACCTTCGCCGGAACGGTGACCGCCAATGGCGGCCTATCCGTGGGTCAGAACACGACGGTCAATATGGGCGGCAATGTCGTCCGGAACGTTGGCGCGGGTGCTGTGAACGCGGGATCGTCCGACGCCGTCAACGGTTCGCAACTCTATACGGTGCAGCAGGTCGCCGGCAATTCGGTGCAATATGACGCCGGCGGCAAATCGGTGACGTTCAACCCGGGCGGACCGGCGGCGGTGCTGAGCAATGTCGCGGCCGGTGTCGCGCCGACCGACGCGGTCAACGTCCAGCAGCTCAACAGCGGGATGGCCAGCACGCTGGCGTCGGCCAATGCCTATACCGATATCAAGCTGGCCGGGATCCAGTACGACCTTGGGAGGGTCCAGCGGAATGCCAATGCCGGAACCGCCGGCGCCCTGGCGGCAGCGGGTCTGCCCCAGGCATTCGAGCCCGGGCGCGGTATGCTCGCTTTCGGTGCCGGCACTTATCAGGGCCAGTCGGCCTTCTCGCTCGGTCTTTCGCGCGTGATGGATGACGGCCGCACCATCTTCAAGGCCGGGGTGACCTACGACACCCAGCAGCGGGTCGGTGCCAATGCCGGCTTCGGCATCCAGTTCTGATCCTGGAGCGGCGTGGCCGATTTTGAATCGGACACGCCGCTCTAAACATTTGTGGTCGCATCGCTTTTCGCGGAAAACCGGAACCCACTTTTCCGCGCGATGCTCTAAGGAGGATGCAATGAGACTCAGCTTTCTCGCGCTTACTTTTCTCGTCGGTTGCGGTCTTTCGGCCTCCGCGGCGATCGCCAAGGACACCGCCGCGGCGCCCGTTCCGGTCTATACGGCAAAGGTCGATCCGGATGCTTTTCCTCACCGGCCCCTGGAGGAAAAGAAGCTGGGCGCGACGGTCAGCGCGGCGGCAGTGCGAATGATCACGCCCGGTGTCGACAAGTTCAGCATCTACCGGCTGATCGGCCCGCCCCATTTCGGCGAGGGCATCACCCGGCGGTGGAATTATGTGCTGTTCTTTCCGGTCGCGCCGGGAAGCCTCGAGCGGGTTCGCTGCCGGATGGAGATCCGCTTCGAACGGCCGCCTGGCCATTATAGCGTGACCGTGTCCGAGGTGATCTGGCAGGACCAGGCCTGTGCGGACCGGGTTGCAGCCGCGCGCTGATTAAGCGAGAGGCGGCGGCATGCGATTGTTCGGACAGCTCGCCGCCTTTCTGTTGGTCTGTATCGGGGCGTCCGCGTCGGCGCAGACGTTCGGTCCGCCGATCCAGGGCCTGTGCCTGTTGTCGCGTACCGGCGCGATCGGCGCGTCGCGGGCGGGCCAGTCGATGCAGGCGCAGCTCAAGCAGATGCAGGCCTCGCTGTCGGGCGACCTCGCGCAGCGGCGCAACGGCATCGAGCAGCAGCGGCGGCAGCTCGAGGCGCGTCAGAACGCCACCGCGCCGATCGAATACCAGCGGCAGCTGGCCGCGCTCGATCAGCAGGCGCGCGAAATCGAGCAGCAGCAGAATGTGCGGTTCATTGCCGCCCAGGAGCGCGGCCAGCAGCAGATCGATCGCGCGTTGAATGAGGCGCTCGGCCGCATCGTCACCCGCAACGTCTGCAGCTTGGTGGTCGAACGCAACAACACCTATGGCTGGAACAATGCCATGGACATCACCCCTGCGGTTACGCGCGAAATGGACACTTTGGTGCAGACGGTCACGCTCCAGTAGAAAAGGCGGATCGGCTTGGCACAAAAACAGGTGATCCGAGAGCGCTGCCCGGTCGGAGCGAACTTGTTTCTGGCAATACAATTCGTCCTTTGAGGACGACGTCTGGCTGGCGTCGCTCGCATGCATCTTCGGCAACGAGGCCATCTTCGGCAACGAGGCGCGAGATGTCCGGCGCATTTTGGTAAAGCCGGGCTTTGCCTTGTTTCGACGATGAACGGTGCGTTCGGCGCGGCGGCCGGAGCGGGATCAGACCGGATCGGATCGTTTGATTGTTGCCTGCTTCCCGCGATCGAGCATAATCGCTTTAGAACATAAACCCGGTCGCGAATCGGGAGATTTCAATGGCTTTAGCCGGTTCTGCCCTCGCCGGTTGCGGCGATACCAATCCGATGGTGACGCCGCTGCCGCACTGGATCGTCGCGCGCTCTGCAGCGTTCCTCGACGTCATCGATCAGGTTCGCAAACTCGCCGCGTTCGATATGACCGTGCTGGTCGAGGGTGAGACCGGGGTGGGCAAGGAACTGGTCGTCCGCTTGCTCCACTATCTCAGCGATCGCGCGGCAAACAGCTTCGTGCCGGTTAACGCTGGCGCCGTGCCCGACAATTTGTTCGAGAACGAATTGTTCGGCCATGTCGCGGGCGCGTATACGGGCGCGCAAGGGGCGAGCCCGGGGCTGGTCGAACTGGCCGATTGCGGCACGCTGTTTCTCGACGAAATCGATTCGCTGACGCCCCACGCCCAAGCCGCCTTACTGAGGTTTCTGCAGGACCGTAGCTATCGACCGGTCGGCGGACGGGACGTGCGCCGCGCCAATATCCGGATCGTTGTCGCGACCAATGCCAATCTACTCGAGCTGACCGCGCGCGGACAATTGCGCAAGGACCTCTATTTCCGGCTGAGCGGGTTGCGGGTGAAAGTCCCACCGCTGCGCGAGCGGAACGACGATATTGTCCCGTTGGCCGAGCATGTGCTCGCCGGCCTCAATGCCGAGCATCCGCGGATCGGCAAGCGTCGGCTCGGCGCGGCAATGCGCGCCTGGCTCGTCGAGCAGAGCTGGCCGGGGAACGTCCGCGAACTCCACAGCGCCGTCCGGCGCAGCTTCGTCATGGCCGACGGCGATGAGATGCAGCCCCCGGCTGGAGCCGTCGTCGCGCCGCTCGCCGATCGGGGTTTCCGTGATGCCAAGGCCGAGGCAATCCAGATATTCGAGCGACGTTTCCTCGACGCACTGATGCGCGAAAATCGTGGTAACATCTCGCAGGCCGCGCGCACCGCCGGCAAAGAGCGTAAGTCGTTCGACCGGCTGTTGCGCAAGCATGGCATCGACAGCGCGCGCTATCGCCAGCTTGATGGCTGAGGCCGGTCAGACCAGCTGCATGAAACCGTCGGTCATCAGCGCGCCGAAATCGATATCGGGATAAGTCAGGTCGACCTTGCTTGCGTCGAAATCGAGCCCGGTCCGTTCGGACCATGCGATCGGCACGGTGATGCCGACCGAAAGTTCAGGCCCGAACGAGCCGAGCGAGCGGCGCCAAGGTCCCCAGGTATGCGAGATATCGAACAGGCCGAGATCGACTCCGGCCTCGACGCTGGCGTTCGCGCCGACCTCGAATTGCGGATGGGCCTCGGCATGCGCGCTGGCCGCGAGCGATAGCCCCTCCTCGCGCGTCCAATGCAGTCCGACATCGGCGCGTCCCTCGGCCTGGAGCCCGAGCCGCGCGTCCAGCCCGACACGCCCCTGGACATAGGCGACCGCGGCGCGCGCGCGCAGTCCGCCGCCGATATCGAGCGTCACGCCCGCGCCGGCCGGCACGACAAAGGCCGCGGTGCCGTCAACCACCGCTTCTTCGGGATGATCGAGATCGAACGTGACCGACACTTGCGTGTTCTGGAGCGTGCCGGGTCCTACGAACGCGTCTGCGGTCAGCCGTGCATCGACGAACGCAAACACGCCGACGCCGATCCCGCCGAGCGAGAAGCCCCAGATCGGAAATTCGGGTGGTTCGACATGGAGCAACTCACGCGTGTAGCTGCGCCGCGCGAACACTTCGTAGGTGGGCGGCATGGCTATCGTGCCGCTGATGACAACATGCCCTTCGGGCGTTAACTCGAGCCCGGCGGTGCCGGTCAGGATGCCGAAACTGAGCGATGCCTGGCCGTGCCCGAACACCGAAAAACCGGCGGCGACGCGGCCGGGTACGGGCTGGCCGTTCTGGTCGAGTTCGGCATTGGTTGCGGTGACGTCCAGCGATCCGGCCGCGATGCCCTGCTGGAACGCGGCAGTGCCGTGGACCGTCACCACCGGCCCGTCGAGCGCGACCGTTAGCGTGCCGGTTGCGGGGGGTATTGAAAAGGCCGCGCGCCCTTGGCCCGACAAGTGCCATCCGCCGTCGTCGGGATTGTAATTGGCCCGCGCCGATAGCGATGCGTCCTGCACCCCGGGGATGTTGGCGACAGGCAGCGGGATGTTGTCGGCCGCGATGGTCAGCCCGCTTTCCTGTGTGTAGCCGAGCGTGACCACCGATCCGGTCAACGGCGCCGCGAGATTGAGCGTGCCGCTCAAGTCGATCGTCTCACGCGAGAAGTGTCCCGCCACGCGCCCCGATGCGACCCCGGGCAGCACTCCGCTCTTGATTCCCGCAGTCAACGTGAGGTCGAGCGTGTCGTGCGCGAAGCTGTAGCGAATCCTCGCCTGGGCGGGATCGAGGAAGTTGAGGTCGAAGTTGAACTCGCCCTCCAGCACGGTGTCGTCACGCGTCGCGCGTGCGGTGACCAGGCCCGATCCGACATGGTCGATGGTCAGCGCGGCATGACCGCCGAGAAAGATTCCGTGGTCGCCGAAGCCGATGTCGATCGCCGCCTCGGTCACGCGTACCGGCCCGAAATTGAGCTTGTCGGTCGGGATCGGGAAGCTGATCCCGATCTCGTTGCCGCGCAGATAGATCGGCACGCGCAAGTTGGGGAAAAGCGCCTTAGTCGCGAGGATTTCGCCCGTCGCGAAGATCTCGCCTTGCGGCGACAGGCCGGCCTCGTGCACCTCGATCGGGCTCATTCCCTCGATACTGAGGCGGCCCATCATTTCGTTGATCCAGCTGCGTCCGGCATAGCCGCCGAAACCGAATTCGGGGCGCCACAGAATGGGGATGTCGATCGCCGGCGCGGTGATCTTGCCCGATGATGGGAAAGGCTGGCCGTGAATGTTGGCGATGACGGTGTCGGGGTTGAGCGTCGCCGCCGATCCCAGCAATGGCCGCGCCGGACCGGTGGCGCCGGGCGCGTTTTGCGCCATCGTCATTGTGAAGCCGCCCGAGGGCACCGACAGGCCGCGATAGAATTGGTTGCCGCCCGCACCGCCGACTGCGCCGGCCCCGACTCCGCCATTGGGAAGCCCGTCGCTGGCGACGACGTTATTGGGATTGGCGTAATTGACGCTGCGGAAGAAGCCGCCGCGTCCGGTCGCCAGTGCGAACACCGTCGCGGTGACGTGACTGGGATTGGCGGCGTAGATCAGCCCACGCTGCATGATCTCGGCATTGCTGAGCGCGGTCAGGTTCGCGATGTGTGCGCCGCCGGTGATATCGGCGAGTGTCCAGCTCGCAGCGCCGCCCGACACCGGGATGTTGCGCACCCCGACATATTCGACGTCCCACAACTGGTTCTGTCCGCCGGCACGGACCGTGTCCCAGACCGGCTCGGCGACCGCGTTGCTCGTGAAATAATTGGCGGTCTTGGCGGCGGTGACGACAGCGGAAAAGTCGGCCGCCATCTCGCGCGCGATGTTCGATCCGGAACTGCGATTGGTGCCCTGTTCGAGGAGCCAGAAATTGGGAAAACCGTCCATCCCGCCGAGCTGCAGCTCCTGGATATGGTCGACATCGAACAGCGTGCCGCGTCCGTCGCGGTTCCAGATCGGCAGGCGGATCTCATCGGTGGCGGTCAGTTCGGCGACGGTGCCGATCAGCATGAAGTTTTGCCCGGCGCCACTGGTGATGTTGGACTTGAGGTAGACGATTTCCTGGTTGTTGCGCGAAATGCCGCTGGGCGAGGCAGTCGCCTTGGTGGTGATCGCGGCCGAAATGCCGCTTTGCGTTGTGCCCACCTGCTGGAGCCAGGCCTGACGCGCGGTGAGGCTGCCGCGGGGGGTCTTGCCGGCATAGCGCCACGGCGCTCCACCGCCGGGGGGAAGCGCAGGACGATTCTGCGCTGGGGTCGCGCTGGGACCCGTTCCCTTCACTGCCGCCCCCCCGCCCGGCATCGCGAGCGTCGGCAGTGGCAGCGCGTTCATCCGGACGATGCGGCGCCCGTTCTCGATGCGCAATTCGCCCGCAGTATGCGTGAAGATCGGCGAGGCGGGCGCGGCACCGCCTGCCGCCGCCGGGGTAGCGGCGCCGGCCGGCGGCGCGGTCGTGCCCGTGGTCCCGGCTGGTGTCGGGGTGCCCGTTGTGGCCCCAGCCGCAGGGCCGGGCGGCGTGCGCTGGATGAACTTGGGCTGGATCCGCGCCGGCTGGGCTTGTGCCGACCCCCCCGACTGCTGGATCGTGTGAGTCATTTCGTGCGCCAGCAGCGCTTGCCCGTCAGCGGTCGCGGGCTGGTATTGCCCGGCGCCGAAAAAGATGTCCTGCCCAATCGTAAAGGCGCGCGCATGGATGTCGCGCGAGAGTCCCGCGGCGCGTGCACTGTCGTGGATGCGCACCCCTGACAAGTCCCGGCCGAAACGCGGTTCCATATGCTCGCGAACCGCCGACGGCAGCGGTGCGCCGCCGCCGCGCAGCGCAGCGATCCCGCTTTCGACGTGCGGTGCCGCGGTAAAGCCGTCGCCGCTGGTCGACGCGCGCTGCGCAGGACGGGCGGCCGGCTTCTCGTGGTCATCCTGCGCGATCGCGCCCGCGACTTGCTCGGTCGCGCGCTGCAGGTCGGGTTTGGACTGAATCGTCGTTTCCAGCACGGTGTCGTCGTCGACCGAGTCGCGCTGCAGCGTGCCTGACGGCTTCGACTGGGCGAGCAACGTCGCAGGATCGTCGGGCTCCTGTCGACTCGGTAGATTGGGATGCTTCTTCGTCTGCGCTTTCTTCTCGTCGAGCCGGGAACCCGCCGGTTTCGACTGGGCCTTTTTCTCGTCGAGTCTCGGACTGGCCGGCTTGGACTGCGCCTTTTGGTCGTCCAGTCTGGGCTTGGCAGCCGTCGGCTTGCTCTGCGCCTTGCGATCGTCGGGGCGCGGCGTCGCCGCCACGGGCTTCTTTTGCAGCAGATCGTTGATTGCCTGCGTCTTGCGCTCGGGCTTCTTCTCACGCTGCTCGATCGAGCGCGCCTCGGCGCGCTGAGCCGCGCGGCGCGATGACGCACCCATAGCGGGCAATGCGGAGATCGCCGGCGGCGCGCTGGGCCCGGTGTGCGAGACGACGCTCGCGGCAACGCGATCGGCTTCCGCCTCGAACCGGTCGTGGCTCGGGCCGACCTCGAGCTTGGGCTGGATTGCGGGCGCGGCGGTCGCGGCCGGTGGCGACCGCGCGGCGCGCGGCGCAGGCCGGGCCTGCGGTGGGGCCAGCGCCGCCATGGCGGCTCAGGCCTTGCGCTTCTTCGTGGCGGACGTTGCGGTATCCGGCGCCGCAGCCTTGTCGGGCGCGGTCCGGGTCCCGGCAACGCCAATCGTCAGCGTGACCGCCGCGGGCTCACCGAGCAACCGGCCAGCCTCGGGGGCCGTCTCGACCACCAAATTCTCGGAATCGGGGCGCACCACGGTCTTGCGGCTCACCTTTGCGACCTTGAGCGCTTTGAGTCTGGCCAACGCCTCTTCGACGGGCTGGCCGATCAAATCGGGCATCACTTGCCGTTGCGACGTGTCGGGGCCGTCGGGGCAGGGCCTGGTGTCTTCAAGCGCGATATGGCGCACCGCCACCCCGCCCGCGATAAAGGTGACCGGTCGATCGTCGAGCGCAAGCGTCTTGCGCCCCTTGGCGTCGCTGACCTGAACCAGCACCTCCAATTCCGCGCGATAGGCGATGCGGTAGATGCCGTTGTCGTCGGTCGGCGCGCAGCCCAGCGCCTTGCCGTCGCGCCCAAGCAGGCTGACGGTCAGCCCCGGCTGTCCCGCGCCACCCTTCGTCACGCGGCCGCCCACGGTCATCTTCCCAGCTGCGCCCGTCGGTATGCTGGCGATGGTGAGAAGCTGTTCGGTCCCCGACGCGAGCGCCGCGCGCTCCGCATCGAGGCGGCGGTCGATCGCCGCCAGCGCGGCGGTATCGTCGCGACCGCGCCGTACGAGCCAGGCGCGCTGCTTGTGCACCTGCCTAAGGATGGCCGCGTTGACCGACAGGTCGCCGGCCTTGGTGCCGCCCATCATCGCGGCGATCTGTTCGAACCGTGGCCCGCTCGTCTCGACCGCGTCGTCGGGCTCGGCTGGCGCCGGGCTTGTCGCATCGTCGATCGTGTTCATCGATTCATCTCCCTGCCCACCATGCCGCGATAGCGTTCGTTGATCGACGAGTCCGGCCGGCTCATTCCTTCGCTGTCGGCCTTGTCGAGGATCGCGCCCATCATCCTGCCCGTGGTGCCGCGCGCCTTCTTGCAGTCGCTGCCGCCGATCAGCGAGAAATTGGGAACGCCGACCGACAGCGACGTCTTCGTCGGCAGGCCGAGGAAGCAGTGCGATCCGAAATTGTGGTGCATCATCACCGACACGCCTACGCACAGCCCCGACAATTGCTTTACCGCCGCGGTCGGACTGTCGATGTCCGGCTCACTGAAGCGGTTCGACGCGAAGCGCAGCGTCAACGCCAGCGCACAGCCATGGACGATCGGCCAGTCGAAGCCGAGCGGCAGGAAGTCGGCATCGCATTGATTGTCGGTCATCGTCACGTCGTCGAGCGAGACGATGCCGACCAGCACGGGTACCAGTGAGATCGGCAGTGCCAGCCCATCGAAGCGCGTCTGGTTGGCGTTGAACAGCACGCGCCCGGTGGTCATCACCAGCTCGCTCTTGACGTTGCCACCCGAGCTTGTGGTCGTGCCGATCCCGTAGAACCCCGGTAGCAGCTTGTAGATGTCGCTCGAAATCCCGCCATTGACGACCGAGACCACGGCGTTGCCCATGATCGTCGCGAAGAAGTCGTAGAGGATCAGCTCCTTCATCGCGGCGAGCGCCGGAACCGATCCGGACGAGGCGCTACCGCCGGCGATCGCACCGAACGCTTGCCAGAACCCGCTCACCGCGACCGCCCCGAGCGAGGCGAGCTGATTGCCCGTGATCGACATCGCGCCGATTCCCTGGACCTGAAGTGCGCGGCCCTCGGGCGCAGAAACATCGTTACCCTGGACGACCAGCGAGTCGCGCCCGGTCTGCGCCGTCCCGGGCAAGGTGCCCATGGCGTGCGGCAGGATGGTGGTGAATGGCACCGATGCCGGGCTGACCCCGCGGATGACGATCCCGCCGCGCTGGCCGGGCGGCGCGACCGCGTCGATCTCAAGCAGTCGCATGCCGTTGTCGTGGATGCGGTTGCGCGCGAACCGCGCATGCGACAGCCCGGCGGCGAAGAACCCGCAGACCGGTGTGTTGCGCTTGGTGCCGTTATACTCGATCACATTGTCGACCACGTCGAGTTCCTCGGCCCAGCCGAGCACGACGCCGCCGCGCGCGGTGAACACGATCTCGGCGTCCTTGAGCGCGCCCGGTTCGTTGCGCAGGCAACCGCGGATCCGATTGTGCCGGATCTCGAGCCCCGACACGCCGCATAGCTGCTGATCCCGGGACAAGTCGAATTGAGTGAATGGCCCGATCCCGCATTCGCCCATGCCGACAATGTCGTTGTCGATGATCCGGCAGTCGAGGATGAAGGGGTCGGCATCTGGCACCATCGGCTTGCCGGTGGGGCCGGTGGTGCCGGGAATCGTCGTCGAGCCGGTCGTGCACCCGTCCGCGCTGATGATGATGACCCAGATGACGACGATCCAGACCTCGGGGTCCTCGCCTCCATGCGCGAATTTGGCCCAGGTCAAGTCGCTTGCGAACGGCAAGCGGGTGTGGAGCGGCAGGTCGGAAGGCGCGGTACCCTCGGGCACCATCGTCACGCTGCCCAGTACGATTCCGGTGCCCGCCGCATTGGCGATGCGGTTGCGGCGCAGTTCGACGTTTTGCGAGCCGCCGAGCACTTGAATGCCACCGACCGGGAAGTCGACGCGTGCCTCATTGCGACGGCCCTCGATCCGGCAGCCCTCGACCAGCATGTTCGCGCCGAACAGCAGCACCGCGCACGCCATGCCATCGACCGCGTCCGCTTGCGTCGGTGGGCTGATCGGCGCGAGCGCCACGTCGCAACCGGTCATCCGCAGGCCGTCGCCGCCGTTGAACACTACCGCCGGCGCGTCGCGCGACGCGACCGCCAGATTGTCGAGCCGGATCGCACGCGTCGTCTCGCCGAAGTCGCCGGTGCCGCTATCGTCGATCGCGATCGCGATCCGGTCGGGCGCGTCGATCGCGAACCCTCGCACCAGAATGTTCTCGCAATCCTTGAGTCCGATCACCGGGTGCGTGTTGCCCGCCGCGCCGCTCAATCTGGTGAGCTTGCCGCAGCCTTCGATGATGATGTTCTGACCGTGGGTGATCTTCACGGTTTCGGTGAAGGTCCCACGCAACAGGCAGATCTTGCCGCCGCTTGGTGGCAGCAGCGCAAGCGCGTCGGCGATCGTCGAGACGTCGCCGAAGCTTTCCTGATTGTCGCCGACCGTGACTTCGCAGCAGCCGCTGGCATTTTCCAGCTTGCGGACACGGCGGCGGCAGTCGGTATAGATGGGCGTTGCTGCGGTGCCGTCCCAGCGGATCAACCCCAACCCGGCGATGTGCCGCCGCGGCCCGGTCGGCGGGCTGGGTTTGGTCAGTCCCCAGGGGGCGATCAACTCGGGAGTGTTGGGCCGGACCGAGAAGGTCCAGGCATCGCCGACCGGGCCGTTGCCGGTGAAGGTGACCGTCAGTCCGGTATTGCCGAGCTGGACCGGGGTGCCCGCCGTAAATGCCTTGCCCGGCGGCGAGGCGGCGATGGTCTCGCCGCGCCACACGCGCGCGTAGAAATGGCCGTCGAACGGATGGTCGAGCGCCAGCGCCGAATAAAGCGAGTTGAGTAGCGTCGTCTCGTTGGGAAATGGTCCTGGGTTGAGCAGCCCGCCATTGTCGTCGAGCGCAACGATGCCGGAGCCCGGGTCGAACGAGGTCTTGACGCGGAAGAACAGGCCGTGGCGCTCGCCGATCATTTCCCCATTCGGCAGAATCGCGTCGCAGCGGATCAATTCGATCACGTCGCCGATCAGCGGGCGCAGCAACGCATCGCGCGGCGGCGAGATCAAATGGACGTTCTGCCCGCTCAGCGTGACGCGATAGAGCGGCGCGGCGTTCGAGAAGCTCCAGATGAACCGTGTGTCGGACAGGATACGGACCTGGATCGTCTCGTTTTCGGCGCCGAGAAAGCCGCGCCGCGCGGCGGGAGTGCAGGGATCGGGCACCGCGCCGACATCGACGAACCCGACCTGCATGCGCCGGTTGGACTTGAGCTCGTGGGTGGCGGCGTCGTAGCTGAATCGCCCGGTTCCCTCGAGCCCAGCGACGAGCGCGGCGAATCCCGCGCTGCAATTGCCGCTGCCCGCGTCGGGAAACAGTGGATCTTGCGCATCGGCCGGAGCCGTGCCGAGCTTTCGACCCCGAATGCGGTCTCGATCAGCTCGCCGTCTTCGGCGCCGGTGACGGCCTGCTCCCAGCATTCGAGCCAGGCGAGGTCGGTGCGCGCTGCGGCCGGGACCGCGCTGGGCACCGCGTCGAACGTCGCAGGCAGCCAGGCGTTGGGCAGCGGCGCGCCCTCACGCTGCTGCAACCATTCGCTCTGCGTGCGGAACTGCTCGTCCTGCGGCAAATCGAGCCTCAGTCCGCCGAGGAAGAAGGTGCCCGCCTTGAGCCGGAAGTCGTAGGCGTGCGGCGGCACGGTGACCGCGGGGGCAGCGATCCGGAACCCCTGATCCGGCGAGCCAGCGGTGACGAGCAAGGTGGTGATCGTCCGGCGCTCGTCCTGCTGATCGATCAACTGCGCGTCGTTCTGGTCGGTATCGAGCAGGACGCTGCCTTGCGTGTGGAGGACGCCGGTATAGCGTTTGGCGGGGGCGAAGCCGTCGCGCGTGACATCGATCGAGTACATGGTCCTGGTCCCCGTCAGCTGGCCAACACGATCCCGGCGATCGTGTTGAGCGGTGCATATTCGTCGAGTTTGGTGGCAAGGTCGGCGAGCCGGATCGGGCCGAGCACGCGAGAATAGGCGCCGATCTCCGAGCCGTTTTCGGCGCCCGTCATGATCTCCGCCGCGGCGGTTTCGCTGAGCTGGGCGAACCCGGCGTCGCCGAAGCGTTGCGACACGAACATGTGCGGCGCGATCCCGCCGGCGATGCGGTGCGATTCATATTGGCGCGGCAAGCGCATTGCAGGGTCGTCGCCCGCTGCGCTGAAGCGGAAGCAGCCGTGCTGGTTGTCGGCGATCGTGACCATGCCGGTCACGAGCAGTTCGCTGGCGTCCATCCTGTCGGCGGTGATCGAGCCGAACACGGTCGACCGCTCGATTGTCAGCCGGCCGGTCTTGAGGCCGATCGCGGGCATGGATGGTTTGATTGACTGAATGATGGAATCGCGGATCACCACCGACCCCGCCGAACAGGGGTCGTCGGCTGCCGCATATTCGTCGATCGGCCCGATCACCGAATTCTCGATCAACAACTCGCCGATTTCGCCCCGCAGCTGCAAGCGGACGAGCGGGACCGCCACCCCGCGACACGGCTTGACCCGTGCGCGCTCACCACCCGGATCGAGCGTGACGTTGCGCAGCACGACGCGCTGGACCGGCGCGACGGTGGCGTCGATGACAATCGTCACCGTCACCGGAGCCACGGCCTGATCGGGCGAGGCCAGTACTTGCTCGGGATAAGTCGCGCGCAGGACCGACAGCCACAGCCCGTCAATCTCGATCTCGCGCTGGTTCGCGGGATCGTCCGCGGGCAGCATCACGTCGAGCGCCTTGGCACGCAGTACCGCCATGTTCCCCGAGCTGCGCGCGAGCAGCACATAGGGCCGCGCCCCGGTCGTCGCCTTCCACACCAGCCGAGTGAAGTCAGGCACTGTGCCGCTGACCGTCCAGCTCATCGATTCGCGGAACCGCGCGACGCCTTCGAGCCCGGCAGGCGCTAGTGCGATCGGGTCGAGCGAGGTCGGCGTCACGTTGACGAGCAGCGCGCCGGGATCGTCGGTCACCGCGCGCTCGTGCCCGCCGGCGCCGATCGGAGCGAAGCAGCCGTAGTGATAGTAATCGGGGCGGAACATCGTGTCGCTGTCGAGCCGAGCAATGCCGCGTTCGGGATCGATCAGGACCCCGGTGCCCGCTGGAAAATCTGCTGGAGCAGCGGTGGCGGACATCGACGCGGCGGCGATATATTCAGGCGCAGCGTTGGTGAGACCAGCGAAGCTGGTGCCAGTCGACACGCGCAGCGCATCCCCAATGAGTCGGTACTTGCCGCAATCCATTCGGCGCGTCGCCGCTTGCAGCGCGCGGAACGCCGTTGCCGCGGGATATGTCGGCGGGCCGCCGATATCGAGCCGGGCGAGCTCGGCGAGCTGTCGCTGCCCCTCGATCGTCGTCCCGACCAATGCCGCTAGCCGCGGCCCCATCCCCAACAGGCTGGTCGCGGGCGTAATGTCGAACAGCGCGTGGTCGAGCAGCGACGGCGCCACCGGCTGCGGCAGATGCCAGGGCTGCGGCGGGACGTAATGCCCCGGATCGCCGCGCGGCACGCCCGCAAACAGCGCGATCGCGCGCCCCGACGGGTCGAACGCATACAGTTTGGGAGCGAGCTTGAGCCCCATCGAGCGTGCGATCGGCTCGGCCATCCGTCGGAACACATGGACGTCGATCTTGGGCACAGCATAATGGCCGCGCGTCCCGCGCAACCGGCGGAAGTCGGAGCGGTGCGCGAATCCGTCGAACGCGCCGTCGCGCGCATCGCACTGCCGTCGCAGCCGAAGATCGGCGAAGCCGCCACGCGGCGTCGTGCCGTGCTGTACGGCGCCTGCGAAGGGCGAATCGTCGAGCCCGTGCCAGTCGCGACCGAGCCGCCGCCACGCCTCTACGACGATCCCGCTCCACCCGGTGATGTCCTGGATCAGCTGATCGAGCACGGCGACCGTGCCCGCGCGCTGGCGATAGGCGAACGTCCGCGCGACGTCGGCGCGCACGCCGCGACCGTTGATGCTCGCGAGCAACCGCGCGCCGATCAATTCGCCGATATAGGGCACCGCCCATTCGTCGGCATAGTCGATCAGCACATTCTCCCACAGCCGGTCGATCGCGCGGCGGGCGGTCGCCGCCTCGCCCGCGATAACCTCGACCAGCGGGCGCATGACCGGGCCCCGGCTGGACGTGAAGTCGGCGTCGCGATGGACTTCGGGAATCCACGACCACAATTTCTCGGCATAATAGCGCTCGAACCCGTCCTCGGCGACACGCGGTTGGTCGATATCGGACATCAGCTCGCTCCCACCACGACATCGAAGGCGTAGTATTTCCCCTGGTCCGCCTGGATCGCAGCAGGCATGTCGGCGCCGTCGACGGTAATTGCGCGGATCGCCGCGACGCCGGGGATCGCTCCGGTCGCTGCGGCGATCCGGCTGCGGAACACCGCGCCGCCGATCCCCATCCGCCGCGGCGACAGCAGGCCGCTCACCGGATCGGTCAACGCCTGTCGCACCGAGGTCGCGACGTCGCTGGCGACGAACACCGGATCGATGGCGAGGTCGACAACCAGATGTCTCGTGACCGCGCTCGCCGCGGTGACGGTGACCGACGTCAGCGGGTCGCCGGCGCCGCGCAGTGCGGCGGCGAGCGCGATCGACACGTCGCCGCCGTCGCACACGATCCACGCGCGGATCCCGGCGCGCTGCACGCCCGGCACCCATGCCCAGTCGACCGACGCGGCGATCACCCCGGGATAGCCGCCGACCAACGCCGTATAGTCGGCGAGTGAGACGGCGCGGTCGCTTGCTAGTGTCGAGCCCGGCGCTGCCCGGCGGATCGTGTCAAGCGCCTCGGCATCAGACCCGCCGCGCACCGCGAGCGGCGCGATGAGGCGCGCCAAATTGGGCACCTTGCCAACCAACTGAGTCAGCTTGCCCGGCGGCGGCGACAATGCGCCCGCGCCGTAGCGATAGCGCGCGGTGACGTTGCGGACGCCGCTCGGCGGGCGCACCGTATCGCCAAACACGATTTCGGCATCGCCGTCCGGGGTGTGACGCACGACATAGACTTGCTGCCCGCGCGGTGCACCGAGGAAGCTGTCGACCCGCGACCACAAGAGGCCGTTGACGCGCACTTCGAGCTCGGGGCGGAGCGTCCCAGCGTGCGCCGGATCGGGGAAATAGGTGAGCGGTTTGCGTGCAAGTCGGAAACGCTGGAACGGCTTGCTGGCGTCCGCCGAGCCGAGCACTTCGTTGGCGACGGTCTGGCCGCGAGTCAGTTCGACCAGATTACCACGCACCGTCGCGGGCAGCGCGAGCCGCGTCGCAGCCGCGTCGGCAACCGTGCCGAGTTGCGCGGTCGCCGCGCCCATCCCCTGCTCGACGATCGCACCACCGAACAGCGCGCCGGCATCGCCTGTGTCGCCAAGCAGCAGTTGGTCGGGTGCCGCCGCCCCGGCCAGCGCGGCGACCGGCGTTTCGAGCGCGAGCGTGGCGCCGTCAAGGTCGGCGACTGCGATCGACTGGTCGGCGGGGTTGATCAGCGCGCCGGCCGGAGTCGCACGGAAGTGGACGCGACGCACTTCGGCGGCGGTCGTCAGCGTGATCTTGGTCGCCTTGCCGATCACCGAATGACCCGACGTGCCGATCTCGATGTCCGCGCTGGTCGCCCCGGTCAGCTTCTGCGCGGCCAGCGTGCCACCGGGTGTCTCGACCACCACCAGGTCGCCCGCCGCGATTTGCGGGTAGACGCTGTCGAGAATCCATTCGGTTCGGCTGGCGGCGGGGGCGGGCGAGGGGGCGGGGGAGGGCGTGAAGGTGGTCGGCGTCGCCCATTGCGCCATCCCGAACACCGCGATCTGAGCGAGCGGCCCGCTCACCCCGGCGGGCGGCGGCGGATCGAACGTCGCGACGCGATATTGTCGGCC
>Ga0207669_10000461_pt1 | contig 17704 bp, 15 predicted proteins | sample KBSM33metaG_FD_184329 | JGI IMG/M metagenome (GOLD analysis project Ga0207669, IMG submission 184329) | Miscanthus rhizosphere microbial communities from Kellogg Biological Station, Michigan, USA - KBS M3-3 metaG (SPAdes) (version 2) | ecosystem: Host-associated > Plants > Roots > Rhizosphere >...
TATATCGCCGATTACGGCATCGAAAGGCTGTACCGCGACGTCCGCCTGTTCCGCATCTACGAAGGCACCAGCCAGATCCAGCAACTCATCATCGCGCGGGAAACGCTGAAGCGCGGGGGGTGAGGCGAGCGAACGAAATAGCCCGTCACCCCAGCGAAAGCTGGGGTCTCAAGCGACGGCGCGCTGACGGTGCCGCCTGCGGCACAAGATCCCAGCTTTCGCTGGGATGACGGTTTTTAGGAAACGGGAGCAGACACATGGACACCAGCAAGTTCTTCAGCCTCGACGGGCGCGTCGCGTTGATCACCGGGGGATCGCGCGGCATCGGCAAGATGATCGCCGCGGGCTATATCGCCCAGGGCGCCAAGGTGTACATCTCGTCGCGCAAGGCTCCCGCCTGCGAAGAGACCGCCGCCGAACTCGGACCCAACTGCATTGCGTTGCCGATGGATGTCTCGACCGTCGACGGCTGCAAGGCGCTCGCCGCCAAGCTAGCCGAGCATGAGGATCATCTCGACATCCTGGTCAACAATGCCGGCGCCGCCTGGGGCGTACCGTTTGAGGACTTCCCGGAAAGCGGCTGGGACAAGGTGATGGATCTGAACGTCAAGTCGCCCTTCTTCCTGACCCAGGCACTGCACGGCCTGCTCAAGGCGCAGGCGAGCTACGACAAACCAAGCAAGGTCATCAACATCACCTCGATCGACGGCCTGCGGCTCAATCCGTGGGAGACTTACAGCTATCATGCCTCGAAAGCGGCGCTGATCTATCTCACCAAGCGAATGGCGGCTCGGCTGATCAAGGACGCGATCATCGTCACCAGCCTGGCCCCCGGCGCCTTCGCCAGCGAGATGAACCGCGCCGCGCGCGATCATGGCGATGAAGTCGCTAAGAACATTCCGATGCGCCGCATCGGCACCGACGAGGACATGGCCGGCGCCGCGATCTTCCTTGCCAGCCGCGCCTCGGACTATGTCGTCGGCGATACTTTGGTGGTCGATGGCGGCCTGGTCAACGCGCAGCTCGGCACGTCGATCGACGCTTAGGGCTGCAATTCCCTATCCCATTGGGAGAGGGAGAGTTCGAGCTTTGACCTGCCCCCGGCAGGTCAAGGTCCGGTCCGGGGGACCGGACCTCGCTCGAACTCGCCGTAGGCGCGGAAAGGTGAGGGCAGAAGCCGGCCCCTGCCCTCACCCCTCGCCGCTACGCGGCTCGACCCTCTCCCCATGGGAGAGGGTTAGGAGGTCACAGCGGCCCCACCAGCATTCTGCGGATGGTTCGGTGTCAGGATCAGTGTCCGTCCCTCGACGCGCCAGCTCTTGAGCCGCGACAGGAAATTCATCCCGATCACATCCATGTCGCCGAACGCCGGCGACGTGACGACAGGCAAGTCGCGCGCGACGATGTTGCCGATGTGCAATTCGGGCACCGTGGCCGTGTCGGCGCGGACCGATCCGTTCGCGGTCTGGATGATCATCGGGAACGGACTGGGGCTCGGGCGCAGCCCGGCTGCCGCGGCGGTATCGCTCGACAAAGCGGTCACCGTCGCACCGCTGTCGACCAGCATCTTGCGTTCAACATGGCCGAACCGGACGGTCACCCAGAAATGGCCGTCATCAGCCATCGGCACGCGCATTTCCTTGCCGACGACCTGTTGCCCGTCCTCAAGGTGCAGCATTTTGGCGACCCGCGCGAACATCGGATCGAACCGCCCGCGCTCGCCGACCAGCATCACGATCAGCCCGAGCGAGACGACCAGCGCCGTCATCGACAACAGGCGCCCGACCACCCGGAACCGCCGGGCGAGCAACATCAGCACGATGACGATGCCGATCAGGATATATAGCGGCAACGAGCCACCCAAAGCGTCAGCCATGCACGCCACCTGCCATGGACAAGATGTATGGCGGCTGAGCGTTATGTCCAGCCTCGTGGCGGCGGGGCGCGGCCGAACAGGTCTGCGGACGGCGACCCGAGATCACGGCGCGCTGCCGACCACCTTCGCCTCGTGCCGCGCCAGGCTATAGGCACGGCGCATGTCGCGCGTCATTCCGCTCATCGCCCAGGATCGTGCCATGTCGGGGCAATAGCGCGGATCCTCCCGCGATTCGTAGGGCGTGATCTCGGCGCCATGATCGGCGCAGAAACGCCGCGTCGCATCGACCACACGTCGCCGCAATTCGGCCCGTCCCGATGGCGTGTCGGTCGAAACATCCGCGATCCTGATGCTCAGCCGAGGCTCGCTCGCCGATGCCGAATGGTCGGCGCAAGCACCAAGCAGGATTGCGACAGCACAAATGGTGACCCGCATTCGTATCTCCTGAAATTGGGCAAGCCGGTCCCGTGGCGCGGAATCGCGCTTGCCTGAGTGACGTCGATGGATGGCGGCGGCTAGGTGCCGTTCAGCGTGTCGGCCTTGTTGTCGAGATCGTCGGCGCTTGCGCGGAATCCCTTTGCGATAGCTAGATTGCTCGCTCGCACAGCACTGGATTGCCCTGGCAGATTGGCGACGCGTTCAAGCTCTTCGGCGCGCGCGCGAAATCCCACGGCGGTGCCGCGCATCCCTTCGCCAAGGCCACGGCGCTGGTCCTCTGCGCCGCGTTTGGCGGCAGCGGCGCCCCCCTCTTCCTCGCGCTTCGCCGCGGCGGCTTCTGCGTCCTGCGGCGAGCCGTCGATCACTGCCCGCGCAACCGGTACGCCAGCCACCTGGCGATCCGTACCGCCCGTGCCCGCCATTGCGAACCGTGCGGTCGAACTCCCCTTGATCCCGCTACCGAGGCGCTTCAACATTCGGCCCCCAGCGTGGCCGGTGCTGCGCACGGCATCGGGCCAAGCCGACGGTGCTGCTGCTGCCGCTGCTGAGGGCGGGACAGGCGGCGCCGGCGGTTCGGGAATCGGCGGTGGCGGTGCCGGCGGCGCGGGAGCAATGCGCACGATATGCGCAGCCGCGAGCGGCACGGCGGTGCCCAGCGCCACCGCGAGCAGCAACGCCGGCGCCAGCGGCCGCATGCGCCGTCCCGCGTCGCCGTCGAGCACGGTATTGATCCGGCGCGCCAGCGCGGTCCGCGAGAACGCCATGCCGTTGGCTTCGGAATGAACCGGGCGTCCGCCGGCGACCGCGAGCAACGCCTGGGCATAATCGTAACGGTCGACCCGGCCCAGCGCATCGGCGTCGGCCGCCAGCTCGACCTCGCGCATCAATTGGCGAGCGACCAGCCACACCAATGGGTTGAACCAGAACAATGCAATGGCCACGCGGGCGACGACCAGCCCCAGCCAGTCGAAGCGGCGAATATGCGCCATTTCATGCGCGATGACCGCCTCCGCCTGATCGGGGCGGGCATGCGTCGCCGGTCCGATCAGGATCCAAGCGGGGATGATTCCCCAACTGAGCGGCGTCGCGGCATGTGGCGAAACCAGCAAGCGGAGCGGTCGGCGAAAACCGACGGTCTCCCGATCCATCACGCGCAGCCAGTGCGGATCGATCGCCGGCCGAGCAGCGCCCGTCCAGCGCCGCAGCGTCCACAGCCCCGTCAGAAAACGAACCAGGAGCAGCACGACCCCGGCAGCGTAGAGCATCGCCACCAAGGCCGCGCCGTCGAGCGTCGTAGCAGGCGCGCTCGGCATTTCGGCCACGGCCCCCGGGGCGCTCCGCGTATTGACCGCGCTCCATACGGTCTCGGATGCCGGCAGCAGGGCGAGTTCGAGCGGCGGCAGCAGCGGCGCGAGCACGAACAGCGCGAGCAAAGCAACCAGCGCCGCCTGCAGCAAAGCGGCGCGTTCCGCCGCCGGCCGGCCACGCATCGCTGTGCTGACGAGCAACGCCGCGCCGACGATCAGCGCCGATTTGCAGCCGAGGTCGACCAGCAAGCCCAGCATCATTTCGCATCCCGCCGGGCTTGGTCGATCATACGCTGAAGCGCATCGATCTCGTCGGACGCAAGCTTGGGCTCCATCCCCAGCAACGCGGTCGCGGCGCTTGCCGCCGAGCCGTGAAAGAAAGTCTGCACCAGCCGCTGCAGCGCGCCCTCCGCTACCGCATCGGTCTGCGGCACGGGCGCATAGACATAGGCTTGGTTCTCGGTGCGGTGCGCGATCAGCCCCTTGGCCACGAGCCGCGCGAGCAACGCGCGTACCGCCGAATCGCTGGGTGGCTCTGTCATCGCGCCACGGACGGCCGAAGCGGTGCCCTCCCCCAGGCCGCACAGGATCTCGAAAATCTCGCGCTCGCGGCGCGGCAACGAATCGATCATCACGACCTCCTGCTACGTTTGTAGCATGCTACAAACGTAGCAGCAAGAGATGCTCGATCCGGAGAGGCGATTAGATCAGCGCGCGACCCCGCCCGCGGCGAGCACCGCCAGCGTCACCAGCTCGCTCGCGGTCGAGGTCATCGGTGCGATCTGGACCGGTTTTTCCAGCCCGACCAGCATCGGTCCGATCACCGCGTCGCCGCCCAGTTCGCGCAGCAACTTGGCCGAGATGTTGGCCGATTGCAGCCCGGGCATGATCAGCACATTGGCCGGGCCCGACAGACGGGCGAACGGATAATTGGCCAACTGGCGCGGGTTGAGCGCGACATCGGGCGCCATTTCGCCTTCATATTCGAAGCTGACCTGGCGCTGGTCGAGCACGCCCACGGCGGCACGCAAATTCTCGAGCCAACGCCCCTCGGGATTGCCGAAGGTCGAATAGCTGAGGAACGCGACGCGCGGTTCGTGACCCATGCGGCGTGCGACAGCGGCGGTCTGCTCGGCGATATCGGCCAATTCCTCGGCGGTCGGGCGCTCGTTGATCGTGGTGTCGGCCATGAACACGGTGTGCGTCTGGCCGACCATGACGTGGATGCCGAATGCGGTCCGCCCGGCCTCGATGTCGATCACCTTGCGCACTTCGCGCATCGTCTGGGCATAGGTCCGGGTAACGCCGGTGATCATCGCATCGGCCTCGCCGAGCTGGAGCAGGACGGCGCCGAAGATGTTGCGGTCCTGGTTGATCATCCGCTCGCAATCGCGGCGCAGATAGCCACGACGCTGGAGCCGCTGGTAGAGGAAATCGACCATCCGCGGCACCAGGGCCGAAGTGCGGCTGTTGTGGACCTCGTAACTCTCGACGTCCTTGACGCCGAGCGCACGCAGCCGGTCGTGGACGTCGTCGCGTCCGACCAGCACGGGCGTGCCATAACCGCCCTCGCGGAATGCCGCCGCGGCGCGCAACACGACTTCCTCCTCGCCTTCCGCGAACAGCACGCGCTTGGGCTGCGCGCGCGCGCCTTCATAGGCCTGGGCGAGCACGCCGGTGGTCGGGTTGAGCCGGCCACGCAACTGCTGGCGATAGGCCGCCATGTCGAGGATCGGCTTGGTCGCGACTCCCGAATCCATCGCCGCCTTGGCGACCGCGGACGGGACGAGCTCCATCAACCGCGGATCGAACGGCGCGGGGATGATATATTCGGGACCGAACGTATGGCGCACGCCATAAGCGACGGCTACTTCCTCGGGCACCGCCTCGCGCGCCAGTTCGGCGATCGCATGCGCAGCGGCGATCTTCATTTCCTCGTTGATCCCGGTCGCGCGCACGTCGAGCGCGCCGCGGAAGATGAACGGAAAACCGATCACGTTGTTGACCTGGTTGGGATAATCGGAGCGGCCAGTCGCGATGATCGCGTCGGGACGCGCTTCCTTGGCCAGTTCGGGGCGGATTTCGGGCTCGGGATTGGCCATCGCGAAGATGATCGGCGCTTTGGCCATGTCGCGCACCATGTCGGCGGTGACCGCGCCAGCTGCCGACAGGCCAAGAAAGACGTCGGCGCCGTGCATCGCTTCCTTGAGCGTGCGCTTTTCGGTCACGACGGCATGCGCCGACTGCCATTGATTGATCTTGTCGCGCCCTTGATAGATCACACCCGAACGGTCGCACATGATGACGTTTTCATGCCGGACGCCCATTGCCTTGATCAGCTCGGTGCAGGCGATCGCGGCCGCGCCCGCGCCGTTGACCGCGACCTTGATGTCCGAAAGATGCCGGCCGGTCAGCAAGCAGGCGTTGATCAGGCCGGCCGCGGTGATGATCGCGGTGCCATGCTGGTCGTCATGGAAGACCGGGATGTTCATCCGCTCGCGCAAGGTCTGCTCGATGATGAAGCATTCGGGCGCCTTGATGTCCTCGAGGTTGATGCCGCCGAAGCTCGGCTCCATCAGCTCGACCGCGTCGATGATGCGGTCCACATCCTCGGTCTTGAGTTCGATATCGATCGCGTCGACATCGGCGAATCGCTTGAACAGCACCGCCTTGCCTTCCATCACCGGCTTGGACGCCAATGCGCCGAGATTGCCCATGCCCAGGATCGCGGTGCCGTTCGAGATGACCGCGACCAGATTGCCCTTGGCGGTATAATCATAGGCAGTCGCGGGATCGTCGGCGATTGCTTGCACCGGAATGGCGACACCGGGCGAATAGGCCAGCGCCAGGTCGCGCTGCGTCGTCAGCGGTTTCGACGCGATGATCTCGATCTTGCCGGGCCGCCCTTCCGAATGGAACAGCAATGCTTCGCGGTCGGAAAACTGCACGGAAGATTCGTCGGCCATCCTGGTCCTCTCTGTTGCGCCCGTCTTTAGGTGCGCGTTGGGGAGAAGGAAACCGGCTTGCGGGCCCTTGCTGTACTTTTGCCGACAGGGATGCGCCGGCCGCCGGGCGGAAATCCGCACACTTTACCCACAGCAAAGGGCGAAAGCGGGATTTGCGCCGCCAATCGGCTGGGCTAACCGACGCCAATGGCTGACGCCGCACCCACCCCGATGATGGCCCAGTATCTCGCCCTGAAGGCGGAGGCTGGAGATTGCCTGCTCTTCTACCGGATGGGCGATTTCTTCGAATTGTTCTTCGAGGACGCGAAGATCGCCAGCGCCGTGCTCGACATCGCCCTCACCGCGCGCGGCGAGCATGACGGTGAGAAGATCCCAATGTGCGGCGTGCCGGCGCATGCCGCGGTCGGTTATCTGCAACGGCTGATCAAGGCCGGGCATCGCGTCGCCATCGCCGACCAGACCGAAACCCCGGCCGAAGCCAAGAAGCGCGGCGGCTCCAAGGCGTTGGTCGCGCGGGCGATCATCCGCGTGGTGACTGCCGGTACCCTGACCGAGGAAGCCCTGCTCGATTCCCGCACCGCCAATTGGTGCGTCGCGATCGGCGAAGCGGCGGGCGGCATCGCGGTCGCTGCCGCCGATGTTTCAACCGGGCGGTTCGAATTGGTCGAAACCGATGCCGGCGGCTTGTCCGCCGAACTTGCGCGCCTGAACGCGGCCGAAGTGCTGGCGAGCGAAGGCAGCGCGTTTGAACATTATGCAACCGTGCTGCGACCGCGCGGCGAGTTCGATTCGACCGCGGCCGAAACGCGGTTGAAGCGGGTTTACGGTGTCGCCACGCTTGACGGCTTCGGACAATTGAGCCGCGCCGGCATGGCCGCGGCCGGCGGGTTGGTCGCCTATCTCGACCATACTGCGAAAGGCTCGCTGCCGTTCCTGCGGCCGCCCCGGATCGGCAATGCCGGCGAAGCGATGGCGATCGACGCCGCGACGCGCGACAGCCTGGAACTCACCCAGACCCAGACCGGCCAGCGCAAAGGCAGCCTGCTCGACGCGGTCGACCGGACGGTGACGGGCGCCGGCGCGCGGTTGCTTGCCGGGGATATCGGCGCGCCACTGATGGACCGCGCCGCGATCGAGGCGCGGCTCGACCTCGTCCAGCGGTTGCACGACGACGGCGCTTTGCGCGAAAGCCTGCGCGCGACCTTGCGCAGCCTGCCCGATATCGGCCGCGCGCTGGGGCGTCTGGTCGCCGGCCGCGGCGGCCCACGCGATCTCGGCCAGTTGCGCGACGGCCTCGATGGCGCCTGGTTGCTCGGTGAGCGGATCGACGCGCTCGATGCGCCGCCGCCATTGCTCCAGGACATCGTGCCTCGGCTGCGCGGCCACGGCTCGCTGATCGACCTGCTCAAGCGCGCGCTCGTCCCCTCCCCTCCGATCGACGCGTCCGACGGCGGCTATATCGCCGAAGATTATGATACCGCGCTGGACGATCTGCGCGATATCGGCGCCGGCGGCCGCCGCGCGATCGCCGCGCTTGAGGCGGAATATCGCAACCGCACCGGCACGAGCGCGCTCAAAATCCGCCATAACGGCGTGCTCGGCTACCATGTCGAGGTTCCGGCCAGGGCCGCCGATCCGCTGATGGCGCCCGACAGTGGATTCACCCATCGCCAGACGCTGGCCGGTGTCGTCCGCTTCAACGCGCCCGAGCTCCACGAACTGGCGATGAAAGTCACCCAGGCCGGCAGCCATGCGCTCGCCGCCGAGGCCGCGCATCTCGAGGAATTGACCCAGACCGCACTCGCCGGTCGCGAGGCGATCGCCGCGACCGCCGATGCGCTGGCCCGGCTCGACGTCGCGGCCGGGCTGGCCGAGCGCGCCGCCGAGGATGGCTGGGCCCGGCCCAGCTTGGTCGATCACGCTTGTTTCGACGTCGAAGGCGGGCGCCACCCGGTGGTCGAGGCCGCCGTCCAGCGCAGCGGCGAACGCTTCGTCGCCAATGATTGCGTGCTTTCCGAAACCTCGCGGCTGTGGCTGGTCACCGGCCCGAACATGGGCGGCAAGTCAACTTTCCTCCGCCAGAACGCGCTGATCGCGGTACTCGCCCAAGCGGGCAGCTATGTCCCCGCGGCACGCGCCGAACTCGGGCTGGTCGACAAATTGTTCAGCCGCGTCGGCGCGTCGGACAATCTCGCGCGCGGGCGGTCGACCTTCATGGTCGAAATGGTCGAGACCGCGGCGATCCTGGCGCAGGCCACGCCGCGCAGCTTCGTCATCCTCGACGAAGTCGGACGTGGTACCTCGACCTATGACGGCCTCGCCATTGCCTGGGCAGTGGTCGAGGCGATCCATGAGGACAATCGCTGCCGCTGCCTGTTCGCGACGCATTATCACGAGCTGACGCGGCTTGCCGAACGCTGTGATGCACTGAGCCTTCACCACGTCCGCGCGCGCGAATGGAAAGGCGATCTGGTCCTGCTCCACGAAGTCTCCGAGGGACCCGCCGACCGTTCCTACGGCCTCGCGGTTGCGCGCCTCGCCGGGCTGCCGCCGGCCACGATCGCGCGTGCCAAGGCGGTGCTGGCCAAGCTCGAGGCGGGCCGCGCCAAGACTGGGGGGCTTGCTGCGGGACTCGACGACTTGCCGCTATTCGCCGCCGCGATCGAGGCGGAGGAAGAGGAATGCGATGCCGTCCGTGCCGAGCTCGATAGCCTCGATGTCGACGCGCTCAGCCCGCGCGAAGCGCTGGACGTGCTCTATCGCCTGAAGCGACTCGCGCACGACGACTAGGTCCCAGATTGGTTCGACAAATCTCGCACGCGACAATTTGGTCCGTTGCGGCCATTTCCGAACTGTGGCAGGAATCGTCCCGGGGATAAGAGGGGATTCGATGGACCGCGACGACCGCGGTCCGGCACCTGATCATCGGACTGCGGAGATGGAGGAAAGGGCCATTTCCACGCCCAGCCAGATCGGCGAGGCGCTGTGGCGCGGCCGGTTGAGGATGGGTTTGTCGCTGGATGACGTGGCGCGCCGGGCCGGCACCGACCTGCAGATCGTCAGCGCGATCGAGAATTCGGATTTCGGTCGACTGCCTGGCGCCGGCGCGACGATCGCGGCGGCACGAGCTTATGCCCGGGTCGTGAAACTGCCTGAACAATGGGTGGCGCTGACCCTTGGCGCCGAACTGGCACGGACCGCCGTCTCCTCGTTACCGATTACGTGATTCCGATGTACCTCAACTGAAATCGACCAGCGCCGGCCGCCCCGCGACATAAGCGCTTTTGGGGTCGTTGAAGGGGAAGCCGCCGGGCACCAGTCGCCCGAACAGCGCCGCGGTCCGCATCGTCGCCGTCGCCCCCATGATCGCGGCGCCAGGCCCGGCCAGCAAATCGTCCGACAGCAGCACCCCCCGACCGCGCTCGACCAGCTTGCCGGCCGCGACCGTCGCCAGGATCTGGCGCCTTACCGTCGAATAGGGGATCGTCAGCGCGCGCGCGATCGCCGCCGCCGACACCGGATCGCGCTGGTCGATCGGCACGAAGGTCGCGGTTTCCGAATAACGGCGTGCCAATTCGCTATCGAGCGTGATCCGTCGTACGCTCGCTACCAGCACCGCCCCGACAATGGCGAGCTCCAGCCAGTCCGATACGAACAAGCCGACATTGTCGAACGCGCCCAGCGCCAGGTCGATCGATGCCGCCAGCGTGATATCGGCGCGATAGGGGTGATCGACTGTCGCGGTCCGAGGGAGCGGCATGTCGAAGGCGTGGAATTCGTCGGCCAGCCAGACCAGCGAATCGTGCAGATGAACCAGCAATGCCGCGACGTCCGGATCGTCGCGCAACGCAATCGGGATCACCACGCCATTACTTGTGCGAGCGCACAATCCGGCGTCGATCAGCGCATTGACGTGGCGGCGAACGGTTTCGAACGGGCGGTGCAGCGACTGCGACAGCGCGTTGATGCTGATGCCGCCATTATCGGCCTGGCTACGCGGCGCGTTGGGCCAATCGGCCAGCACGTCGCCGCTCGCGCGCAATATCGCCAGGAAGAAGATACCGCGATCGAACACGAACGATCCGCCGGCAAGTTTTCGCACGATAGCGATCGCTCGGACCAGGCTGGTTAGCTGCGTTTCCACCAGCAGGCGCGACGCCAGCCGCGATTGTGTCCGTTCCGGCGTTACCGGCGGCTCAAGGTTCATAATTCCCACCCCGCACCAAAAGAGGCGCCCCGCCAAGCCATTACAGTAAGATTACCGCGCCGCAAACCATCTGAGCGACCCAAATTCGGACGCTTTGTCAGCCGCAAAGTTGTTCCGGCCGGTCGGCGTCGTTGCGGTGGCGACACAATGGTGCGATCCTCGGATCGAGTCGGGGGACTTCTGATGGATTTGTTTGGAGAGGAACTCGACCGCAACATGCCGGTCCTGTCCGCGGATGCGGTGGGCCGGGCATTGCGGTCGGCACGTGAGAAATTGGGGTTGTCGCTGGCCGAAGTCGCCGACGTGACCCGGATGGCGGTACGCCATCTCGAAGCGATCGAGCAGGCGCGTTTCGACGGTTTCTCCGCCCCGGTCTATGCGCTTGGATTCGCCCGCAACTACGCCCGTGCCGTCGGCCTGCCACTGCCATGGATCAGCGATTGCCTACGCGGTGAGATCGCCACGTTCTTCGCCAATCGCGAGCGCTTCGATCTCGGATGGACCGCTGAGGGGCTGCAGCACGGCCGCTGAAGGAGTGGTCCGGCACCGCAGCCGTTTCGCGTCGCTGAAACAAATTCTAGGCCATAACCACGCGTGACGCCGCGCGCGTTCGCGACTATCGCCGGGTCATGCCCGCACGCTTCGATAGCCTGCCCCACCGCCGCGCGATCATCGATCGCCGCCTATTGGCCGATGCGCTCAAGGCGCTGGAGGGCGACGACCGCGCCAAGCTCCGCCAGGCGGCGACCGCTTTGCTCAAGCAGGCGCTGCAATCGGGCCGCGCCGAAATCGAGCGCCGGCTGCTCGAACATCCGTCGCGCGGGCTGGAGATCGCCGCGAGCCAGGCGTTCCTGATCGACCAGATCCTGCGCCTGCTCTACGATTTCACTGTCGAGCGGCTTTATCGGCTGAGCAATCCGACCGCCGCCGAGCGCCTGACCCTGATCGCGGTCGGCGGCTATGGTCGCGGCGAGATGGCGCCGCATTCGGACGTCGATATCGGGTTCCTGACGCCGTGGAAGGAAACGCCTTGGCACGAGCAAGTCGTCGAATCGATGCTCTACGCCTTGTGGGACCTGGGGCTGAAGGTCGGTCAGTCGACCCGCAGCCTCGACGATATGGTCCGCCAGGCAAAGGGCGACGTCACGGTCCGCACCGCCTTGCTCGAGGCGCGCTATGTCTGGGGCGACCAGGACCTTTACGATGAGGCCGCGCGCCGCTTCAAGGCGGAGGTCCAGTCGGATACCGCGCGCGTGTTCATCACCGAGAAGCTCGCCGAGCGCGACCTGCGGCACAAGCGTATGGGCGACACACGGTACGTGGTCGAACCCAATGTCAAAGAGGGCAAAGGCGGGCTGCGCGATCTGCACGCACTCTTCTGGATCGGCAAATATGCCTATAACGTCCAGAACGCTGCGCAACTGGTCGATGTCGGGCTGTTCACCCGCGCCGAATATGCCCAGTTCCACCGCGCCGACAATTTCCTATGGGCAGTGCGCTGCCACCTCCATTCGCTGTCGCGGCGGGCCGAAGATCGCCTGACCTTCGACATGCAACGCGAGATCGCCGAGCGGATGCGCTTCGCGGACCGGCCGGGCAAGTCCAAGGTCGAGCGCTTCATGCATTACTACTTCCTGCAGGCGAAAGCGGTCGGCGACCTGACCGGGGTCTTTCTGGCCCATCTCGACGATAAATTCGCGGCGCGCGGACGGCGCTTCGGCCTGCCGGTGCTGCGCCGCCGCCCGAGCAAGCTCAACGGCTTCGTGCTCGACCGCGGCCGGCTGGCACTGCCGAACGAGGATTTCCTCGCCCAGCAACCCAGCCGGTTGATCGAGATGTTCGTGCTGGCCGATCGCCACGGCCTCGAAATCCATCCGCTGGCGATGCGCGCCGCCGCACGCGATGCGAAGCTGGCCGACGACATCCGCCGCGATCCGGAAGCGAACGCCTTGTTCCTCGAGGTGCTGACCAGCCGCCACAATCCCGAGACCACGTTGCGCTGGATGAACGAGGCCGGGGTGTTCGGCCGTTTCGTACCCGATTTCGGCCGCGTCGTCGCGCAAATGCAGTTCGACATGTACCATCATTATACGGTCGACGAGCATACCATCCACGCGATCGGGCTGTTGAGCCGGATCGAACGCGGCGACCTGACCGAAGATCATCCACTCAGCCACGCGATCATGAAGCAGATCGCATCGCGTCGCGTCCTCTATGTCGCGGTGCTGCTGCACGATATCGCCAAGGGGCGCGGCGGCGATCATTCGGTGCTCGGCGCCGAAGTCGCGCAGCGGCTGTGCCCGCGCTTCGGGATGACCGCGGCGGAGACCGAAACGGTCGCCTGGCTGGTCCGCTATCATCTGCTGATGTCGGCGACCGCGTTCAAGCGCGACCTGTCCGACTTCAAGACGATCCTCGATTTCTGCGAGGCGGTGCAAAGCCCGGAGCGGCTGCGCTTGCTGTTGACGCTGACGGTGGTCGATATCCGCGCGGTCGGTCCCGGCGTTTGGAATGGCTGGAAACGCCAGCTCCTCACCGACCTCTATGAAGCGGCGGAAGAAGTGCTGAGGCTCGGCCACAAGCAGAAGGGACGGAGCGAACGCGTCGCGGCCAAGCAGCACGCGGTCGCCGCCGCGCTTGGCTGGGACGACAAGACCTTCGCGTCGGTCGTCAGGCGCCTGCCCGAATCCTATTGGGTGGCGGAACCCGACCATGCGCTGATCGCCAACCTGAAACTGATGGCGGAGGCCGGCGACGAGCCGCTGTCGATCGCCAGCCAGGTCGATGCGGATCGCGGCGCGACGCTGGTCACCATCTACGCCGCCGACCATCCGGGGCTATTCTACCGCATCGCCGGGGCGATCAGCGTAGCGGGCGGCAACATCATCGATGCGCGCATCCACACGACCCGCGACGGCATGGCGATCGACAATTTCCTGGTGCAGGATCCGCTCGGCCGCCCGTTCGACGATACCGCCCAACTGACCCGGTTGCGGCGCGCGATCGAGGATGCGCTGGCCAATCGCAACAAGCTCAGCGACCGGCTCAAGGCGAAGCCGCTGCCGCGTCCGCGCGCCGAGGCGTTCGACATCAACCCCGCGGCATTCGTCGACAATCACGCGTCGAACCGCTTCACCGTGATCGAGGTCAATGCACGCGACCGCCCGGCCCTGCTGCATCAGCTCGCCCAGGCGCTGTTCCAGTCGAAAGTGACAATCCACTCGGCGCATGTCGCGACCTATGGCGAGCGCGCGGTCGACACATTCTATGTAACCGACCTGACCGGCGACAAGATCGAGGCGCCGGCACGGGTCAAGGCACTCGAACGCCGGCTGGTCGATGCCGCGATCGGAGAGATGGCCGCCGAGGCGGCCTGACAGAGGAGGACGCAATGCCGGTACTCGGAGTTGGTGGAATATTCTTCCGCGCAAAGGATCCCGACGCGCTCAACGCATGGTATCGCGAGCATCTTGGCATTGGCGCGGGTTGCGCGGCCGAGGATACCGGGCCGCCGGAAGAATGGACCTGGAAAGTACAGGGCGGTCCGATGGTGTTCGCGCCGTTCAAGGCGGATACCGATTATTGGGCGGCCGACCATCAGTTCATGCTCAATTTCCGCGTCAACGACCTCGACGGCCTGCTCGAGCAATTGAACGCCAGTGGGATCGACGTGATCGTGAAACCGGAATGGGACTCGCCCGAAACCGGGCGTTTCGCGCGTATCCATGATCCCGAGGGCAATCCGATCGAATTGTGGGAAGCGCCGGCTTGAGTCTATCCGATCCCCAACCGCCCGGCACGGCGTTCCAAGCAAGGCTTCAAGACGATCTCGATGCGCTGACCCGCCGCCATCGCCGGCGTGCGCTGGCCGCCAGGACCGGCCACGATTTCGCCTCGAACGACTATCTCGGCCTCGCCGGGTCGCCCGAAATGCGGGCGATCGTCGCCGACGCGCTGGCGCGGGGCGTACCGATCGGCGCGGGCGGATCGCGTCTGTTGCGCGGCAATCATGAGGAGCATGAAGCGCTCGAAGCGGAGGCAGCCCGCTGGTTCGGTAGCGAGGCCGCGCTCTATTTCAGCACCGGCTTCGCCGCCAATGGCGGATTGTTCACGGCTTTGCCCGGCGCCGACGACCTCGTCGTCCATGACGAATTGATCCATGCCAGCGCGCATGACGGCATGCGGCTCGGCCGCGCCGCGCGCGTGTCGGCCAGGCACAACGACGCCGATGCCGTCGCCGACGCGATAGCGCAATGGCGGCGCGAAGGCGGCAACGGCCGGCCGTGGATTGCGGTCGAGAGCCTCTATTCGATGGACGGCGACCGCGCCCCGCTCGCCGATCTGGTCGCGATCGCCGACCGCGAAGATGCCGTGCTGATCGTCGACGAGGCGCATGCAACCGGCGTGTTCGGACCGGGCGGGCGCGGGCTCGCTGCCGAATGGGAAGGCCGCAATAACCTCATCACCTTGCGCACGTGCGGCAAGGCACTTGGCACGGAGGGCGCGCTGGTCTGCGCCTCTCGCGCGGCGTGCGATATCCTGATCAACCGCGCGCGGGGTTTCATCTTCTCGACCGCGCCCTCCCCACTGATGGCGGCGGCGGTGCGCGGCAGTCTCGCTTTGCTCGCGCGCGAGCCGGAACGGATCGCCGAGTTGGATGACCTGGTGCGCCACGCGCACGACTGCCTCGTCCCGCTTGGCGCGCTTGCCAGCGGGTCGCCGATCATGCCGGTGATCGTCGGCGACGATGCGCGGACGATGGAGATTGCCGCGCGCCTCCAGGCACAGGGTTTCGACGTGCGCGGCATCCGCCCCCCGACCGTTCCCGCCGGCACCGCGCGGTTGCGGCTGTCGATCACGCTCAATGTCGACGCCGCAACGATCGATGCGCTCGCCGAGGCGCTGAAAGAGGCATTGTGACGGCGATCGTCGTCACAGCCACGGGGACCGATATCGGCAAGACCGTGTTCGCCGCCGCGCTGACTGCCGCCCTCGACGGCTGTTATTGGAAGCCGGTTCAGGCCGGGCTCGATGACGGCAGCGATCTAGAACGAGTCGGACGATTGTCGGGCCTGCCCGCCGAGCGCCTGCTGCCCGAGGCCTATCGGCTGACCACCCCCTGCTCGCCGCACCGCGCGGCGGAGATCGATGGCGTGACGATCGATGTGGACGCACTCGAACCGCCGCGTTGCGACCGGCCCTTAGTGATCGAAGGCGCCGGTGGCGTGCTGGTGCCCTTCACGCGACAGGCGACGTTCGCGGACGTGATGGCGCGTTGGCGGCTGCCGGTGGTGCTCGTCGCGGCAACGTCGCTCGGGACGATCAGCCACAGCCTCACCGCGATCGAAGCACTACGCACACGCAAGGTCGACATCCGCGGAATCGCCTTTGTCGGCGATGCGGTCGAGGATAGCGAGGCGACGATCGCGGATATGGGCCGAGTGAAGCGCCTCGGCCGCCTGCCGATGATCGACCCGATCGAGCCCGTCGCGCTTGCCGCCGCCTTCGCCGCCAATTTCGATCTGGCCGATTTCCGATGAGCGGTTCGCCGGTCTGGCACCCCTTCACCCAGCATGGGCTCGGCGAGCCGATTCCAATGGTGACGCGTGCCGAGGGCGCATTGCTCCACACCGCCGACGGCCGGCGCGTGATCGATGCCATCTCGTCCTGGTGGGTGACCACGCACGGCCATTGCCATCCGCGCATCATGGCGGCGATCGCGGCGCAGACGGCGAAGCTCGACCAGATCATCTATGCCGGCTGGACGCACGAACCGGCCGAGACGCTGGCGCGCGGGCTGACCGCGATCATGCCGCCCGCGCTCACGCACGTTTTCTATTCGGACAGTGGATCGACCAGCGTCGAGGTCGCGCTCAAGATGGCGCTCGGCTTCTGGACCAATCGCGGCGAGCCGCGACACCGCATTCTGGTGATGGAGCACAGCTATCACGGCGACACGATCGGCGCGATGTCGGTCGGCGCGCGCGGCGTGTTCAATCGAGCCTATGCGCCGCTGCTGTTCGACGTCGGTACGATTCCCTTCCCGGCTGAGGGCCGCGAGCAGGACACGCTCGATGCGCTGGAGGTCGCGTGTCGCGAGCAACCGGCCTCCTTCATCGTCGAGCCGCTGATCCTGGGTGCGGGCGGGATGCTGGTCTATTCGCCGCGCGTCCTGGCCGAGATGCGCGCGATCTGCGCGCGGCACGACGTATTGTTCATCGCCGATGAAGTGATGACCGCCTGGGGTCGCACCGGCACCTTGCTGGCGTGTGAGCAGGCCGATGTAGTGCCGGATATCCTGTGCCTGTCCAAGGGGCTGACCGGTGGCGCGGTGCCGCTCGCGGTGACGATGGCGACGCAGCCGATCTTCGACGCGCATCTATCCGACGATCGTTCAAAAATGTTCTTTCACTCGTCGAGCTACACCGCCAACCCGATCGCCTGCGCGGCGGCGGTCGCCAATCTGGAGATTTGGCGCGACGAACCGGTGCTGGAGCGGATCGCCGATCTGGGTGAACGGCAACAGGCGCGGCTTGATGGGATCGAGGGGGTGGCAGGAAAACGGCGAATCGGGACGATTGCGGCGATGGATGTGCCGGTGCCCGATGGCGGCTATCTGGCGGCGATCGGGCCAAGATTGCTCAAGCATTTCGGTGAGTTGGACGTCCTGCTGCGGCCCCTGGGGAACACGGTGTACGTGATGCCGCCTTACTGCATCTCCGACGCGGAATTGGATTCAGTATACAATGCGATCGCTACGGCGGTGTGACGCCTCTCGATCGTCATGCCGGGCTTGCCATCCACCGTGCAGGTCCGCGCGTGCGGCACGGCCCCAGCACGAGGCTGGGGTGACGGCTGGAGAGAGTGGCGAGGACCCGGCGCGGAGTAATCGGCGCCGCCGGCCGGGCTC